>ERZ778019.187-NODE-187-length-145336-cov-13.039282_pt1 | contig 145336 bp, 164 predicted proteins | sample MGYA00375749_ERZ778019 | MGnify/ENA primary metagenome ERZ778019 (study PRJEB29350, sample SAMN05389821) | bioreactor metagenome | isolation source: Ammonium sulfate bioreactor | place: South Africa: University of Cape Town | collected 2014-03-17 ... | reverse complement strand
TTGAAACTGTTTATGTAGCTGATCGTTTCAATCACCGAATAATGCGTTGGGTGAAAGGATCAACAGAAGGTGAAATTGTGGTAGGTGGAAATGGTCAAGGCAATCAGTCGAATCAATTGTGGTATCCTTTCGATGTGGTGTTCGACAATGAAAGCAATCTTTATGTTGCTGATGGCTATAACCATCGGGTTCAGAAATTTTCGATTGTGAAAAACGAATAGAGAACGAACTATTTCTTCAATCGTGTACTTGCCAGTAATGAAATTAACTTAAATATGTATGCATGATTTTATTTAATAAAATGTACTCGTAACAAAATTCAAATAACCTTATATATGAAACTAGTTAGTTACATCGAATCATGTGGCAGGAAAGATGAAGCTGTATTTGTCAGTTTTGTGTTGTCATCGTCAAATGTATATAATTATATTATTGTTCTGTTAATTAACAAAAAGCTTTCATAAATTCGTCATTGAATAATTTACTTGAGTGAAATTAGTTTGATGAACATATACATGATATCTATGATTGTTCCGATATTTGTCAAAAGTAATTTTCATTGGTCAGATAATGAAATGACAATATCTATTATTATTATTATTCTCGTTCCGAGTAAATCTAGGACATAGATATACATGTTTATTTATGTGTATACAAATTGATTTTGTTTTTTTTTTCGGCTAGAAAGGAAAATAACAAATCAAATCATCTAATTATCCTTTGATTCTTCTTTATCATTAACTATTTACAAACCTCACATATACACAGTTCATTTAACCATTCTTTTGTATTAATAAAAAACGACAGAAGAGAGACTATCGTATTTTTCTCTTTGACACTTGTGCAATGGCTCATCGCTAATGATGAAAAATATAGAGAGAGAGAAAAAAAAAGAAGAACTAATACATTCTACTGTTTATATGCTACTCGATCTACATACATGTGTGTCTCTTTTTGTTTCCGGCTGTTGTATCTCGTAATTGCTAAGTTCTATTCTTCTTTTCTTTCTACACTACAATCAATTGGTCATGAATGTCAAGTAGCACGAGCTTGATTAGATTAAGAAGCTCACTGCGTTTGTTTCTCTACGAACCATTTTCTAATTGTTGCATGTAAACAAAGAAAGGAGTAAATTAGATAATAATGTTGCGACGAATGTTTGCTTGAAGAAAAAAAAGAGGAAAAAGCTTTTTCTTTCTCTCTCTCTCTCTCTCTCATTTTCCATTACTCTTCCTGTTTTTGTTACTTAGATCATTGATCTGAATTGAAATGAATGGGCACTCGATCATTTCAATTATTCGTTTTCTTTTTAATTAATACTAAACAATATCTTCATGCTCATCAACAAACAATTATTCTCAATAGTTTATTTACTCATTCATCGTATCCATCGATTGAATTTGCTCTCGAACAAATCCGTTCATCATCTATGGATATTCAACTCGAATTGAATAATTCATCTGAACATGTCATACCTGTAGGCATTCACATTGCTACGTAGTTCTTGTGAATTGATTTTATTTTATTTTATTTTATTTAAGTGCGATGTTGGAACAAGTGTGAAGCTTCTGTTCGATATCATCAATCAAACAACTCAATCCAATGTTTTAATTACAGAAGCTTGTCAAAATGTGTTGAGTTACATTGCTGAAGCTGTAACCTATTTCGAAGTACCGATGTTTTCGTTTACTGAAAGTGATCTATCATTATCAGCAATGGATCGATATTCATTTCTATATCATATCGTTCCATCCGATCGAGCACATAATCTTGTTCGAAAACAACTTCTACAGTATTTTAATTGGACTCGATTTGGATTGATTTATCAACATGGTTCGAAATATACTTTAGTAATTACGATCTATAAATAAAAATTCAAATACATCATCTCTCTCGTCGATTTAGATAGCAAATGATCTGTCGAATTTAACTGCTATTGATAAAAAACAATGGGACGTTAATTTAACACGAGGTATTGCCTATCGACATGGTCTCGATTGGTCAGAAGAAAATGCCAACAATATGAAAGGATTATTACGAGATTTTAAAAGTAAAGATGTTCGAATAATCATCGCGAGTTTTAATCAAACAATTGCAACGCACATGTTCTGTCATGTAGGATGAATGAATGAATGAATTTTACTCTTGATTTTGACATTACTAATCTAGGCCGCTCGAGAACGTATTTATGGATCACGCTATCAATGGATTATATTAGGTTATCCATCGATATTAGCTTGGTGGAATGAGCCAACTGATTGTTCGATACAAGAGTTAATTCGAGCGATCAATGGAACTTTACAAACACGAATACCGAGACTATCAGTTGATGATTACGATCAACCGATACATGTATTGGATTATTTCGAAAGATTTACTGAACTTGAACGAGCCTATTTCGATGCGTATGCGTACGATACGATTTGGAGTTTAGCGTATTTATATCAAACGAAATATTTATTTAATCAATCATCAATTAAGAAAATAATCGATAATCTCGATTTTATCGGTGCTACTGTAAGAGAGAAAAATGTTGATTTGAACTATTTTTTGTTTTCGACTTAGGGACGAGTGAGATATTTAGATGGTGGACGAATTGGGGAGGTTCTTGTTGAGCAATATATTGGTACGACCAGTCAAACAAAAAGAAAATTCTTTGAAAGAAATGATTGCTTATTTAGCTTGTCGAATGATGTCTGATGGATCATGTCAAATTCCCTGTTATCAAGAAGAGACTAATTGTAATCTAACTGTTGTGAAAAGTTTCCTATCAACAATTCCGGATGACAAAACCGAGCCACCAGTTTTACATCGACTGACTCCTGTCATGTGGCATGGCATGTTTCTATCAACAGAAAGAAAAAAATCAATCAATGACTCGTATTTTTTTTGTTTAATTAGGTAATAGTCCACCACAAGATCGAACGAAACGAATCATTGCATTCGAACATATCTATGTATCCGTATTTGTATCGATAACGATTTGTAGTGGAATTGGTCTGATGATTTCAGTTTTCTTATTTGCATTTAATATTCAATTTCAATCACATCGGTAAACAAATCTCATGAATTTCTCTTTCTCACTTAGATTCTTGTTTCTTTTTTCGCGTTCAGTTACATTCGAATGTCAAGTCCAATGTTAAATAACATCATTCTCTGCGGTTGTATGTTAGCTTATATAACCATTATTCTCATGGGTATTAATTCGTCATTGTTTCCGAAGAAAGCATTCGTCGAAGTAATCATGAACATTGTTTGTGCTGTAAGATTGAAAAGAAAATCAAAACGACGAGAGAGAGAAGAAACATTGCGTTGTTTAGACTCGAGCTTGGTTTTTATGTATCAGTTTTACATTAGCATTTGGTTCGATGTTCAGCAAAACATGGCGTGTACATTCGATATTTACGAATTTACATTCAACAAAAAAAGTGAAATTGAGTTTTTGTTTTTGTTCAGGAATTGAACATTTTGTTAATATACATTTCTAGGGCATTCATGATTCTTTTCTATTGACAGTTGTCGGTGCACTCTTGTGTATTGATTTATTCTATCTAATTGCTTGGCAAATATTCGATCCTATTCATCGGAAACTTGTTTATGATGCACCCTATAGACTCGAGGTCAGTTTTTGTTCTCTTTGATTGACGGAAAAACAAAAGTCATCTACTCGATTTTTTAGAATAATCAAGATATCGAAATTCATCCGTACCGCGAAGAATGCAAAGGTGAATATACAACCTATTGGTCTCTTATCTTGATCGCTTACAAAGGTTCACTAATGGTTAGTTAATTTTCAATCGATAGATTATCGTCTTTTATCGAACTATTTCGATTGTAGTTCTACGGTCTGTTTCTTTCATGGACAACACGTCATGTAACCATTCCAGCATTGAATGATTCACGTTATATTGGTTTAAGTGTTTATATTGTTTTTATTTGTTCAACACTTGGATCACTTGTGGCATTTATTCCTTCAGATCAAATACAATTATCCTATTTTTTAATTTCGTTTTTTATTGTCCTATGTACGACAGGAACTGTTTGTCTAGTTTTCGTACCGAAAGTAAGACAATCGAAACGAATGAATAAGAAGTAATGTGTAATATGTAGGTCATCGAAGTTTATCATGATCCGTATTCAAAAAAGAAACAATCCAGGGGTTTAGGACGATTGCAATTCTTAAATCGACGACCTTCACTACTGACAATTAAACATTTGAATAATGCAATTATTGACAATCAACAATTGAATTTAGTTTATTCTATGGTAAAAATAGCATTGTCTTTCTGTTGTCTCAGGAGATTCTGTTTTCCTTTTCTTTTTATTAGCAAGAGCAAACATTGGATCGTTTGATGAATCAACTTAGCCAATGTGCATCTGTACCTTGTGAGTTCGAACGATTGATTGTTCCAGATGTAGTCGTAGTAGAAGATGACGATGATGACGATGATGAAGAAGAAGATAGTCATTATGATGTCCTTCTCGAACCAAAGTCAGTTGATATTTTCAAATTACAAAGAAAACGAAAACGACGATTTACAATTTCTAGAAAAGCCTTTCAAGGTCGTGTGGCTCGAGCAGTTAGTTTATGTCTTTATAATAAACTTCAGATGGCTCATATTCATTGGCCTGAGACAATGAATTTAACTCGTCGAGCAACATGTCAACTCGATGAAACCTATCAATCTGGACATTTACCACTGTCAAAATCAGCTGATGTTTATCCAACTGATGATACACATAGACATCTACTTGCAGTTTCACCGACGGTCGATGATTTCGAAGCCGATTACGCTGGTCTAACTGAACTCGATGAAACTCGTTTGAGTCGATTAATTGAAACAGATTTAATTTCTTCAAATCTATAGAATATATTTTATTTTCAATAAAATTTTAAAAAATCAATCACATTTTTCACGATAAAATTTCTCGAGATCTTTATAATAAATGATCTCATTATGATGCAAACGATTTAATCGTTCACATAATTCACACATACGTATACGTTCGAGAGCTTTACCATCGATAATGACCTCGTAATTCTTTCGCCATTGATGATACATCGAATATAAACTTCGATTCGAATGAATCAAATGTAAATATTCAGTCAATCGATGCATATCACCTTCAAATTCATCGATATGAATAAATGAATTCGTTGGCGCAAGATTTTCATAATCTTTTCGACTCGGTCCGTAGACAATCGGTATTAGACCATGATAAAAAGCCTTGTAGAATTTTTCTGTTATATAATCTCGACATTTTGTCGATTCAAAACTAAGATAATATTTATATTTCAACATATAATTCAATTCACAACGTGTATTTGCTGTACACAAATGAACTGGATAGTAATCAACGCACCGCCCATAACCATCAACAATGAAATTGTCCTCTCGTCGAAGTGTATAATAATAATCTAATCTCGGTTGAGATTTACAATTTGAAACAAACCAAAGTGCACCATTGACTCTTCGAGTAAATTCTCTATAAATCCATTGATTATATTCATTATTGGATAGAGGTCGACGTCGTTTTGTAAATAAACCATATGAACCAATTGATATTTCACTTGTTAGTTTATAACTTATTGTCCAATTGAATTCATACGAATTAAAATATGAATAATCGACAAGTGTCGGTGGTTCGTCCGACCATAGGATCCAAATTGAATCACGTTTTGTTTGCGAACGTTCGGGAACTTGTGCTTGAAAATATTGAATATCAGGTGCATGAAAAACAATCGCATCAGCTTCAGATAATTGTCGACGATCACATGACCATTGACAAAGATCTTTCGATGGACATGTTTCACCAAAGATTCGTTCGATTGTAAATGTACAATATTTTCTATTGAGAAAAACTGTCGTATATAAAAGTATCAGCATGGGTTTAGTTGGTTGTGGAAGTATTGTACCATGTTGAATGAATTTGACTTGTTTAGATAAAGTATCGTCTTTATTTAGTCTTTCTTTAGTTTCTAATAATTCTTTAATACTATTCCATTCGACGTTTTGAACGATTCGGATTGATGAATATTCCGATGCAAATGGATTCGGAATGTATGCGATTGAAAAAATGAGACAAATTAAAATCAGTAGAATCCATTTACATGATAAATGTCGAATAAAAAACGATTGTCGACGCCACCAAAGATGCAAAAACGATATTTGTCTCGTTTGATGATACATATTTTAATGGTTGATGGGTACTTATCGCACATGTTTCTCTTTCTCTCTCTCTCGCTTATCAAGTTACGGTTGATCGCATTCGCGAGATATTTTTCTTTCTTTTTTCTTCTTGTTAATTATCAAACGAAGTAGATCAGACTCGTCCCAAAATACCGTTTGGCACGACGGTAAGGGCAGTTGTCACTAAGCATGAATTTCATACGTGACTGAATCATCATGTTTCTTCGTTTGTGGTAAGTTAATACCCCTACAGAAGATTGACTTTTCTTTGTTCGAAAGTGTGTTCTTATACTGTCTGCAGAGACTATAGAAAACGGTGAATCGAAATCTGTTCGACTTCTAGCGACATCATATCACAATCGTGTGTAGTTTATTGAAAGAGGAAAAGAAACGTGTTAGTAGGTTACAAAGTTAATTTTCTTCGTTTAAAATAAGTTTATACGAATTTTCATCTTCATACTCATCTGCTTCTTCTTTTGATGATGAAACACATGTGTGAATAATTAGATAAGTAACAATTAATAGAAACGCATTGCCTGCTAAATGATATGCGTAAGACATGGTTAATAATGAAACCGATCGATGTGATTCAGGATCCCAGACAAAATACGGATTCGTTGTCATTGGCCAAATGACAAATGCTGCTTGAATGAACCACGTACCTTGTGTTAAACCGAAAAAACTTCGTACAACTATAAACCAGAAATTATTCGGATCGAAACATTCGCCGATCGCTCCGATCATTGAACAGACGATGGTTAATCCAAGTAATTGATGTATATGTGCATCGATCATACTTCGAGCATGCAAATGAAATACCATCATAAGACCTTCGATTGCAAAAGCGAGAAAGCCCATGACTTGATTGATCCGTGGCGGGAGAGGAAATTTATAATGAACTAATATTTCAATCCATGAACCGAGAAAAAAACCGAATAACATAGCTGTATGATGAGCATTCTCATCGCCGAGATGTGGATATGGTTTACTGTAGTAACCGGTTACACATTCAATTGTAAAATGGATCGATGTAATGACTATTTTGAGCATACTTTCGATAGGCAAATGTCTGAGAGACAAACATGGATAGGTTGTTGATCCTTGAAAGACATAGTTTTTATTTTTTATTGTTCGAAAATATCGAAGACAATTATTCAAATGCCACCAGAAAGCAAAAATGACAAAGAATACACCTTCAATTTAAATAAAGATCTATCGATTCCGCAATCATCAAATCTTACCGGGAGCAATATGACCTATCCAAGTTCCCATTTTTGTAATAAAAATAAAACTATTCTTTTTCCCCTTTCGCTTGCGATTTATATCGTAATTACCGAGTTGCTAAAACACATCGCATTCTCGTGTTGCTTAGTCACACTAAACTCAAGAATTTGTCGATATAATAAAACTATATACAAAAAAGAAAACAGACACACGAGAACGAGAGAGCGAAAGAAATTCAACATTTTCTTCGTTTAATGTTGGTGTTGATCAGAATACCACCTAGCGTGCTCGTATACATTCTACTCGGCAAACTAGTCAAGGAAATTCTTGAAATAAGAAGAAAAAAAAACAAAGTAGAATATTTCTTTTATTGTTATTGGTAGGTACTGAGTTTACTATTGGTTCCCAAGGTCGACGTAGAAGTTCGCTACGAAGAAAAATAAAAAATAAATTGATCGATCGAGGAGAGAGAAATGTTTTACTTTATATTTAGCTAATGATGATGCCGTCGATCGACTGTAGGATGATGGGCAATCTCGAATTGGATAGTGATTAGAGCGGTTATTCGCCGGCGGTTGCAAATGATTCGACGAGCCCGTCACCGTTGAATCGGTATCGAGTTGAGTGTCCAATGAACTCGGAGTTTTACTTCGAATTGTTTTTTTATATGATGATCTTCCACGTGCAAATGTTTTGTAATCTAACGGAACTTGCACTTCTTTACAAAAACATGTGATTAGTTCTTCGATTTGTGCGTCGGAGATATTCAATCGATCCTATATGAAAAGTTTTTACGACATGTTTTTTTATGATTCTCATAGTTTTTCTTACTTTCTCAGCTAAACGTCTGAAATCATCTTTAACGATATTCCAAGATTTATTTTTATCTAATTGTCGAAAAAGATCGACTAATCGCCAATGATTATCGGCGAGAAACTTTTCGATATGTTCCATGGCTAATGGAGGCGGAAGATGAATGATTGGTATTCGTTGTTGTTGTATTCGTTGTAGTTTGCTGATTTTCGATGATTTCTCGTCGATTTCTTCGGTTTGTACCGAACGATCTTGACGTGTGAGTCGTTTGTACATGCGTTTTTCGAATTCGTTTAAGTTCGGTTTGTGATCATAGAAATCAATGATATCACCGAGACGATTGACTTCGTTTCGAATGTGTTGCCGTTGAGAAATCCAATCGGTTTGATCGACTGACGGACGAACATAAGCTTCGAATTCTTCGTCGACATGTTCGAGTTGTTCGTATTCGTTTTCGACCGTTGGACTTTTGTCGATTGATTCAAATCGAGAATCATTCGAAACATAATCCGGAGCGATGAGCACGCGTTTTCGAAGACCTTGAAAATTACTGTTAAAAAACAAAGAATAACATTTTTATTATTCTTGTTTTCAACATACAAAAGATCAGTTGGTCTCGCTCTATTCGTTGTAAGCATGGTTTTTTATCTAGAAAAGAAAAAAGACAGATGCGCAAACAAAAAATAAATGCGTGCAGAAAAATCGAATAAAAATATATTAAATGCAAATTTATGAAGATATGTGACCAGTAAGATATAATTGTGTTCGTTGTTCAGAGCGGAGATTTTGTGGTTTTAATCGTTCCGTTAGAAGTGCTTCATCAGTATTTGATGCAAAACGTGTCGTTGTCGAGAGAAAACCAATATTTCGTCGTTTCGGTCGTTTACGTCGATCAGCTATTGTCTCATCTCGAATCGGAGTCACGAGATTATATCGACCGACACCGACTGACTACAAAATTCAAAAGCACAATAGACAAATTCTTCTTGAGGCAAAGCAAAGTTCGTACATGATGTACACCGGCATGAGTAAATGATCGTTTGTCATTTCTCGATGAAGTTGAATTGAATGGAAATTTTTTTGCATGAAAATCAGCTGATTCCCATGGACGAGTAATTGCATGAGCACCGGGACCCGGAAAATCGACATTTTTCGGTTCGAGACCGGGATATTCGATTGCCAATCGATTCGATGGTTTCTTTTCGAATCGAGCAAGTTTACTGAATTCTCCTTGTTTAGGATTTTTTTCTAATTGTCTCGCCAACGAGATCGAATCGGGAAAATCTTTCGAAGGAAAATCAGGCGAAAGATCCCACGAATCCAAGATCGTATAATGACCGGTGTTAATCGGCGCCGAACGATCGATTGTAAATATTTGATAGGGACCTTTTGTACCGGTACGTTTATTAACAAATTGATCAATCGAACTTTTGATATTATAAGTTCCAGGGCCGATTTTCGAACCCTGGAATGAACAAAATCTCGAGAAAATTAAAGATTTTCGAAGAAAATGCACCCTACTTCTAATGGTAATGATCTTGGACCTTTGTGCCAATCCATCATTGGTACAGTTCCGCCTTGTTGCCAATGTTTATCGACTAATTTTTCATCGGGAATACCGTAAGCACCGGGTGGTGGTGCTCGATCCTAAATTTAACATTGTCTTTTGAGTCAATTCATCTCTCGTCAATTTTACTTTCAGTTCAACTGGAAATCTCGGTGTTAATTGATCGAGTACACCTCGTCGACATTGTGGTCGATTGTCGTGATCTGTAAGAAAATCATTGAGCGAATATGTGCCCGGTCCAAGTTTGCGTTGATCTTCTTTTTGTTTTTCGTACGTTTGTTTGTATGATGAATGAGGAATTTTGGCCATTTGTTCAGTATATAAAGCTTGCTGCCAGCTAGGACCTTGTGCACGTTTTTGAATGTTTTCAATGCTGAAATCATCATATTGAGCGAGATTGTATGTACCGGGTGCGAGTTGCGGTGAATTCGGAAATTGAACGCCATTTAATAAGTCTGGATGGAGACCGAGAGTTTGAAATCTGACAATAAGAAATAAATAACAAAAAGAAATGAGAGAATGTAATGTTCACCTTGGCGTTTGGGCGGAGAAGCCAATTGTGGATTTTTGTTGCACATCGGCCGAAGCCATTTGATCAATTATTTGTTTAAACAAAAGAACAAAATCTACCATTACCATGTTCGTAACGATAGCATCGACCTCTTTGACTTGATGCATTCGAAATGCATTAATGTTTTAGTTCTTACATCTATTCTCTCTGACCTAGAAGTTATTTACTACTTGTACCGAACCGAATACATTTACAAACTAAGTGCATTCGCGAAAGTTCGTTTACTGTGAATAAGACAATGGCCGGCTCAACTGCAAAAGCTAGTATTAGTAATAAATTAAGTGTCGAAGATCTCGATGTTAAAGATAAAAAGGTCTTGATTCGAGTCGATTTCAATGTTCCATTAGACAAAGAAACAGGTCAAGTTAAGGACAAACAACGTATTGAAGGAGCTTTGCCAACAATCAAATATGTTTTGGATAAAGGAGCGAAAGCTGTTATTCTCATGTCACATTTGGGACGACCTGATGGTAAACGTGTCGAAAAAGAAAGTTTAAAACCAGTTGCTGAAGAATTACAAAAATTACTCGGTAAAGAAGTAAAATTTTTGAATGATTGCGTCGGTGAAGAAGTTGAACAAGCTGCAAATCAAGCATCGAACGGTCAAGTTATTCTACTTGAAAATCTTCGTTTTCATCTCGAAGAAGAAGGTTCAGTTAAAGATAAACAAGGCAACAAAACCAAAGCCGACAAAGACGCTGTCGACAAATTCCGAGCTAGTCTATCGAAACTCGGCGATGTTTGTACGTAAAAATTGAGAAAATCTCATATTTCATTTGAATTCATATTGAACTTTTATTTAGATATCAATGATGCGTTCGGTACAGCTCATCGTGCTCATAGTTCAGTCGTTGGCGTTAAACTTGACCAACGTGCTGCTGGTTATTTAATGAAAAAAGAACTCGACTATTTCGGCAAAGTTTTGGAGAATCCCGAACGACCATTCCTTGCTATTCTTGGCGGAGCAAAAGTGTCCGATAAGATTCAATTGATTGAAAATCTCTTAGACAAAGTCAACGCTTTGATCATCGGAGGAGGCATGGCATTTACCTTCCTCAAACAAAATGAAAACATGCAAATTGGCAAATCATTATTCGATGCCGAAGGTGCTAAATCAATACAACAAATTCTCGACAAAGCTAAAGCGAAAAATGTTCAAATTCATCTCCCCGTTGATTTCGTTGTTGCCAATGATATCAAATCGAAAGATACGAAAACAGCAACGAAACAAGACGGTATCGCCGATGATTTACTCGGTCTTGATATCGGTCCTGAATCAGTCAAACAATTCAGTGACGCTGTTAAACAAGCGAAAACAATCGTTTGGAATGGACCAATGGGCGTTTTCGAACAAGATCCATTCGCTAGCGGAACCAAAGGTCTACTTCAAGCTGTTGCCGAACAAACCAAACAAAATGCCACGACAATCATTGGCGGCGGTGATACAGCTACAGCTGCAGCTAAATTCGGTTTTGCTGATCAAGTTAGTCATGTTTCAACCGGTGGTGGCGCTAGTCTTGAACTTCTCGAAGGCAAAGATCTTCCCGGTGTTACCGGTCTTAGTGACAAAAAATCGGCTTAAAATCAACATCAATTTTAGAACTATTCAAATAACCCTGCTCGATCTTTTTCTTATTTTGACCATCTAGTCTAGCCCTCGACATCTTCTATTCCTACACGTACTTTTCATTTTAGTTTATCTCAAAATTCTATGATTTTAATATATATATATATAAGTATAGATTTATTTCAAAAGCAAATAAACAATCGCGAGAACAAAAAGAGAAAAAAAATAATAAATAAATATATTTATATATGTATATGTCTAGTCAATGTTTCTTGTGCCGGTTTATTTCATGCACACCGTATTGATTAAATCATCTGAACAGAGATAATTTAAAATAATATCATAATCCAAATCACTGTCTGAAGATGTTTGAGATGTTGACGGTTGATCGGATCGAATGCCGAGATAGGTATTGGCTAATACTTCGATATCTTCGATGAGAGTCTGAATAGAGAGAAAATGAGTTTTGTTTTTTAAAAGAAGAAAAGAGAATTCGGATTTACAGATGCTAAATCTTCGGTTAGATAGAGATTCATTGGATCTTGAAGAAACGCGGTTAGTTCGTCGACATGAGGGGTTGACGGAGTCTGTGGAAATGAATATTGATGAGAGGCAACACGTGGTGTTCCCACACTCTAAATCAAAAGATTTGTTTATTCGTCTGTCCTTTTCTTTTTTTTAATAAATAAAAAATGTACCGGTGGACCAGGTGTTGTCTGTCGATCGATCGTTTCTCCACTTGGACAAAGTGCATCAGTTAGCGAATTGACTGAACTCGGTTGTCCATGTTGATAGGGCACACCGAAATCAGCATATTCACCTTGATACGGTGTACTTGGATTACTTGATGGACTCGGAAAGATTTGCGAATGATAATCTTGTCCCATTGGTGGACATTGTTGAGCTGGAATAAACGAATTCGATGCGACAGGCGTTGGCGATAAATACGATTCATCGGACTTTGATTTCATCGAATACGATGGATAGGCTGAATAGTACATAGGAGAATTCGTGTAATGAGTATATGGAATTGATCGTGTACGATTGTAGATATTCTATAAACAGACAAATCGAGAAATGAACATTGTTTTGTTTTTGTTATATTTACAGAATTGAAATCAGTTTTAACTGATGTTTGTGGATAGGGATAAGGTGCAGGTCTTGAACGTATCGATGGATGTGAATACATGGGTCCGATGCTATTCATCGACATTCTTTGTTGTTGTTGCTGGTGGTGGTGGTGTTGCATGCGCCAATCATCCATTGGTGAGTTTTTTTTGTTTGGTTTTTCAAGAAAATAATCGACTAAATCATCTAAAAGAGTAATAATCGCGTTTGTAAGCAATAGAGAAAGAGAAAGAGACAGCACCAAACATAACAGACGAGAAAAAGGAGAAGAAGAAGAAAAAGACACACGTCAAAACGTCGTTGTTAGAAAAAAAAGAGAAAAAAACTCGAAAGAACGAGAAAGAATCAGTTGCACCAAGCAAAACGTCTATCTGCTGATGGTGCGAATGGAAGGAGATGTTTCTTCTTCGTTCTTTTTTTTCCTTCTTCTTCTCCTTCTTTCTTAGATAGGTACTTTTCTTTTCTCTTTCGCTGAGCGCCAAACAAGCGTCGATATGTCACTGTCACTTGGCTCTTTTTCTTCTCCCTTTTTTTAAGCAGAAAAGAAAGAGAAAATGCAACCGATCAAAAGCTTTGCGTCTGACAATATCAATGAAGAACGAAAAGAAGAAGAAGAAGAAAAAAAAATAATAATAATAATAATTTCTCTCGTCTTTCATCGATGTAGACAATATGTACTTGTTCTCTTGGCGTGTTTCTTCCTTTTCTTGCTATTGTTATTTTAACCCGAGCCATAAAACATGAATTTTTCGAACAAAAAACAAAAAAAAATCTAAGTCAATTTAAATGTTTGTTTTTTGGTTTGTTCTTATGGAACATAACGAATGATGTATCTCGTGTTGTTTATTAATTTCCTGATGTGTCAAGGCGAACTTTCGAATCTTATTTTGTTTATGAAATAATGACATCAAAAGAGAAAAGTTTTATGATTGAATATCCGTTTTTGTTTGATTAACATTATTGGTGAAATATTTCGAAGGTAGTCGACCACGACGGCCTTTAAGTTCATTTGTTCGAACGACTTCTTTGAGCATGCCAACAGCTAGACATTTTTGAAATCGACACCACTACAAAGAAAAGTCATTTAATTTTTTTGTTCGATTCAATTTACTTGACAACGATTTCGACGACGTTTGTCAACGAGACAATTCTTATCCGATAAACAGACATATTTGGCGTTTTTTTGTACGGTTCGCTAGAAAAACCAAATAAATGTGTTCAACGAGAAGAAAATCAAATGAATTTACTTTAAAAAATCCTTTACATCCTTCACATGTTCGAACACCATAGTGATGTGAACTCGAATAATCATTACAAACAAGACATTGATATTTCGGTGTAAGTATATTTTCATGTCTAGAAGAAATTACGGTTAACTTTATTAGTTTTTTTTTGTTGATTAATTGTGTAACTTTGAATTTGTTGATGATGGAAATGAATCGATTGGATTTGTACGATGATGATGATGATGATGTTCAACATCGACTAATTCAACAAATTGATTTGAATATTCGAAATCTTGAGAATAATTCCATTGATTCTCGAACTTATGAAAGCAAACATCATCACATAGATATTCATCATTCATTTCGAATCTATATCTTTTCAAATGTGATTCTTTCGATTGTTTTGTTCTATATATTCTCTTATTATCTCGACAAGGATTTGATTTCATTCACGTGAAAGTTGATCATATCTATTTAGAGGAATTCATTGATTCTCGTTATCACAATTGGTAAACTAAAACTCAATGTCGAAAAACTATTTCTATTGACTATAGAATTCAACGAAATTCGTAGCATGTTGTCCGTTGATTCCACCGGTAATCACGAGATTTCCATTCGAAAGAACGGTAGCACGATGATATCGTCGTGTTTGATTCATAGTTCCTGCTGATATCCATGTTTCACTTGTTGAATCGAAAAGTTCAGTTAATAAACCTGTACTATTATAAAGAAGTCCTCCGGTTACTAAAACTTGTCCATTGGATAGACTCGTTGATGTATGAAATGAACGATAAACACTCATGTTTTTTGTCAAAGTCCAAACTCCTGTCGTTGGGTCATAAATTTCAGCTGTATTGGCATAGTCACCTTCACCACCAATGACAAGAACTTTGCCATTGGATAAAACCGTTGCTGTATGGCCGACACGAGCATAATTCATATTGCCTGTTGCTGTCCAAAGTTTAGTCGATGGATCGAATAGTTCTGCACTGTTCAATTGAGTATTAAAATTTCTACCACCAGCAACAAGAATCTTTCCATTGGACAGCAACGAAGCTGTATGCAAATATCGTGCATTTAACATCGAACGAATCGCTGTCCAAGTTCGATTCAATGGATTATACGCTTCAACACTATTCAATTCATTCGACAAGCCAAAACCTCCAGTTACAAACACGTCACCGTTAGACAATACTAATGCTGTATGATAACAACGAGGAACTGTCATTACACTTGTATAAGTCCACGTTCCTGTCGATGAATTATACAATTCACAAGTATCAATACTTGAATCATGATTACTACGACCGCCAACAATCAATATTTGACCTGTTTGTAAAATCGATGCTGTATGTGCATAACGATTTCCATTTAATAAATTCGTATCTATCCATGTTTGACTCACTGGATCGTATAATTCAGCATAAGCAATCGGATCTGAATCGTAACCACCATTGACCAGAAGTTTTCCATTAGATAGTAAAACTGCTGAATGCATATAGCGTCCGAAATGCATCGAATTCGTATTCGACCATTTTGCACTGACAAAATTTAATTGTAAAATTAAATAAAAAACTAGAAGATTTCGTCTATTCATATCTTTAAATGCACCTGCATATTTACATACACCTTTTATATTTAAACTTGTTCTCTTATCGTATTTAACAAACAAGATGTATACAACAAGGCTCATTGTTCATCAGGAGATTATGAGTGTCTTTCCTCTTGAGCCTTTAATGTACAATTCATTAGACTGTCTCTTCTTTTTTTCTTCTTCTTCTTTTCTCTTCTTCTTCTTTTTTCTAATAGAAGCTCTTAGAGAAGAGAAAAGAAGAATACGATTCATAATCCTATTCGCATGCGTATTGTCTACATTAGATATATATATATTTGTAACCTTCTCGATTCGGTGTTATCAATCTATTGCTCATTTGATCACAATAGGAGATTAATATTTTCTGATATCAAGGTGAAGATATTCATTTTGAATAGAAACAGTTGTTACATACACATGATTTTCTTCTATTTGATCTTGAGTTTTTCTTTGGTTAATTCGTCGTCGGTTTATCTCTTTTTCGAACGAACAACTATTGAACTTTCTCTCTCGGAATCAATTGAAATACATTCAAAATTGAGTTCAATTCAAGCACAAGCATCATCATCACTTTCAATTGTTTATCGACTTCATGGCGATACGGATCAAACATTTTTTCTTAATACACAAACAGGTGAATTATATCTTCGAAAATCACTCGATTATGAAACTCAACCAATCTATAAATTAACTATCGAAGCACGGGCAGCAACAGCAACATCAATTGTTGCTCCTTGCTTTACTCAATTGATTATTTACATTGTTAATATCAATGATAATCCACCGGATATCAATTTAGTTATTTATCCATCCGTTCTCTACGAATCGGATATCATTAAATACGATTTAAATTCACCGTTAACTCATTTTGCAACGATCTATATCAAAGATCTTGATGAATCAACTGAAAATCTTACGTTAACTATTAATAATACCGATGATTTTCAAGTTCAATTAATTCGTCGAATGAAAACGAGTTTAGTTTATATTCTATCGATTCGAACTCATGGTCAATATCTTAAACAAGAAGATTTCTATATTTCAATGAATACATGCGATAATGATCAACCTCTACTTTGTACGAACCGTACGTATCGATTTCAATTTCGATCCAATGAATATCTTTGTAATCTATCGTTTAATCAAAAGACTTATATTATTGATATTGATGAACATCTACCGAATCGAAGTTTAATTATGAAAAAAATGACGAATAAATTCTGTGAAAATTTAACATTTTCAATTGATGATAATGAAAATTTTTCAATGGATTTTCAAACAGGTGATTTATATACACTGAAAAGATTTAATCGTCTCGAACGAAGTATTTATGTTATTCATCTTTTTATTAATAATCTACGAAAAATAAAAATTATCGTACGATTACTTGATCAATTTGGAAAGATTCCATTTTTATTCAATAAAAATCTTGTTATGAACGTTGAAACATTTTCAACAATTCAAATATTTAATTCGACGTTTTGTCGTTCACAATCAATGATGGAAAATTATTTTCAACTTCTATCGAATTGCACAATTCGATCATTAACCAAACCATTACCACAAGGACAATATCTATTTCAAATCGAACTTTTTCAACATACAAACTATCGAGATACATTTCTTCTCGAACTTCGAAATGAACAAATCTATTTTCTAGCATTTAAACAATTACAATGGTTTGTTATTGTCTCGATTTGTTTGAGTATGATAGGTATACTTGGAATTATTTTAATTATCAAATATAAACGTTCAAGATTTAATCAAGTAAAATATAGTCTAAAACAACAGCAACAGAAAAAAAAAAACGTTCCTTTTTTCTCTATAGAGATCATCGCCATTGTCCATCGAGGATGATAGCTATTATAATAGTAAGTGCACATTGTTTCCAAACCAGTGACTCGAATAGGAAGACGAACTAATAAAAATTTTATGACTTACATAATCTTTCTCTTTTTTTTCAAGGATTTGACGGTCTTACAACAACGAATAAATTAAAAGTTCATGACGAACAAGAATTATCATCGTCACAAACGAATCCACCGATCTATTTAATTGGCAAAACAACAACAACAACAACATCATCAATGAGTGCGCATAAAGACGATGAAGGCTATTCAGGAAGTTCAGATGTATCAGAAAATCATGGACCTTATGAAACAACAGTCATCTCAGCGAATGAACTGCTTGAACAGTATCGTGTACATGAGTTTCATAAACTTCAGTCGACTATTTACGATGTACCGAGACGATCAGTAGGCGATGCATCACTTGTGTAAACCTCGCTTCTTTTTTTCTAATAAAATCATCTCGTTTTAACCCCCAGAAAGTGTTCGAGAGTAAAACAAATGCATTTACAAATCTCTAATTTAATTTATTATATACAAAAGAAAACGAAAGAGAGAGATTGCCATTTTATACGCATTTAAAATATTGGTTTATTATACTATCAGTTACACACACACATGCGCACACACAAAAAAACGAGAAAAAAATGTTTATATGAGCATTGGGGGATCTTTTTTTAAAAGAAAGAAAAACAAACAATGAAGGAACTTGTTTTACGCTCGAATCGGATTCGAATTGTTTATTGTGTAAAACAGTAAAAGCAAGATATTATTTATCAATATCATCAGTTCCATTTTGATCGCCATTGATTGGTTTTGGTTTGATTTTTCGTGTGAATAACGATGATTGACGTTTTAATTTCGTTTGATCAAACTAAAGAAAATAGAATTTTGTTTTAGAGGAACAACAACAACGAAAAATAAAGCGTAAATTTTGCGGCACAAGAGAAAAAGCGAAAGCAAAATGTTTACCGAGATTCTGTTTTCTATTTCAATACTGAAAATAGTTTTCTTCATTTCAGAACACTCTAATGTTAATAATCAACTTACTTCGTCCATCTTTCGATCCGTACCACTGGCAATTAATAGACGAAATTCTCGTTCTAAAATCTGACGTGTCTAGAGAGAAAAATGAATTTTAAGTATTTAAATTTCAAGGTTTCGAATTTGGCTTACAGTTATTTGTTGATTTGGTATTTGCAATGCCAAAGCTAATGCATTGGCATCGAATGTTTCATCCAGCGCAATCAAACCGCCATGAATACCCGATTCGATGAGATTATTTGCGTAATCTTTGACTGCAGGTATGGTATTCAACCATTGAAAAAGCCGTTCGTTCGTCCAAAGAATAATATCTTGAATTTCTTGAAGTGATTCCATTCGACGTCGATCGAGATCTTTTTTATTATAATTCACACGTTTCAAAACCATAATACCATAGTGAAAACTTGTTCGATGAAAACTATCAACCATTTTCAAATGTTTACTCAGATCTTTTTTATTTAAATGCTCGAGCATTCGTGCATCGACAAGACATTCCATGAAATAGGATCGATATTGTGGCAATCCCAAACTTGGCAACCATTCATTACCGATCCATTCGTGATCCATTTCTCCGAATGCTAACGAAGTTACAGATGTTCGAGGACCGTTCAATGCAGTTAGATTCAAAATTTCTTGTATAGCTAAACGTAGTTTTAGCCGATGCAATGGATTACTAATTCCGATTTGTCGTTGAATCTCCTCGTCGTTCAATTCCGACATAATAGCACCTGATTTAACATTTGCTCGACACGCAGCAACATACCATGCTGGCATTTTCACCCATAACTAAATCGAGACAGGGAGGGGGGGGGTATTTTAATGGAAATGAAAAATTGAAGGTTTGTACCTCAAGCCAAGCAACGACTGTTGCACCATCCCATGTCGGAAATGGACGATTGTTTTGAATGGCATCTTCGAGCAATTCTTGTCTGTAAAAAGATGAGTCAAGAGAAATGTGAATTTGTAGGAAAAAATTCGAACTTCTTTTTTATTCGTCGATCGAATTCACTTTTGCCGAGACTTAGTAGAGTGCCCGTTGTTGATTCAGTCATTTCGTTATTGAATTTATTCTCATGTGAATCACTTTTTCTCGTAAACAATTTGCCCAATGAATTTCGGAAGCTTTTCTTCTTGTGTTGTTGTTGACTTCGATTGTAAATACTATTCTCATCTCCGGATGTTGAATTCTGCGAACTTATCGGACTAGGTGAGTCGGGATGCATCATCGAAGCATGAACATTAACAGACGAATTCGGACTAAAACAAACAAAGGTTTTGTTTTGTTTTGTTTTTTTTCTATTGAAAATCGATCCTACAAATACGATCGATGATGAATATTGGTTCGATATTGATTCTGAATGCTCGATGTTGAATGATAGATATGATGTGGCGTTGCTGTTCGGATATTTGGCGTTGACTCGTAGTTTAAATGTCGATTGTTTGAATGAAAATCAGGACGAAACAATTGAGGCGATGGATTTCGTCGGTAATGATTGTGATTCCCATTTGGAATTAGATCTTCTTCATCTTCATCATCTTCAAACAACGTATTTCCTCCGACACAAGCTTCTAACTCTTCAGCTCGTAGTTCAGCATCGACTTTTTCCGCTTGTATCAAACGAATTTCATTGTTAATCGCGTCTAATTGTTCTTGGAGAACGAGTGCTAATGTTTGTGCATCGCCGGTATTTAAATGCGACGAATTATTCACCGGATGATGATAGAGCGAATCGTCATCGTCAGTTGTTAATTCAACATCGGACGATTCGAAAGCGAGACGAACTTCATTGATAACTTGAGCTTGATCAATCGTATCCCAATCAGCTTCTTTCGTTTCGTTTACTTTGAAAACAACAGACTCGGGCATAGTTCGACGACGATTGAGAACATCTGTCGATGAATTCACGATTGGTTCACTAGAAAATCAAAAATCTAAAATCCGTTTCTCGTCAAGAAATTTTCTATTCTACGTTTTTTGTAATTCTTTTTTCACATTATCCAATTCACTTTTCAATCGTTCAATATCGTCTAACAATTTTTTCTAAAAAACAAAAAATCAAATCAATCATCGAGAATATATTTATCTACTCGATCGATTTGTAGATCTTCTAATTGTTTTCGTAGTTTTTCACTTTCTTGTACGAGATGATTCTTTTCTTCGAGCACTTGCATACGTTCTTTTAATTGAGCTTGTAAACGTTCATTCGATTCTGCTAATAATTTATCAACCGTTGCCGATAGACGCGTATTATGTTCATCAGTCACTTTCTCACGTTGTCGAGCCTTCAGAAGCAAAACAAATGAAGAAAAAAATATATATAAACGCCGAATTTCTACTCGTGTCAGTTCTATTTTAAGATCATCGTATTCATTTTGTAATTGATGTAATTTATCTTCATGATTTGAATATGATGATGGTGATGAATGATTAATTCCGTTTTGTTTCTCAGCTAGATCAAATTCATTTTGTGATTGTAGTTTTTGCTCAACTAAATCATATTTATCTTGCAGACTTTGATATTTTTCTTCCATCTGAATTAATTAAACAAACAAATCTAAGAAAAGGCTGTTGCTGTATTGAAATTCTTACGTGTTGTAATTGTGTTTCTTTATTAGCTAATTCATTTTCTAATCGACTATTGAATTCAGTTAGATGTGATGTTTCTTTCTGAATATTTAGATAACGTTTTTCTAATGTTGATATGCGTTCTTCTTGATCTTCTTTTTGTGCTTGAGATTCTTTCAAATCACGTTGATGTTTGCTGATTTGTTCATGTGAATGTGAAAGATCACGTTGAAAGACAAGTGCTCGTTCTTCTAATTCTTTATTTCGATTCGTTAGTTCGTGTATACGTGAACGAGCTGAAATCAATTCATTACATTGATTATCCATGAGTTCTTGCATTTCGATGAGTTTATTTGTTAAACCATCGGGATCAGTTGAGATTGTCTGAAAGAGAAATTGAAAAGAACAAATCGAATCATTTGAAAATTGAATTTACTTTTAATTGATCGATATCGATTAATTTCGATTGTTGAGTTTCACGAAGACTAACAAGCTGAAAAACACAATCGAATGAAAATTTAAAAAAAAACAAAACGATTCGAATTCGTACTTCACTATTCGTACGATCGAGTTCGTCTTTGAGTTGAGTATTTTTCTCGATTTCGACTTTTAAACGTTCTCGAACCTGAAAACGAAAAAAAAGAAACAATTCGAGATCATTTTAAGAATTCAAAGGCAGTCAGACTTTTTCATCGAGTGCTTTATGATGTTCGAAAAGTGATTTCAATGCTTTGAGAACTTCGACTTCGGACGAAACACCTTGTGCTTGCCGACGCATGACGGTCGTTCGAATCGATCGTTCATGTCGAGCGACAAGTTGTTCTAAATGTTCGAGAAGTAACTAAACACAAAAAAAAAGCATTCATCATTTTATCAAATCAATAGATCACAAATTACTCGTGTATTATTTCGTTCGGCTTTAAGTTCATTGACTTCATCGTCTTTTTCATTTAATTGTTCGCGTAATTGAGCTAATTCACGAACTAATGTCACGTAATCCTAGAGAACAAAAACACAAATATGATTTTATCAAATCAAAAACAAAAAAACTTTAGTCGATTGCTGTCGATTTGTCCATGGCAATGGTTGAGTATATTTTGGCCAAGAATTTCTATTCGAATTTAGTGATATCTCAACATCGTTCATTTCGATCGCACTATCACTACTCGTTGAATTCGTTTCGAAATCGAATAGATTCATCGATGAACTTATTTTTGGTAGTGTAAAAAATATGTACGACTCGGTTCGATTATTCATTTGAAAAAAGAAAACGAGAGTCTTCTCCAAATATATATATATATAATCTCGATAAATTGTCTGCAGGATAAGAAATTCAAGGCAAACAGATTTCAATCGTTTTTAAAATAAACAAAAAAAGCGATGAGAGAGAGAGAGAGAGAATTGAAGCAACTTCACATTATTAATCAATGCGATATAAACAGCCTTGTCTTTTTACCCAAAGACAGTTGTTTATCAGATAAATGTCGATTGAAAGAAAAAAACAAACCTGTGGTGCATTTAACGATAATTGATTATGAAATATATCTCGTTCTTTTTCCATTTCGAATAATTTCTGTTGAGAATTCAAGAAATTCTCTTCAGTTTCACGTAATTTCTCTTGTAATTTATCACGTTCTTCGAGCATTGAAACCATTAACTGTTCAATATTAGCTTCAGCTTCTTCGCCATGATCCGAACCTGTATTTTCATGCGTGTATCCGTTATTTCCGCTGTTGTCTTCAGGTATCGGTGGCATGACATCACATATCATATCAGCATACATGATTGTTTCGTCTGTCGATTCAAATCATCATATGTTCGATAAACTCAACATCTAAAATACGAGAAGAAGAAGAAAAAAACGATGAACGATATCGAACAATGCATGAGTGCATCCATCGAATGAGAAGAAGAGAAAAAGAAATCATAAATACGCACATGCACATCGGTCAATTATCAATTAGAACAAACGAAATGCGAAAAAAAAAGATCAATGTTTCTGATTGAATTTATTAATTCGATTAATTAATTATAGAAAAAAAAGTAATCAAAACAAAAGGCAAGAGAAGCAGAGAGAGAGACAGAGAGAGAATTTTTTTGTTCTTCGAAAGAGAAAGTTGGTGGTGGTGGTGATGATGACTAAACACACAACAGACAATAAGAAGATAAGATGATCCAATAGAAAACTCATCAGATAATTTTTCTCGAAAACAACAACAACATTTCAACAAAAATAAATATTTTCTATTCGATTAAAGTCTGTCGTCGATCTCCATCTATGTATTTCGAAAAACAAAACACGATCTCGTCAATTGTTCTACTGACATCTAATCGATGTCACCAGTTGCTGACAATGTTATGAATCATCTGAGTGAGACTTCCGTTTGGTTTAAATGGCTGGTTGAGTATTTTTCTCGATTTTTTTCTGCTTGGATTTATTGTCAACCGAAACAACGTTCACAACTAGGAAATAAAATAAAAATAAATAAATAAACAATAAACAACGAATATCGAACACGATGGTTTATTTACTTCGAAAATTTCGACATATTATTTTTCATCTACCTTTAACACATCAAATGACTCATGAATGTTTTCCGTTACACAAACATATATTTTATTTTTCTTTTTGTTTTGAACAGTTTTTTAGATAAAAGAAAAAAACAAATTAATGACGGCTAAAGAAAATTTAGTCGAACCAAATCATGGACAACAACCGTCAACAACGATGGATAATGTCGATCAACATGAAATCGATATTCTCGATCAACAACAACCACAAGCACCACCACCTGATTATCAAACATCGATTTTAAACGAGAATGATGACAAAGAAATCGACGATGATGACAATCGTAAATAAAAAATCGAGAGAGAGAGAGAGATTTTCAACGAATTTCCATTGATTATTCTATTTAAGTTCTCGATGAAAATGGTGAACCACAATTTCCCAACGAAGATCTCGTTAAACTTGACGAACAAGTAACACGTCCTCGTTGGATTGTACCTGTACTGCCCGATGGCGAATTGATTAAATGTCTTCGAGCAGCTGTTCGTCTGGCACGAAATAGTAATCGAATCTTTGTTTTCGAATTCTTATATTTGTTTGTTTGTTTTGTTTTCATCAGAGCTCGATACGAAAAGTGAAACATGTCAAAAATTTATTCGCGATAGTCTTTTAAATTCGTTTACGAAAATCTTTTGTGATGACGCTGTACAAAGTTGGAAAATCGATATTTATGTAATTCGACATCTCTGATTTTGAAATTGAATCGATTCATTGTTTGTCTTTTTAGTACAATATTTATAAAAATACAATGATTTTTATTAATCTATGTGTGTTAAAACTCGATGATGATTGTTCGTCATTGCATGAAGTTCTAAGTTTTGTTGTGAATCCTTTTGGCCGGTAGAAATTCGATAGATTTTTTTTGTAAATTTTATCAAATGATTTGACATTAATTTCAATAGTTTTCATCAAGCAAATCAAAGTCAACAATCGTCATATCGATTAAAAAACGCCACTGAACCATTTGCCAGCATAGCCGAACATCGTTTGCCATCGAAGGGTTGGCTCATAGATTTTATAAATAAATTCGGAGATTTAAATGGTTTTGATAAACTATTGGCACGTTTTCTTTCATCGGAGACGAAATTAACGATTTCATTAGTTGTAGCATTGCTTAAACCTTGGGGTCTTTGTTATGATTATCTAACACAAGCGACGATTAAGAAATATTTTGCACCGATTATTGTAAGACGAAGATTTGACCTTTTTTTTTTGTTAAAAATGTGACTTTGAATTTGTTTGCACATAGGAATTCGTTCCACAATTTCTCGATCAATTAACTGAAAATGATTTCAAAGCTGAAAGTAAAGGTGAATCGAAAAGTGATACTTTATCAGGAGTAATTAAATGGCTTCGACATCTTGCATCACGTTTACCTGAAAATGATCATGCTTGTCGAACATTGGACGCACTTCGATTGAAAATCATTCTACGGTAAATCGAATTCTCGGCAAATAAGACAATTTATTTATTTTTTTGTTCGTAGATTATTACAAACGAATTCATTCAGCGGAAAAATGAATGCATTAAATGAAGTCAATAAAATCCTACAAAATCTTAGTCCAATTCATCGATCGCCTATGAATAATCGAACTGATGACAACGATGGATTAACACCTGAAAAATTCATTGTAAAATTTTCATTGCCAAGAAAAAAACAACTGCATGGCATATTTTTGATTATCCTAGGAATGGATTCGTGAACATGAAATACTTGATATTGTCCTACGCGATTGTCTACATCAACCGCAATATGTTGAAAAATTAGAAAAACCTCTTCGATTTATGATTAAAGCACAAGCATTGACACGCAATGATCTAGCTAAAATCTGGAATGTTTCATACGGCAAACATGAAGCTATTGAAAAGAATATTCATGATTTATTGGCGAAATTAGCTTGGGATTTTTCACCTGAACAACTTGAACAATTATTCGATTGTTTTCGAGTAAAAATCAATATTCATAAGAAGAAAAAAAAATCCTTTTTCGTTTCCAGGAAAGTTGGACAAAAGCGAATAATAAACAACGAGAAAAATTATTAGAACTCATTCGTCGTTTAGCTGAAGATGATAAAGAAGGTCTAATGGCAAATAAAGTACAAAATCATTGAATTGAACAAATTCGAAAATTCATTTCGTTAAAAAATATTCTCTAGGTTTTAGAATTACTTTGGACACTTTCGCATGATCGAGATCTTCCAAATGAAATTGTCGATCAAGCTCTTGCTGCTCATTTAAAAATTCTCGATTGTAACTGTTTACTAGTACGTTAAAAATCATCTTAAACTTCGAAACAAACTCGTTGTTTTTTTTTGTTCAAAGGAAAAAGATAAAACGAAATTACATTGGATCGATATTATTCTCGATGAAGTTAAACGTGATGAACACGTGATTCACGCTCTTCGACAAATGAGAGAAATCTGTACACAATTTCCTGAAGTAGAATTCTTTTTAACTGGGTCATTGATTTCATTTTCTGTTGTCTTCTAGCATTCCTATATGCATAACATGAATCGAATGTCAGGTCCACATAGTCGTACACATGTGATTCATCTTCTCGAAAGTAAAAATAGTATTCTTCAAATTCTCACCGAAAATCTTTGTCAATACATGGAAAAACTACGACAAAATCGAGATAGTTTGTCATTCGAAATAAAAAAAAAACATTCAAAAACAAATCTTCGTTTTTTAGAAAATAAAAAAATTCTCCCACCCGAAGAAGTCTATCCCGATAATCGATTTGATCACAATCAACAAATACACGAACGTTTAATCTTCATTCGATTTATCCTCAAAGATGGTCATTATTATCTTCATTCGGATCAATTAAAAAAAATCTGGAGTACATTAGCTGAACAAGCCGTCTATTCACAAGATCGTGAACAATGTTTTCGATGGTTTGCTGATATTATCGATGAAGTTGGTTTCGAACCGAAAACATCAAAAGAATTCTTTCAAAATCAAATCATGAAACTTGAACCACATTTATTAACCAATCTGGGAATGAATTGTTTTGATCGATTTTTCAAATCTGTTAATGCTCAATCGAATAAATTTCAACAGAAACGTCGATCAATTCGTTTGATGAACGACGACGAACTGCTCGGTATTGAATATCTATGGAAATTAATAACCAACGGTTCAGATGACGTATCCGATCGTGCCATTCAATTAATCAAAGAAGTTTACACAAATCTAAGTCCACAATTAAAACATGAAGCTAAACGTATACATCAAACATTTCTTCATGAATGTTTTCAACGTTTAAAACAAATCTACGATTCGATTAAAACAAAATCAACCCCGCAAAAAATTCATTCATTAATACGAATTCTTATTGTTCTAAGAGAATATCTATTCGAATGTGATTATTCATATCATCGTGAACGACAAATTTTGCCCATGTCAAGGTGGAAAATCAAGATCTTTTCTTTTTTTGATTTTGAAAAAATGACTTTTGCTTTTCAGAGCCTATCGTAGTCGAAACGTTCTTCTAACTCTTCATTTAACCACAGGTCAAAGTCGTCAAGGTGAAGACTTCGAATATCCATGTCATTCGAACGAAACCTGGGGACATATTCGTCGAGTAGCATTCAATCGGTAAATTTCATTTCAAATCAAAATCTTATTTTCTATTTTTGTTTTTTCTTTCAAAGATTTAAATCATCATTTGGCATCATGGAATTATATCGTGGCAATGGTGAAATCTTTCATCCATCTGATGATAACAAAACTCTTGCTCAAACTGATCAACGAGATCGAATAGTATGAAAAGATTCTATGAATAGAATTTCGTTTTCATTGTTTTGCTTTTTAATCTAGAGTGTAAACGTACGTTGGGTTCAAATGCCTAATCAAGCATGTTCAAGTGGTGAAAGTAGTTCATCCGATTCGGAAATCAATCATAATATGTCATCGGCACATCAAAGTCGTCTACTCGAACCTGTTGATTCGAATGCTGAAAGTTCATTACCATCTGTGGTAAATTAAACATCTATATTCTTTTTAAAAAGAAATCTTTTCGTTGATTTTAGATATTTTCTCATAAACATGAATATTATCAATTTCTATTCGAAATATCGGACTTAGGCTGTCGAGAGAATCATCCACGTCTTCGTGATATTCCTCGAAGTATACTCGAACTTGTGCCTGTTGATCAACAGATAAAAACGAATTTTACTAATTGTTTTCAATCGATAACAAAATGTCAAGCTGATGACGAATATCAACGATGGAAAACGTTCTATTTAATTCCTTCGCCAACACAAATGTTGTATCATCTTAAAGTTACATTAATTAAACTCTCGCCGATCTTTATCAATCAAGATCAATCTAATATCGATGGTTTACATGTTTTCTTTTTAAATACCGGCGGTTTAATCTGTCTATTAGATATTCTAACTGACAAACGTCTCATTGAACATTGTGATATGTCAACAAAGAAATCGATTTATTTTATTATATTTTATATTCTCAAACGTTTCTTTGCTATACTTGGTTTCTATCAACTACGACCAAATATTCCCAACGATTCATTAGAACAGAGTTTAGCATCAATGCCCTTATCACCTCCCTATACGGAACAACAAACAACAATATCATTTGAAAAATATCTTTCACTTATTCTACAAAAACATGATCATGAATATCCCATACCGAAGAAATCCTTTCTAACCTACAAACAAATCATTGAATTCATACGATTAATCTGGTGTTTAGCATCGAATAATCAAGACATATCATTCGAACAAGATTTCTTACAAATTCATCAAACATTTAAACAAGACGATATCAATGAATACGATATTGACGATGATGGATCATTAGCATGTCGTGAAGCGTTAGAATTATTATGTCTTTCACTTGCATTAGTTCCATCGAGCGTTGAAAATTTAATGAATGAAGAATTCTTCGAATATTTTCTCTTCGATATTTTACTCTATTGTCAATATCCGAATATTCGACAGACAGCATCCGATCAAATCTATATTCTAACAACACGTTGTTCACAAGATCAAACAGAGAATCTTTTGAAATATCTTATTAAGAAACAATTTCAAATGTTCGATAAATATTCCAATGATTTAAAACAATATTCATTACATTCATTGGAATTTTTTCTTCTTCTCTGTCGTTTATTATCATTTGCGTCGAATACACAAGTATGTCTCGGTGATTTAGATCAACAATTAGACGATGAAATACGTTGGCTGAAAAATGTTCAATTACCTATTGACGATCATTTACTTTACGGTCATTTAAGTTTAGCAAAAGAATTATTACAATTTCAATCATCGGATCGAAAACGTTTCTATGGTATTGACCAATCATTAATTCAACAATTAATTCAACAGTATCTGTTTCCGGCATCGACATTACTCTATCAGTATCGTTCATTGAAACAAGAAAATAACGTTGATATCGAACTCAAAGAACCGCCCGTTCCTATTTGTCAACTTCCAATGACAACTTCGCCTGCATTCGATGTTCTCGTGTCTCTTGCGACCAATTGTTTAGACAATTTCAAACTTATCGATCGATCAATCACTGACCTATTCTATTCGATACCGGATTCGAATTTAAACGAATGGGACTATTCGTTACCATTCGGTCCACGATCGAATCGAGGTTTTGTCGGATTGAAAAATGCATCGGCGACGTGCTACATGAATTCAGTTCTTCAGCAATTGTTTATGATCGAACCGTTACGTTCGGCTTTGTTGTCCGTAAAAATTCCATCAGAATATTGTCGAGATGACGCCGACGATGACGACATGCGTCGTGATAATGTTTGTCGAAATCGAGAAGCTTTGAGCAAAAATCTAATTCTGATTTTATTTTTCTAGTTTGAAAATTTAACTGATGCAAAAGCATTTTTAAAAGATAATCAAAGTCCTGTTTCGCCGCCGAAAGATCGAAATGAATATAATATTCAAATTCTTCGACAAATTCAGAGAATATTCGGACATTTATTAGATTCGAAATTACAATTTTATATTCCCAAGGAATTCTGGAAGATTTTCAAGTAAGAAGAAATCTCACACGGAAAAACCGAAAAATGAATTCGAACTTGTAGATTCGCCGGTGAACCTGTCAATCTTCGTGATCAACAGGATGCTGTCGAATTTCTCAACACACTCGTTGATAATCTTGACGAAGCTTTAAAAGCTCTTCAACTTCCTCAAATATGTTCGCTTGTTCTCGGCGGACAATTTGCCGATCAAAAAATTTGCAAAGATTGTCCACATCGATATACACGTGAGGAAGATTTCACGCTGCTAAGTGTCGACATTCGACATAGTCAAAATTTGCAAAGTTCACTTGAACTCTATGTTCAAGGCGAATTATTAGACGGGCCCAATGCGTATTTTTGCGAGAAATGCAACAAAAAAGTCGATACAATTAAACGAACATGTTTCAAGAAATTGCCAACTATCTTAGCCATTCAATTGAAACGATTCGATTACGATTGGGAACGTGAAACGCCGATTAAATTCAATGATTATTTCGAATTTCCAAGAGAATTAGACATGGAACCGTACACTGTTCAAGGTCTTGCCAAAGCCGAAGGTAGTTTCCGACGGATTTACATCGAATTGAGTCTCACGAATCTATTTCTAGGCACGCCTGTTATCGAAGAAACACCAACCAACGATAGTACTCGTTACAAACTCGTTGGAATTATCGTTCATCGAGGACAAGCCAATGGCGGACATTACTATTCATTTATTCAACATAAGTACAGAAGTTTTTTTTTTCATATTTTCGAATGAATTTGTTTTGATGATTGATGTAAATCTAGAGATGAAAGCGAGGATCATACACGTTGGTATCTATTCGACGATACGGATGTATCCGAATCTCGAATGGATGATGATGAAGAACTTCGTTCGAATTGTTTCGGCGGAGAAAATTCGGGCTCGTCGTTTGATCAACCGATTATGAAAAGGTTTATTTCGAAGAATGATCTTTCTTTTCATTGTTTTTTTTTCAATAGAAAAAGTCGATGGTGGAATGCATATATTCTATTCTACGAAAAAATCCCAAATGATCAATCGAATTTAGAAACTAAACTCTCACAATTACAATTACGTACGTGATTTTCGCATAGTTTTCTTTTTTTTAATGTGAATCTTTTGTTTTTTTGATCAGATGAACCAATTCAACGCATGCCACTGTCGGTTCAACGAAGCGTTCGAATGCAGAACATTAAATTTCTGCATAATCGAATTTTATTCAGTGCCGAATGTTTTAGTTTTATCAAGAAACTTGTGCAAAGTAATGTACAGCATATACTCAGTCTACAACAAGTAGCCGATGAGAAAATTATTCAAGTGAGAAGAAGATTTACGAACGAATGAGTGAACAAACAAAATTTATTGTTTTAGACAATCGAAGAAACAGCTTTGATTTGCATACAAGTAGCCATGAAATTCTTGTTTTCGTTCGGTTGGCGAGCAAAGAAAATGCTTCGGTTTGTAACTAAAACAATGAGTTCAAACAAAACATGATTTGCCTTTCAGTGGACCGGCCAATGAATGGACAGAAAATGTCAATGCATGTCTTCGTTTATCGTCCAAAGCTCGAGCTTATCTAGCCGAAGAAGTTCTATTCAAACATCCGAATCGTTTTCAAGAATATCTTATCGATTGTACGGCGGCTGATGTAAGACATTCGTCGAGCGAGAAATGAAGAAGAAGATCGTTTTGTTTGTTCTTAGGTTCGTGCTTCATTCAGCCGAATACTCTATCATCTCGCCATTTATTCGCGTCCAGATGATCCAACAAGTGGTACGAGAAGAAAAACCAAATTGATTTCTTAAATTCGAAATTCTGTTTTCTTTTTTTTTTGTTTAGAAAAAATGAATATCGAAGATACGGTTCTTTTTCATATTATACGTTTATTGAAAAAAGACATTCCAGAAAATGTAAAATCGCTCACACAATATTTCATTTTCTTTATGTTGTACAGTCAAGCCGGTCGTCATAAGGTTCCAAGAGAGAGAGAACAACTGACAAAACTCTTGATATTCATCTGTTGATTTTTAGTGTGAAAATTTAATTCGATTCAACGTTCCGATCGTCTTCGCCAATTTGGCAGTCGACGATTTAACAACATCATCGATGCGTTTGAACGAACCGACGAAATTGTCGATTATACTTTCGACGTTAATTCGTTGTTTTGATACATCAAATCTATGTAAATCGAAAGATCCCGAACACGATGTTTTGCCGAATCGTTACGGAACATTTGACACACCGATTTGTCCCATACCAACTGAAATCATCGATATACTCTATCGACGAGAAAATTTTCTGAAAAAAGTTCTCGAAGATGCAACATCATGCGAGGATTCAGCTCGACTTCTACGTTTTCTTCTCTGGGAAAATCCTGATATAACATCAATCATATTCAATGAAATCGTCGGATTAGTAAATAAAAAACACGTTTCGATTTCAATCTATCAAATGAATCTTTTTTAGCTTTCGGTTTATTATACAAACGATTTACATGCTCATTTAGAATTAGTTCGTATGGTGCTTACTATCGAAGATTCATGGCAAGAAGCTCGAATTTTGTATGCATTAAAAGGCATACCAATTCTTTCATCATCAACAACAACTACAATCACAAATAATAATAACAATAATCAACAACAACAAGAAGTTCAACAGAGTTTATTCGATATATTTTCGAAATCGAAAAGTTCCTATCAAAAACGTGCTTATCAATGTTTGAAAATGCTGCAAACTTTATTTACAAATTGCGAAAAAGCAAATCATATTCTTCAAACCGATTCCGATATCAAAGAGCAGTGGATTGAAGCAGTTCATTGGCTACGTGACCAACTCGAAGTAGACATAACTTATTCTCATTTTCAACAAAAAACGAAATTTTATTTTCTCCTAGCGGCCAAATTCCATGTCATCGAATTACACATACTATCAATCAACTGGCCAAGTACATAGCAATGATTCACCGCAAGGATATCATCTCGAACGAACCCCAAGCGCACGATCAGTATTAGAAAAAGCCAGTGAACTCTGTTCCGATCGAGTAGACTAACAAACCGAAAAAAAAACAGCAGAAATAGATTTCATTGTTCTTTTATTTCTCTTTCAAGGAAAATGATGCTGTTGATGACAATAGTGATGAAATCGAAGACGATGATGAACCGATCGAGCCGCTTCCTCGTTCTCAACCATGAAATCTTCTATATATATCGACAAAGTCTTTATATATGAACAGAAACAAAACAGAGAGACTATCTTCATATTCCTTGTAAAAAATGAAACACTACAAAAAAAAAACGCCACAATGTATTTTCTACTTTTTATTTTCTTTTAATACATCAAAAAAACTGATTCTATATGTATATTTGTGTTCTTGTCCGAGAGAGAGAGAGAAAACGAGAAAAAAAAATTAAACTGGAGTATTTTGACGATGATGTTCTCAGCTGTTGGTGTGTTTATCCTCTTCTATTCTATCATTATTCTTCATACAGCTGTGTTTCTTTTATTTCTTATTCGTTCGTTTTTTTTTAATTCAGAAAAAAACTTTTAAATAAACGTGAATTCTATTTTCAAGAAACTAACTTACTTGTTATGATATAGGTGTTGAATTGAAACAAAGAGCGAGTAATGAAGAACAAATATCATCTGAACTAATCGAACATCTTTTTTTTAAAGATAATTCCAGTACAAAGTACATTGAGCTATTTCTAGACCGTCATTGGACACCGGAAACATAAAAGTGCAATTAGTGGTTTTTCATATATTGATTATAGAATTTGGCTAATAAGTTCCGCTTCACATATCCAGCTGTTTGATATATTCAATGCGTTTCGAGAATCTTCTTTCGAATATAAAAATCGTTGTTATTTCATTCAAATATTCTTCATACAAAAAATATGTCGGTCATCACTACATTAAATCTCATTCAACAGCAATTGACCAATGTTCTAGGCGGTTTACTCATCATTGGAGTCATTGGAAATACTCTCAACTGTCTTGTTTTTCTTCGTAAACGTTTACGATCGAATCCATGTTCAGTTTTCTTTGCTGCTTCATCGATTGCAAACATGATCGTTATGATCTATTTCATTATACCAACAATTCATTCAATTTACAATTCACCTCCTGAAAATAGCAATTGGATCTATTGTAAACTTCGTTTATACATTCGTAATGCGCTATTAGTCATATCTCGAAGTTATCTGACATTGGCTTGTGTTGCTTGTTACACACAATCATCACGAAATGCACGTATACGTGATTTAGGTCAACGAAAAAATGTCATACGAATAATTATTCTTGTTCCAATTGTTTGGTTTATCATTCCCATACATATTCCATTGTTGACAACGATTCAAAATGGTCGTTGTTTGATGTGGACAGGCGCTGCAGCACTCTATCATTCGATTTATATTTGTTTTGTTGCTGCTATTTTGCCGACAAGTCTCATGGCAATATTCAGTCTGTTAGCATTTCGAAATCTTCGACAAATGTCTCGTCAGATTCAACCATCGCATCTATCGACACAACACGATTCAACATCTGAACGAGCCAATCTTCAACAACGTGATCATCATTTAAGTAAAATGCTATTCGTACAAGTCATTGTTTACATGTGTTTTACAATTTCTTATCCATTGAATACGATTTACAATGCAACGGTTCTAATTATCGGCGGTTCGAAATCAGCCGAACGAACAGCTATAGAAAATTTCGTTCTTTTTCTTACGTCGGGTTTTCTTTTGAATTTTTATAGTACGGCTTCATTTTTTATCTTTCTCACTTCGTCTGCATTTCGTCGTGAATTACGACAGGTTTTATGTTGTCGAAATTAACTGTCATCTATATTCTAGATGTCGCAGTAAATTGAAAATCTAATCTTAACAAATAAAAATACGTTTCTAACACTAACGTCTGTCGAAGTAACAATCTATTCATTTGAAAAAAAAGCAGCTCGACTGATTGCTTATCAGTCCGAATAATACCGAATAAGAAGAAGAAAAAAAGAACCGTTTTTTTCCTCTCTTTCTCTCTCTCTCTCTCTCTCTCTCGAAATTTTGTTTGTTTGTTTATTTATTTATTTTTCTTCATTCTCAAAAGAAAATAAATGAGAAGTCTTTTTAATATATAATATATCGATGGACGGAAGTGAAACATCAATTACTTATCAAAACGATAATTCGACGACAACATCAGCTATGAATGCAGTCGAAACACAACGTCCGATTTATACCGTACCGGGCATACTTCATTTTCTGCAACATGAATGGACAAGATTTGAAATTGAAAGACAACAATGGGATACTGAACGAGCGGAATTACAAGTAAAAACAAAGATAAATTCTTTCGATTGAAACATCTTTATTTACAAGGCACGTATCGCGTTTTTACAAGGAGAAAGACAAGGACAAGAGAATTTGAAAAATGCTCTTGTTAGACGAATAAAAATGCTTGAATATGCTCTAAAACAAGAAAGGTTATTCCGTTCACATTTTCGAAGTCATTCATTTATTTGTTTGAAATTTAGATTAAAATTTAATAAACTAAAATACGGCAGTGAAACTGCGCCACTAGAAAATCAAAAAACTTCACCAAATGAAGGACCACCAATATTCGATGATGGTAAAAAATCGTGTTTTTGAATTTTCAAAACAACACAAATTTATCTTCTTTTGAAATGAATTAGATGAAAATAAAGACGAGTCAAATTTAGCATTTGGTAGTAGTAGTGTTTCGTTTAAACAAGGTCGTCAATTACTTCGACAATATTTAAAAGAAATCGGCTATGTCGATTCGATTATTGATCTTCGTTCGACAGCTGTCAAAAAACTTCTCGGAATACAAAACGAATCGAATATGAACGGTTCAACAGCACCATTAAATGGAGATATCAAAACGAACAATGAACTTAAACGGTAGAGATAGAATTTTTTCATTTTGACAAACAAATCAACGAATTTGTTTTAGAAATGTGAAAAATTCTCCGAATGATTTTGATAAATCACTTGCATCGTTAGTTTCATTTAAAGACGAACAAATTGATGATGAATCGAAGTAGGACAAATTTGAACAAATAAAAGATATTAGAATTATAAAAAAAAAAACCAAACATTTAGTGAGGATGATATTGATACAAATCGAATTTTAATAAAATCAAATCATGATCTTGAAAGTGAAGAAGCAGCACTACAAGAATTTGATTTTCTCTCGGGCGAATCAACGAATTCGAACAATACAGAATGGAATGTCGATCCAACACGAATCAATCGTTTGAAAGAAGAATACAAACGTGATCGACATGTCAAACAAATTTCACATTCAACATCAGCAGCTCTTCGAAATAGTCTTTTAAATAATGGCAACCCATCGGGTGACGAACAAAGTTTGTTCTTATTTTCAATTTCTCGAGTGAAGAACAAAAAATGTCGTTTTGTTTGTCGTCGTAGTTTATTCAATGATGTTTGAAAATAGTAAAAATTTTATTGGTGATAATACGATTGAAGGTCTCGATGAATTAGCACGAGAAACAGTTTCGAATGATAATGAATCGCAAGATGATGTGAGATGATCATGTTTTGAGGTTTTTTTCGAGTAAGAATTTCAATTTTTAGACAACAGCTGGTGAATCAACATCCGATTCTCGAAAAACATGGAATGTTAAATATGTTCTACGAAGGTAACTGACGAATCGATCGATGATACAAACAACAATCCTTCGTATTTCAGTCATTTGGATAGTGTTCGTTGTGTAGCTTTTCATCCGATTGATTCATTGGTTATAACAGGTTCCGAAGATCGAACATTAAAACTCTGGAATCTAGACAAATCTGCGATCTTAAGAAAATCAACAACAGCTACACAAGATTTAGAACCAATTTATACGTTTCGACGACATATGTACGTTCGACAGAGACAAACGAACGAATGATTTGATTATTTTCCTTTGAATATTTAGTGGTCCGGTGTTATCCTTAGCAATGAATCCATCTGGTGAACAGTTTTATAGTGGTGGTCTCGATTCATTGATCACCGTTTGGAATCTGCCGAATTCCGATGTCGATCAATACGATGCTTATGGTTAGAAGAAAATTTTGACTTTCAAAATTGAGTTTTTTTTTCTTTCACTATGAAAAATAGATTCGAATGTGATCGGAAAAGTCCTCACTGGTCATACGGATGCCGTTTGGCAACTTGTGAATTGCGGTCAAAAATTACTCTCATGTTCATCCGACGGTTCAGTTCGATTATGGGATCCTAATCTTTCCGAACCTTTACAATCGACATTTACGCGTATGTATTAAAATAACATCGAGTTTATTTCTTTTTTTTTTTATTAAAAATATTTCTTCTATAGACGAGGATGGTATTCCGATTTCAATTGATTGGTTAATGCATGATACGAATCAATTCGTTGTGACATATGATACATTGAAAACGGTTGTTTATGATACGGAAACAGGCAAAATTCGACAAGAATTTATTAATGATGATAATGATCCAAGTTATCGTATCAATCGTTTGATAAGTCATCCATCTCAACCGATTGTTATAACTGGACATGACGATAGAAAAATACGATTTTTCGATAGTAATTCAGGTCGAATGATTCATTCAATGGTTGCTCATTTGGAAAATGTGACTTGTCTAGCAATTGATCCTCAGCAAACATGTCTTGTATCGGGCAGTCATGATCGTTCGATACGTTTATGGAATTTAGAAAACAAAACATGTCTTCAAGAATTAACTGTTCATCAAAAGAAAGACGACGAATCTGTACATGATGTTTGTTTTCATCCTTCGAAACCTTATCTAGCAAGTGTAGGCGCTGATTCCATAGCCAAAATCTATGCTTAATAGATCACACGACGAGTTTTCTTTGCTCTTCTTCTTCTTCTTCTAGTTTTTGTGTCGTATCTTTTGTCTTTTCCATCAAATGTAAATAAAACCACTATTAGAACGGTTTTCTTTTCCATGACATATCTTTTCTTTTTTTTTGCTGGTTGTTCTAACTATCTATATCTATTCTTTTCTTTTCTTTTATAAAAATAAAACTACATTCGCACACGTACCAAGACCTAATTCATTTTGTCTAGCCATCAATCGATTAAAAACCGAAGTTTTTTACGCGTTTCGATGGATATTCGCGGTGTTTTCTTCCATGGAGGTCAAAAAAACTAAATAAAAAAAAAGTGAGGGTGTATAAGAAACCGATCCTTTTCGCGCATGCATTCTCCGCTTTTGACATTTTTTTGTCTGGCCCGGTAAGAGTCGATGATCTATGAAGTAGCTGGGAGCAATTTTCTTTCCTCCATTCGTCTCTTTCATAGGAAAAAAAAAAAAGCTCGCGCACATTGGGTGATCGACAGAGGACGTGTGTCGTTCGCGTTCTTGCTACTGTTACAACTGTTGTGGTTGTTGTTGTTGTTGTTGTTGTTTTTGCTTTATGGTTATTAATCGATACTATTACATTTATTTACTCTAAATAAGAACAACAAAAAATGAATTTAACATTTCCCAAACGATATTTACTTAGTTTATTAGCATTTTTCGGTTTTTTCAATGCGTTTGTTCTACGTTCGAATCTTTCGATTGCCATTGTACCCATGATTAAATCGAACGTACATCTATTATCAACCAATACAACTGTAATAATAAAAAAAAAACGTTCGTTTTTTTCGAAATCTTATTTCTAAAACGAATATTTAGATTGGATACAATTGGAATACACAAATGCAAGGTCACATACTCTCGGCATTCTTCTATAGTTACACATTAGTTCAGATTCCAGCTGGATTTTTAGCGACAAAATATGGCGGAAAGATTTTATTCGGTGGAAGTGTAGGTTTCTGCGCGTTTTTAACACTATTTACACCGATATGTGCATATTTGGGCTCGACAGCTTTGATTATCCTTCGAGTTTGTGAAGGTTTTGTTTCGGTAATAATCAAAAAAAAATAAATTTTAGTTGATTTTCCTATTTTTTCCCCGCTATCGTAGGGTTTTATTTACCCATCTGTACACGCTCTTTGGGCGAAATGGGCGCCGAAAGACGATAAATCGAAATTAGCTGCATTTTCTTTTTCTGGTAGTTACATTGGAACAATGGTAACGATGATGCTCGGTGGATTAATAGCGACTCATTGGTCATGGGAATGGGTTTTCTATTTATCCGGTATATCGAAAGCAAAATCACTCGTTTTTTTATCAATGATTTTTCTTTGCAGGAATTGTTGCATTAGCATGGACAGCTGCATGGTTTTATCTTATCTCCGAATCACCGGCATTGCATCCGACGATTTCGAAAGAAGAAGCGTCTTACATTGAATCGAATCTGACCTATCCAATCTCACGAGTAAAAACAAAACGAAAGAATTGTTTTTTTGATCATTTTTTCTTCTTCTTGTTCAGAATTATTCAATTCCTTGGAAAGATATTCTCACATCGTTTCCAGTCTGGGCAATTATTGCCGCACATTTCGGAACTAATTGCTGCATCTACGTCATTTTTACCGAGTTTCCAACATTTTTAACGCAAGCACTCGGCTATCGACTCGATCAAGTTTGTTTTTTGTTTTTCTATTCAATTTTAAAATCAAAAATATTTTCAGGCTGGTCTTTTTGCTTCAATACCTTGGTTAGCATTAGCAATTCTACTCTACGTTACAGGCTTAGTCTCAGATCGATTAGCACAAAATCATTCGATTGGTTTTGTTCGAAAATTAGTCTTATCTATTGGTAAGTTTTTCTTTTTGTTTTGATAAATCATCATGTTCTGTTGATAAACTCGTTCTTATTCGCTTAGCATTTGTCATTATTGCTTTGGCACTTCTCTGTGTCACTTTATTATCTGCTAATCAACGAATTCTCATCATTATTTGCATAATAATCGCAATTGGCAGTTGTGGTCTCGCATGGGCTAGTTTCGGTGTCAATCATTTAGATATTGGCGCACATTTTGCCGGCGTTCTTATGGGTCTATCGAATTGTGTCGGATCAATTCCGGGCATTGTTGCACCGATTCTAACTGGTTATATTGTCGAGAATCCCTATGTAAAAAAAACAAGTCACAACAAATACTTTGATACATTCGTTTTTTTTTCGTTCTAGTTGAAACGTGAATGGAATATAATATTCATGATCACGATTGTGATCTGTATATTTGTTCTAATGTTCTATTCATTTTTTGCATCGGGTGATCTACAAGACTGGGTGACAAATCATAATGATGAATATCAACATGTTCTGAATAATCCGATCTCATCTCGAGATATTAGTCAAGGTACGGGCTTAAACGAGCATAATCTCGATGATTTAACTGATCGAATCAAAGCCGAAATACAAAATGATAATGAAGCCAATAATTAAACAAAAAATAAATCTCAAATTATTCTATTTTTGTTGTTGTAATTTATTTTAGTCTCTATTTGTTGTGATTATTTTGTTTTTCTTTCTTTTCGATGTTGAATTACATACATTTAAACAGTGAATATATTCTCGAAATAAATATTGTGAATTTAACAGAACCAAAAAAAGAAACAACACTAATTCAATCAGAAATATCTGAATGTCCTAAAAAGATCAAAGTGCTGCCCGAGGTTAATGACAATCTGCATTTCAAAAGTTAATTCCATTTATTCTGCCACACCTTTGCTGTTTTGTTTTGTTTTGTTTTTTCTCAGAGGGTAATAGTGTCGTACACATTCTTTGTTGCTATTTGTTTTTTTTAGTGCACATTTATGTAAGACTCTTATTTTCTCATTTAGTGATAGATTTCTTTTTGAAATGCTTTGCATGTTAAAGAAAAATTTTTTTTTTCTCTCTCTTGTAATTATATACTTTCCATGAAGTTAATGTCTTTTAATTTGTCTAATCGGGGAAAAAAAGAAGGAAAACGCAACGTAACGAATTCTGCAAGATGAAACGTGATATTTTCTTTTGTATTTGATTTCGGCATATCAAATAGACTTTTAAAAATATTCCTGATTTTTGCATGTTTAATTTAGTTGTTGGACAATGACTTTCTGTTTTGCGTATTTCTCAACGTGTCAAACATTAATGTGAATAATACATAGGCGTTAATCGCGTGTGAAGAGATCAATGCCGGAAAACGGAAAACAAAAATGACAGTATAGACATTTCATTTTGACTTCCCGAATATACGTGTATATATACATTACATTTCGAAGTCATCTAAACTTTTAATACAATCATCGAATGATTGTGGATTTTTCAAGGTTAAAATTACGTGCATATTACTGTATTTTATTGTCCTTTTTTGTTTCTTTCTCCTTCTTTTTTTTTTAAAAAAGAGAATAAAGGTTTTACATATAAACAATATTACACTATAAGGACACTTGTTCGTGGGCAACATATTGCATATGAATAAAAAAACGATACAGTTAATCGATATGTTCTTTTTCCAATCATATCAAAGAAGAAAAAAAACAAGCAAGCCTGTAGTTTATAAATGACTGTCACTCAGATTACATCTGTTTTACACCTGTATGTTTCGAAATTGATATCAGAAACTAATCGGTCGTTTATACAAACGTCAAGAGAATAGAATTTTGAAATCATAGAAAAATTCACCGGCTTTTTTTTTCTTTCATTTTTGTTTTTATAAATATTAACACAACTCGTTAGTGTGTGTGTGTGTGTGCTTGTTCCTATTTTTATTATTTATTGTTTTGAGATTAAATAAAGACTGGGGAATTAACTAGACATTTGAGAAAATTTTTCTCCCAATCATCAGGGAATATTCGCGTTTTCTCTCCCTCTCTCTCTTTCGCGTTCTCGTTGCCTTTTAATGATATTATGCAAAAAAAACTGTAGTTTCTTTATCTCGAAACAACGAACGAGAGGTACGAATGTAACACGCCTGTAGAGATAATATTCTTTATTTGTTCTGTATCACAATCCCGAAATTAGTTTAATGATGGCAAAAATATTTGCTTAGATATAGTTTTCTTTTTCTTGTTCTTTTTGTCTTCTTCTTTTGTTTTAATTAGACCAATTGTTTGTCAATGCATTTCTACGATTTAAAACAAAGTCGTCCTAGAAGAGACTATACAATACTCGTCTCTTTCTTGTGTTCTTTTTTCTTTCTTCTCTTCCTTTCTCTCTCTCTCTCTCTCTCGTTTTGATTTCGAGCCAAAAAAAAGAATGAGAAAAAGAGAACGCTTTTATTCGGTCGTTTCATTCAACCGTTTGCTTTGGCCACTTGCCAATACAACGTGCCCTCCATCGCGCTTCTCCTCACATGATGCATTGACGTCTTCTGTTCTTCTCTCTCTCTCTCTCTTCTACCGACTATGCATGCACACAACACAACTCATTCATAGATACATTCTCTTTTCTTTTTTTCTCCTTCATGAACGGTAACGTAGGTCGTGTCGCTTAGTTAGTAATAAACAAAAGCTGTTTTATATTTTTATTCGATAGAGATATCGTTCTTTTTCTTCTTCTTAAGTGATGAGAATCATCTTTCTACGTCATTCATTGTCTTTTCTAGATGCATTATGATTATATCCCATCTAAATATATTTATATATCTATCTGTCTATCTTCGTGCTTGTTTTGTTTTTCTAGATAAGCATTTTTTTCAATTGTCACAATGACTACATTGATATTAACTCCAACACAATCAACAAATTTGATTCATCATCGACAACAACCACAACAGTCAACAACTAAAATCACTTCTTGTATGTTCAATCAATAAATAGAAATACAAAGAAAAAACAAGCAAACTTTCTTTTTCCTATTTAAAGCTGTTGTCGATCCACTACGTGCTCGATATTTAATCGCACATAAAATAGCTACAGGTGGCTTCGGCGAAGTTTACGCTGGCGTAAGAAAAAAAGATGGTCTACCTGTTGCATTGAAAATCGTGCCGAAAAAACGAATGAAAGAAATCAATACGGTATGAATTTGAACAAAGAAAATTCCGTTTATTTTTTTTGAACACGTATTCCGCTTGTGTTTAGCCGGATGGTAAAGTTCCTCTTGAAGTGTTTCTCTTACGTCGTGTAGGCAAAGTTAAAAATGTCATACATATGCTCGATTATTTCATTCATAATGATCAACTCATAATCGTTCTTGAACGGCCTGAACATTGTTGTGATTTGTACGAGTTTATCTCGGCACGGCCCAACGGTCTCGATGAACGTTTAGCTCGTGATTTTTTCAAGCAAATTATACAAATCCTTCAAGATATTCATCAATGTGGTGTAAGTCATGAAACAGGAAATTAATTTCAAAGGAAAACATTTCTCTTTCTCGTTCTTTTTTCTATTGGCTCTTTGCCAGGTCATTCACCGAGATATTAAAGATGAAAATTTTCTCGTCAATACACGCACCGGACAAATCTATCTAATCGATTTCGGTTCAGGCGCCGTGCTACACGATGGCATCTACACTGATTATCAGGGCACAGCTTGTTATGCCGCACCCGAATGGGTTACTTGTCAACGATACTTCGGTCTACCACAAACAGTTTGGTCATTAGGCATTCTTCTTTACGATCTTGTTTGCGGTGATATCCCATTTATCGATGATTTATCAATCATACGTTGTCAATTAAATTTTCCCAATCATCTTTCATCAGGTACATTATCGAGTGCGAAATTTACATTTTTTCGTAACAGCTGCCGTGAAGGGCCAAACAGTAGAAGAGAATACAAATTGAAAATCTGTTGCATTAGACAACAAGCATATTGAAATCGATCTGAAAAAAACAAACTACGTTGTTATGCATTTTTTTTGTTTCGTTATTCTAGAATGTATACAACTAATTGAACAATGTTTATCAATACGTTCGTCAGAACGACCGACACTTGAACAATGTCTACAGTCTGAATGGCTTAAATATCCATCACTAAGAGATTTAACACTTTCATTAGTACCGAGAAAACGTTCTGGACGTCAATCGTTATCATCATCGTCGTCGTCTAAGTTGACGAAATATTATTCCTATCGAGGAAAATCTTTGTAAATTATTTGTTTATATGATTATTATATTGTTTGCTTGGTTTGGTTTTTCTTCCGTCCGTCTGTTCAGTTTTTTTTAATTTTCTTTTCTTTTTCTCTCTATGCAAAAAACCAATAATGACGAGAAAAATAGCAGAAGATTCGAATACACAAATCAAAATCTCAGTTTTAAATTAAGAACATTTTGTTTCATTTGTTTGTTGTATTCGAAAACTATGATAAATAATAATAATTTGTTTATTTTTATTTTGTTTTGTTTTAATTGTAACAGTTTCTTCTTATTTTTTTTCAAAGTGGTATGCATAAACAAAGAATAAATTCAATTGTACTATTGACTGCAATATAAATCTTCTTGTTTTTCTTGTACAGTTATTTGTGTACGTGTATTTTTTTTTCTTTCTCTCCCTCTTTTGCACAGTGAAACGTACGTGGCGTTTGAAATAAAAACAAAACAGTGTGCACACTGACGATAAAATTCCGTTTATGTACAATATATCGACGCCTCCACTTCAGTTTTGCTTATCTATATATGCTCATCAATCATTATAGTGTCATTTTGTTGATAGAATAGCTAAGTATTCGTCGATATAATGAATACATTGTAGGAGTCGATTGATAACTGATAAACATGGTTTTCTTGTCTTTTTTTGTCTGATGTTGATTTGAACTGACAACAATATTAAAAAAAAATCTTATTTTATCATTAAGCAGAATACTTAAGTGACATTGACCTTTTTTCTATTATAATCGTAGGAACAAAATAATTAGTTTTGTACATACGTATGCATATTCTGTTTAGCGATAAATAAGCAATAACATGTCAAATAAGACAAAGACTAAATAAGAAATCGTGTGATCACATGTACCTAGAAAAATCAATTAAGCAATGGACCTAAATGTCTCTTTCTGTTTTTAGAAATTTACTAGAATTATTTATTTCTGAAAGAAAAAAAAGAGAATGAAAACGTAGTTCAAATGTTCAATTTTGCAATTGACTTTCTTGTTTGAGAGTAACTAATTTATTTGCAGATGGTATATCAATACCTAGAGTTTCCAACTAAAAATAAACATTGACAAAAATAGTTTCGTTTTTTTAGATTTAGGAACAATGATAGGTCAGCTTACTTCGGATGTAAATGCGTCAACATCTTTCTGTATTTGCATACGAATCTTATTGTCATCGGTTAATTCATCTTTACCCGTTGTACTCGTCGTCATTGTTGACAATGCTTTCGATGATTCTCGTACACGTCGAAGACGTTGCATGCTATCTTCCATTTTTCTAACTGCTGATAAAATCTCCGAACATAGTTCATAATAATTCTTTGTTATATCGTCAAGTATTAAATTTAGAAATAGTTGACATTCATTTTCACTGAGAATTTTGCCACGATAATCATTTGTAAAATTTTGTAGATATCGAAATGTTGCTTGAATACAATTCGATGGTTTACTTGGAGGCTAAAAAAGAAAGAACAATGCTTTTTTTTTCTTCTTATTCATCATATTTTCCCCATGTCGACGTGGGGAAATAGTTTGCGCATTACATCGCGATTTGTTTTTCGATACATTCGAGGAATGTCTTGTATGGAATGTAATGTTTCATTACATCGATGAATTAATTGATTAACAATAGCTTGTTTTAAAATTGTTCGACTGTACTCATTGACATCTCGAAATGTTTGATCGAGAATTATCTGTAAATCATTACTGATCGTTTCGGTAATAAGACGTTGTTTGACAATATGATTTCGAAAGAATTCTTTCATTTGATTGACTAATGTTTCCATGTCAACATAGAGATTGACGAGAAAATTGATTTCAATCGTTTTACAATTCAATGACTCGATCCAAAGACGTATTCGAACGAGACATTGTAATGTTAATTTCCAAAATTGATGAATCAATGTTTCGAGATAGATATCGTTTTGCCAACAACGTTGAATCGATTGGAAAACAGTTGATATAATTAAAGTTTTAAATTTCGAATCTGTTTGTTGTTGATTGAATTCAAATGGTTGATTAAGAAGAATATTTTCGATTGCTGTTGAAATATCTTGAAAACGTATTTGATAATAAACAACAAGATCCCAACGAGACGAGAATTGTTGATAAGTCGATGAAGTTTTTAGTGTTTTCGTTGTGAGATGTTCGAGTTCATCGATAAATTTCAACCAAGCCGAATAACGTTGATGAAATATATCAGGATCACCGGCAAAGAAAATCATTTGCGATGATGTTTCCAAGCACAATGTTAATTCAGGAAAAATTGAATTCACAATAAAATCAAAATGACTTCCACATTCACGATTGATACGTTCGACAACGTAGAGCATGGCTTTGCATTCTGTACGAATAAAATCAAGTGTTTTATCGAATGCTGGCGAAATGTCTGATGATTGTAGGAGAAGATTTCGAATTGACTAAAATTATACACACGATTAAAGAAGAAAAAACGAGCAAATCATTTAAATTGTTTACTTGTTCCATGAATGGCCGTACGATTTCTTTGGCAAATGTCTGTTCAGTTTCTGTTTGAAGTGAAATCGATGCGAGACCTTTCAATGAATCAGCTAGTAGAGACATATTTGGCTCTCGATAGGCTTGAATAAAAGTTGTAGTTAAACGTTTCTCGAAAACACGATGCAGATTTTCAATAGTCTAAAGAAAAAAAACGAGATTTGATGATTCTTAATTGGCTCTTTTTTTTGTGTTACAGTTTTGAGTGGTTCAATAGTTGGCTCGTTATCTCCGCATTTTTTCATTTGTAATGAAATAAAACTAAATTGAACAACAGCACGTTCGATCATTTCATTGAGATCGATTCTTCAACAACAACAGTAACGGAAGAAATGATATATCAAAGAAATCTTGAAATCTTTCTACTTGGATAGATTGATTGCATCGTCAAGTTCGTTTAGTTGTTGAATCGATTTTTGTATGTCAATAATCGATTGAATGACTTGTCGACGTTGACGAATCGATTTTTGTTCGTTTAGTTTATCTTCGATTTGCTTACGTTGACTACTTAAATTGTCATTTATTTTCTATCGAACAACAAAAATAAACATCGAATTCTTTCTTTTCTTTATTTTTACCATAATATCTGTTTTCATAGCATTTAAAGGAGTTTTTAATGTCGTTATCGATTTATCGAAACCGACCTAAGTGTAAAATCAATGATTTTTTTCTTGTTGAAGAATTTTCTTCTTCTTACGAGATTAGTTGAAAGATTTAAAAAATCAGCAAAATCTCGATTGATTAATTCAACCATATTGGATTTGAGTACGCGAAGAAATAGATCAAGATCATCACGTAGTTTTTCTAAACCGAATTCACGTTTATATTTCACCACAAATGCATCAACATTGAAATCGGTCTAGATTAAAAATCGAAATAAATACACGCGTTCACAGAGAACAAAAAGCACAAAGTACCATCGATAATTCATCTCGATCAAAACAAAATGTCGGCGTATCTGTACTCTCAAATCCGACCATTCTTTTAATCTGAAATCAGAAATTTCGATTAATTATCTTTGTTTATTGAATAGAGTAAAAACACAAATAAATTCAGAATAAAGTACAAAGAAAATTTTTATGGAATGCTTAAATGACAATGGATTTTCATTTTCTTTTTCTCTAGATAAGTCGTGATGATTTTAAATAATCAATCAGACAACGATAAACAAAAACATAGGAATATGTTCGATCGATAAGTGACATTCGATGTTCACGCATTACTTTCAATACACTTGCCACATTGACTTTCTAGAAGAAAAAAAAACGAAGAATAATATTTATTTTTTGTCTTTTTCAATGAATTCGTACTTTATTGAAAGTGATACATTGAATCATAACATGAATAAGAATGAAAATGCCTGTTCGGCCAATGCCAGCTGTACAATGAACGAGACATGGATTGGTTTCGCCGTAGTGTCGACGAAAACTATTCACAACATGAATAAAATTGAGGAATGAATGTGTATCAAGAGGCAATTGAGCATCATCCCAAGATGTATATTGCAGATGAACAATGGTACGTGTTCGTTGTCCATTGAGAAATTTCATTTTAAGATGTCGAATATGAAAATCCTGACGATTTTGTTCGGAAAGTAGTTCAATTTCGAATTCATCCGTTCGAATAGGTTCCGTTTTTGAATGGGGAAAATAATTTGCACATAATTGTCGATCATTGCCCAATAACATCACAATAACATGTACATTACTGCCTGATATCATTCGCCAGAAATCATAAACTGTCGATGACAATGGCGATTCAGCTGCTATATACGAATAGATCGTATTCTCAATTCGAACTTTGACATGCGATGCATTGATATAACCATGAAGGTTTTCCTTCGTTGGAATTAGCCGTACACGTGTGTCGTCATAGGGTATGACATCGGGATATCGATTTCGGTAGATATTTTCAGTGAATCGTCCGTCTTGACTCGAACAATTCATACGTGAGAGTGGAATCGAATCGAATTCATCGTAAACTGTGTTACTCGCAATTTTCGACTCGAATTCAGCCAACTAAATGTTTTTCAAATGAAATTCATCTGTTTTTTTTGTCGTTTGTTCACGTTTTAACTGCTTACCCAAGTATCTGTTTGTGTGTGATTATGAACACTAATCGAATCGGATTCGAGTGGAACCGACGTCGATGAGAGATACGTTCTCGAATTCTAAATTCAAAGAAAAGTTCTTTTTTTTAGGATGACAATCATTTTTTTTCTCTTACTAATAGCGATCGACTTGTTGCCGAAGAAATCGACGGTGATTTCGTAATTAAATCCTGAATAGAAAAACAAAAGACAATAGATTTTTCACTGAGAATTCAATATTTCGAACATGCCTTCATGCAAACGAACTGTACACTCATGCAATAACGTGTGCTCCTTCTTAACTTACATTATCACATCGATCAAGACATTCACATGAAAAACAAGGTGAAAGATGATTCGATGTTTGAAAAGAGGATTTATCAAAAGTAGCAAGAGAACAAGATAAACCGATACTCGTTAAAGAACGATGAGGAAACTAATATGAAAGGAGGATTACAAATTTAGTTCGTGCTCAATGCGACGCACCTTGGTCGGGTAAGCCGATGATTGAGATTTGTAACCAGCTGAACGTACGGATACGGACGCTGTATCGTCGTTGATCATCGTTGGAACGATGGATTCTTTGGGTTCGATTTGATTGAGATTATCTGCAAATGTTGCATAGGGATGTTGGGATTGTTTGTTTTGTGTTTGAGTTGAAAGTTGAACGGTTAGATTCGGTAGACTACCTTTCCAAAGATTTGCACTTTGATTGGATGAATAAGTCGATGAAGAAATCGATGGTGGTGTTCGATCGTTACTCGATGATTCGCCATCGGAACGAAGATCAGGCACGCTAACACCATGATGTAATCTCATCGTTGGAGTTGGCAATTTTGGAATGTTTCTACATTAGAAAAACAGAAAACAAAAGACAAGTTCGAATATTCTCGAAGAAACTTTTTACTCGACTTCATTCGTTGAATATTTCGAAAAATATTCATAGAAAACATTTAAAATTCTTAGACAATAACGATTGTAATTCGTTGAATCTGTATAATAGATCAGACTATGTCGACTTGTTGAACCATTCTTGAAAGATAACGTTATCTGACGTTGTTTATTCGATGCTATAGATGTAACTGTATGCCAACTAGAAGTAATCAATTATTTTGTGTTTTTATTTCAATTGAAAATATGAATTTAGTCTACCAAGTTTCAAGTTTGTATTCAGTTCGAAGTAATGATCGCGAATGAACACCATGATGATTAAGACCAAGACAAATCGCTTCATTCAATGAATTCTATTCAATCAAAACTTTATCAATTATTTGTTCAACGATTACGCTCATACTTTTAATTCCAAACAAATCATTCCGTAATTATTCGTTTGCGAGATTTGATAGGCAAATTGATCTTGAACCAATCGATTATCCATTTCACTCAAATCTCGATATAAATCAAGAAGTTTCTCATCCGTACAGCCAATCTATTGACAAAAACAAAACTATCTTTCGTTTTTTCAGAACGAAATTCAATCTTACAACTGAACTAATCATTTGAAGTAGATCACGATTTTTATCCGGATGAAATCGATTGGCAAAACATGCTGCTAGAAAGTACGCTGAGATCAAGTCAATTGAATTCTTCTCGATTGAATAGATCGATGAAATGAAATTGCAAAACAATTGTTGATAAAGAATTAAACTAAAAAATGTTGCTAATTGTCGTCGTTCTGTTTTTTTTTGCAGTGTGATAATCTTACCGAGCTTTTTCATCTTGAATCGAATATGGTATAGCTGGATAAATAAGATAGGTAAATGTCAAATTGGGTTTAATCTCAGCTTTTGGTATTTGTTGTCTCATCGATAGATTAGGATCTAACCAATAGGATTGTTTATTAATTTTATTAAAATACGTCAAACCAAAATAATGATAAATGCTTTTATCACGTATTTGTAAACGTTGAAAAAGATAATTGAGACAATCATTCGTTTGACTATTGTAATTCATAAGACATTCGATGATTTCTTGATCGTAAACATTCAATGGTAATAATGATAAATGAAAATATTGCTTTAATTGTGTATGCAGACATGGTAAATGAACGAAAACAAGATAATGACTCTTAGCACCACCTTGAATATCATAACGTGAAAGGTGACTTTTGCCGAATAATGACGGCATAATTGCTAATTCGTGTTCAATGTACACATACGACGAATGACGAAGGAAAAAAAACGTGAATGAACCGATCGATTAATGCCTAAGTAAATGAAGAAAAGAATGAAATAAACTTGGATTGTATCGATTGGTGACAAATGATGAGAAAAAGAAGTCAAAAAATAAAATTTCGAAAAAACCGAATTTTTTTATTTTGCAAATGATTTTTCTAATAAAATAAAAATCAAAGATTTCATTTTGTCTTTCGTAAAATTTCATCGCCATCTATCGATTCAATTGAGTTCATCCTCCAATAAAAATATTTTGTCCAGATTTTATCAACGAAATTTGCCACATCGCCATCAGTCGCCAGTGATTTTAGTTTACAAAATGTTTCGTCTTGTATTAGCCGTTTTTGCTTTAATCGCTTTAACTTCAGCTCAAAATTGTGAATCTCCACAATTTAAAGTCACATCATATTCAACAACTGATGCGCGACTAACAGCTGAATCAGCTGCACAATTAGAAATCACGGTTACTTGCAAAAGCGGAAAACAAGTTCGTGTTTCACATTTCATTTGGTTAATTTAAAGAATAATGATTGTTTTTCGATTTTAGCCAAGCACACTCTATGCTGATATCAATGGACAAGTTGTTCCATGTGCTCAATCGGCTACTGCACCAGGCAAATACTTTGTAAGAAATGATTGAATGAGAAAATGTGATATTTAGCAAAAAAAACAATCGAATGCATTTTCTAGCTTGGCGTAGGTGCTGCTACACATAAACAATTGCCCAAAGGACGAACAACAGTTCGATTATACGATGATGAATCATATTCAGCTCTACGTAAAGTAAGACACGATGATTTGCAAAGAATTTCCCCATAGACTTATTCGTTTTTCTCAGGCACGAACTGAAGATGCTGTTAAAACAGTTAAACCTTTCGGTCAAGTTGAATTAAATCATCCAGTAAGTTTTTCTTTTTTTTTCGAATATTAATTTCATCTCTTCGATCGTAGGGCGTCAGCTATGGCCCATGGTTACCGAGTGAATTTCTTGCTGTCATCGCTTTTGGTCTTGTTTGGTGGGGAGCCTATCGTGAACGATCACGAATTCTTAGTTAAATAAATTCTTTAACTAATTGATAGACTAAATCTTTCCTTTACTTTTCATCATTGTTATTGTTGTGTTTTTATTTGTTCGTTCTCTCTATCTTAGACATCAGAAAAATCTATCTTTAAGAAAAGAAAAAAAACATCCGTGTGCACGTGCGTGTGTGTTTTGATTATTTAAAGCAAAAAGCTTCTTAAATAAACGTCAACTTCATATTTAGACAAAACTTCATTTCATAGTTCTGACTTGCAATATCTTCTTGAAAATGACAAAATTGTTTATTTACTATGACAATGCATTCTTTCTCTCTTATCATTGAGTTTAAAAACCTTTGCCATTGACATATTACACGATATTACAAAAAATGGGTTATATCATTAGTTTTCTCGTTATTCTCTGCTTTTGTCAAGTTCATGCATCATTAGATTGTTCGTCATATGCTAATGATAGTGAAGTACTTCAAGCATTGCCATTTCATGTTCCAATCAATCCAGCTGATCGAGATATTCATAGAACATATGCAATTGCTTACGACAATGGAACTGTTTTCTATGTTGGAATTGCAAGTCAACAATTAATTCCATCGACAATCTTTTGTTTACAAGCAGTGAGAGAATTGTCCGTACGAGATTCATCATTTTGTGATAATGAATCAGCAGTTTGTCAACTTTCATCTGAAATCGATCGATGGAGTTCATCATTCGACACACTCAGTATATTCTCGACACGAATTACTCATTTACCAGCATCGATTGGTAAATTACATCAATTGAAAATCTTAGAACTATGGAATACTGGTCTTGTGACACTTCCAAATTCGTTTTCTTCATTAACATCATTGTTCTCTTTAACAATTACTTTCAGTCAATTGAAAGTACTACCAAAAGGAATCGGAATGCTTAGTTCATTAGTCAATATCTATCTTGATAACAATAACGATCTTCGTTCGGTACAATCACTTAATGGATTACCAAATCTGTATCGTTTAAGTACAATTAATTGTTCAATAACAAGTATTCCTATGAATTTGCCTAAGATCTTCTATTTGGTTATGACAAATAATAAACTAACAAATCTTAATGGTATACGAACACTTGGTTCTCAAATGGATGATACAAAAATATTCTTTTTCGACATAAATCAAATTCGAGCAGTACCATCAGAAATTAACCAAGTCTACAAAATGGTAACACTCAATTTAGCTAAGAATCAATTAACAAATCTGCCATCAACAATCTTTGGCTACGAGCCACTTGGTTATTTAAATATTCAGCATAACTCTTTCTCTTCGACGATTTTGAAAAATATTGTTGATAAATTCAAAATCACTAATCCACGTATGGCACTCTTGTATTAAATCGCAAATTTCGTAAAATAAATGTTTTGCTTTTAATCTTCAATGATTCTCTTCGATAAAACTGCAATTGCCTTCATGACAATGTATTTTTTCTCTCTTATCAGCTTATTATAAAACCTCGGTCATTACAAAAGCATATAGAATATTACAAAAAAAAAACAATGAAAAACATCGTTGTTGTTATTCTTCTTCTTCTATCAATCAGCTGTTTGATTCAAGTTTGTGCTTCATTAGATTGTTCACGATACAAGAACGATACTGCCGTACTTCGTTCATTACCATTTCGTGTTCCGATCAATCCGGATGATCGTAGTATTTTTGGAACTCATGCTACTACTTATCCAAATGGAAGTGCAATTGGCTTGTTGAGTCTTGTCAATGAAACTGAAATTCCATTGACAATTTTCTGTTTGAAAATATTAGCTGAATTTTCAGTCAAAAATTCAATATTTTGTAATGAACAATCATCAGTTTGTCAATTACCATCGGAAATTAGTCGATGGAGTAAATCGTTAAGTGATATTACGATTATTTCAACTAGAATTACTCATTTACCAGCATCATTCGGTAAATTAGAACAGTTGAGACGATTAGAATTTTCCAATACGAGTCTTGTCACGCTTCCAAATTCGTTTTCTTCATTAACATTATTGAATACTATACGGTTACGATCAAGTCAATTGAAAACATTGCCAAAATCGATCGGAATGCTTCGTTCACTCGATACAATCTATCTAGATAACAATCTCAATCTTCGTTCAATACAATCACTCAATGGACAATCACGTTTAACTTTTATCAGTGCAATTAATTGTTCAATAACAAGTCTTCCCATGAATTTACCTAATGTATTCTATTTAGTTATGAAAAATAATAAATTAACAAATCTTAATGGCCTGCAAACAATAGGTTCTCAAACAAAAACAACGAAAATATTTTCCTTTGGACAAAATCAAATTCGAGCGTTATCATCTGAATTTTCTTCAATTGATAATATTATAAGCATTGAATTAGATAACAATCAATTGACTAATTTACCATCGACAATCTTCGGTTATGAATCACTTGGCTTTTTGAATATACAAAATAACTCATTTTCATCAACGATTTTACGGAATATCGTTGAAAAGTTCAAGATTACCAATCCAAACATGCGTCTATTGTATTAGACAGATTGTTTTTTTTTTATTTGAAGACATAACAATTCATACAGAAAACAAAGAGATTATTTGATTTATTTCCAATTCGAACAACAATTTTGATCAGGTATAGACGAGCGAATTTCATGAGGAAAACTTCGATAGATTTGTCGATAGTAAAGATTTTGTGGGCCACGAAAACTTTCGAAAAAGAAATCTTCTCGAAAGACTTTGAATTCGTAATCAACTAGATAAATTGGCTGTTTAAATACAGTCCAAAGAACAATTTCATTACAAGGTGGAATCGTTAATGAACCTTGATATCGCCAGAAATCATTGAGATTATTCGACATTAACAATGATAAATTCAATGATGTACTTGTTAGATTATATCGATGACGTAAGATTAATGTCGAATCGAAATATTGTGTCCATTCGTTTGTTGTTTCAGTTGTTTGTTGAAAATCGAATGGTTTTTTCGAAAGATCAGTGTGAGATATGTCTTTGAGAAAGAAACCTAAGACAGCTAGTTGATTTGTTTGATTATTTTCAAACACGAAATGACTTTCGCCTGTATATTTTTTCCCATTACTAAAACGAAGAAATAAAATTTTGTTTGTTTGTTTTTATAAAATCAAACTCTCGTTACATTTGATGTTCGCTACCAACATTTTGATTGGGTCCCCAGTGCAAATGAAAATTTTTAAATGTAAAAGTTCCATTTAAATTTCCTCCAGAAAGGAATAATTTCTCTCCTAATGGTTTGCCTTTAACTGAATGTCCATCGTGAATTAATGTAAATTTCATTGGCTTATAAAAAGCCGATGAAAAATGAAATGGTTCGAATTGTCGATAGATTGTACAAGCGGTTTTAATATTCACCGGCGATTGATATTCGCCGGCACATTGAGGAAATTTTTTGTACCAAACATCCGGTCCAAATCGACCGTAATTCCATTCAAAACTTGGCGCTTCAAATACATCACTTTTAATCGTGATCAACAGTAAATTTAAGAAAACAACGAGACGTTTAGTCATCGATAGAAATGAAAAGAAAATAGTTTTATTTTCAACCGACAAGTATATCGATGGTAAAATTCGCCGTATAATTCATATACATGACGTTACCATTGTTATCGAACGATAACGGTGACCAATAAGTAAAATCATGTCCTTTCGCACCATCGGGCGCACTCTGCCATTTATTACCTTGCCAAATAAAACCATAACTATCGGGATTCGATGTTCGATATCGAACAATGTTGTACAATTGAGCGTGACCTTCATTGCCAATATTATTTTTTGTTTCATAAGGACCAAGTGGTGATGTTGATGTGTAGATTGTTGTCGATGCACCATCCGAACAATAACAACAGCATTGGCCGAACACAGCATGATAGATTCCATTACGTTTAAACATTGCACCACCTTCGACAAATGCCTGTCCAAAATAACCACTATTAAAATCTTTACCTAATGAACTTAGATAATCATCGGATAGCTTTTCAATCGACATTAAATGATTAGGATTGTAGATAGAACCATCGATATGTGCGTTGTAAATGATATATGCATCACCATTATCATCTTGAAAAAGATTTAGATCACCGGTATTTTCCCAAGCTAAAGTTGTAACTTTTTCGGTAACGAGTTGAAAAGGACCAGTGGGTGTATCAGAGACAGTTACTGCACATTGTGATTGTGATACACCTGTACCTGCTGCAGGTAGAAAATTAAACCACATAACCCATTTTTTGGTTCGTGGATTTGGTAGAACACGTGGTCCAAACATAATACCTTGAGTTTTCATTGAAGACATTTGAAAAACATAACCACGAAATGTCCATATGTCAAGATCAGCCGATGTATATAGACTAACATTATGATCCAATTGAAAACCACAACCGCCCGGATGCCAAACTGTACAACCTGATGGACCCGGTGGTTCTTTACAAAGACCATAGCTTGCACCGTAATAATAATATAAACCATCATAATAGAAAACATTTCCATCATGAGCATCGATTATACTACCATTCGTATCCCGTCGAGGAATGACATTGCTAATAGTCACCTGTCGACAAGTAATAACCCCAATACAAATCGAAATAAATGTAATTAACTTCGTTGACATTATTTAGAAATAAGGAGAAAAAAAAATAGAACAAAACACACCTTGATCACCCATCTGCACCCGTTCTCATACAAATCTCAAAAACTGACCAATCTCAATTTAATCACAATTCGAATATCGTAAAAAACTGACATCTTTTATTCGATTTTAAATCGGTCATCTGTAAAACGAACATGACTAGATATTATGAATAATATAATATAATGACGTAACTTTTACTCATCGATTAGTCAACAAAACTTCCGCGTAGGAGTAGAAGCTTGCTCTTCTCTTGGAAAATTCCGAGGCCTAGAATGATTTTATATGCACAGGTGAGTGTGCATATTGAAGCACTTTACATTTTTAATGGCAAACGATAGAAACAATTGCATAATCTGGAGTTCGATTGAGTCAATAGTTTTTTTTTCGTATATCACCATTTATTGGATAGAAGAGAGAAAGACGAATTCGCTATGAGGTGCTGACCGTCTATTCAGTCAATGGTTATGCTTGATAACGTATGTTTATTTTTTTATTTAGTTTTTCTTTTATTGACAGAATAACTACATTTGTCCAGAAATCGATTTTTTTTCGATTATTTAACAAAGCCTCCGCATAGAAATAGAAGCTTTTCTTGTCATGAAAAATTTCCCACTCTTAATGATTGTTTATGCACCCGTAAGTTTATATTTCGCGCTTCTAGTGCACAAATGATACATGCACGAAGTTCGATTTGACGTCAAGAGTGATTCTTTGATGAAATATCTTTATTTTTTGATTTAGTGGATTTATTTTATTGACTGAATGACTCATATCCGCCATCGTAATTACATCTGATAGGAAATCGGTTTTTTTTTCGATTCTTTCACATTATATAACTCAATGGCTATGATATTCAACACGAATATATAAATAAAGAGACGAAATATTTATTGTTTCAGATTATAAAATATGAAATTAGGACAATTATTCACGCAGATATTTGCATTTCTTTTTATTAAAGTTACTTTTGGCATTCGAAATGACGGTGATACTTGTACTCAATTTATCTCACAAGAAGATATTCTTCGTTCGTTCGACTATCCTATTGATATTAATAATACAATCAACGAAAATACCGACTTGACTTACGCAAGAACGAATAAAAATGGTGAAATAACATTCCTACAGATTGCTGATCAACAATCAATTTCATCATCTATTTCCTGTCTCTATTATCTCACGGAAATACGAGTAATTCGGACGAAATCTTTCGATTTAAAACAATTTCCTCAATATTTACAATCATTGTATTTATCACACGTTGATATGTCAAGTCATTCGAATGATCTTCATCGTTTCCATTATCTCGAATATTTACACATCACTCATACAAATCTTCAATTCGTACCGTGGATCAATACTTTACATCGACTAAAGTACTTGATATTGGATCACAATGACCTTCATTTCTTATCAGCAACGACTATACGTCTAAAGGAGTTAATCAAAATCGATGTTACAGACAATCCTCATTTGAAATCGTTGGATATGCTCAATAATCACCCGAAATTACAACAAATCATCGCATCTTCATGCTCAATTACACATTTGCCAAAGAATCTACCTCAATTAGTTGAATTACAATTAAAAAATAATTTAATATCCTCATTGGATAATCTCGAAACATTAGGCCAAGAAACAGTAATACCAAAATTTTTCATCTTCGAAAATAATCAAATTGATAAATTAAATCGTCTTATGCAAGTCAAAAATTTACATACTGTCAATGTAAGAAATAACAATCTTCAAACAATTCCACTTAAACTGCTTTGCGGACGAAAAGAATTGAAACATATATTAATCAGTCATAATCCTGCAGCGAATTATCGTGGATACAAAGATGATATTCAAATTTTGAAACGTTGCTTGCCAAACACCGAAATCGATTGACACTGATTTTCGTTTTTTTTTCTTGTTTTTATACGTTAACAAAAATAGTAAATTTTCATACATGAGTCAATATTTCAACAGAACGAAAACAAAATGAGTAACTTACACGTAAAAAAAAAGGTTAACTTATGTTTTGTTTCGTAGCAAATACACGTCATCAATCTCATATTTCAAGTGAAATTATAGGAAAAGGTTTTTTCCTTTTCGATTTAGTCATATAAACTTAACAAATAGTCCCATGGGAGTCAAGATGTTTTTTTTTATATAAATATGTCATCAGCTGAAAAGAATGTACTAAAATGCACATGATCATTTTAGTTTTATGAAAAAAAGTCAGGATTTATGCCATCACATAAATAAAGACAGTTAATAACAGCACCATGATTTTCTTCCTCTTTCCTTTTATTGTGTTTTTCACGCCAGTGTCACTGTAATATTTTGAACACGTCTTCACCGGCTGATATATAGATATATATATATATATATATATATTCACCTCATACTCTCGCATCTTATTTAATATTTCAGTTAATTCTAGATTGACAATGTCATTTAAGAAATATTTTATTATCTATCTTCTGACAGTTACTTTTGTTCAAAATAATTCTTTAAAATTACTATCTTGCCCAACAGTTGAACATGATCTCGATGTTGTGTCTAGTCAAGGTTTAGATATAGCATCAGATGATACCAATACACAAGATTCCTATGCTCTAACCAAGTTCGACAAATGGATTTATAAACTAGTCATTCGAGAAAAGAAATCGATTTCAAATATTATTTTTGCATTACGTCATTTAACACGTTTAGAAATTACTGGTGTTTGCTTTGAACCATGTTCACATGAATCGATTCCATTTGAAATTCAATGTTTCGCATCATCACTGACTCAATTAACAATTGAAAGTACTCATATACCACATTTACCGGATTATATTGGCAATTTAACTAAATTAACATCACTAAAACTGGCTAATACAGGTCTAATTAATCTACCGACAACAATCGGTAATTTAATAAATCTTGAAACACTTGATCTGTCAAATAATTATCTCACATCATTACCGCAAATAATATCAAAATTATTTAAATTAAAAACATTAGATCTAACAAATAATCGACATTTACATACAATTCAAGCAATTAATTATTCACCATCAATTACACATTTACATCTTGACAATTGTCGAATAAATCAACTACCAAGAAATTTATCGTCATTACATTATTTGCGAATGTCAAATAATAGTTTAAAAGATCTAACGGATATTACAACATTAGGCGTGCATTCGATAGATCTGAAACAATTTTATTTCCGTCAAAATCAAATTCGTTACGTCCCATTAGGCCTTTTTCGAATGAAAAATTTAGACATTTTATATCTCGATAATAATCTAATTCGATGTCTTCCACTGAAAGCTCTTCATAATACAACACTCAAACAACTTTTCATACGACGTAATTGTTTGACTTCAAAATGTTTAGAAACACTTCAAATAAAAAATTCCAAAACCAGTGTTACATCCGACAATCAAGGAACATGTTAAATCTCATTAAATAAATATATATTATATATAGAATTTTTTTGTTCTCTTGTTTTATTTCAATAAAAAATTCCTCGTTATATGTTGTCATTTGAATCGTTAAATTAAGACTTATAAATAGTTCCGTCAACGTCATTCGACTGTATTTAATTAAGCTGAAACATATGTAGTTAATGACTGTAAAGACCAACTCGAATAGGGCGATTTTTTGCTAAATAAAATACAGATTATTTTTGTCAAAACCCTAGAATATATTTTGAATAGAAATTAATGAAATATCTGATTGTATGTCTGTACATCAAGACTATTTTTATTCGACAATATGTTTAATTAATTCTTAAAAAGCCCTATTTTTTCTCGTTTGAAACAAGTGAAATTTATCAATATTGAAAACCAAATATGTCATCTGAATTGCCTGGAGATTCACTCGCAGACCTCGGAGGAAACTAATTATAGACAGACTACATATGAAAGAACATTTGTGAGTTCATAGTATAAGAATACGAAAGACGTAATTTCTTGAACAATAGAAAAAAAACATACTTAAAATCGAATAAGATTGTAAACATATGTTATTAATTTATTGTTTTTCTCGATAAAATATGAACAATTCGACGAAAGCAGAATAAAAATAATCTCTTTTGAGTCTATTAAAGTTTCTAAATTACTTATAGAATCTGTGTCAACTTTTTTAGGCAGATCAACAAAAGAACGTCTATTTTTATATCCATTAAGTACATATTATCAGAAAACTTATGAAAATGAAAAAGAAAACAGTTCAATCCGACTCAATAGATAATGATTTGATATTTAATTGCTCGATGCGTCGTAATTCTAATTTTAATTTCAATCGATTCGTAAAAAAGACATGTTTCCAACCACGTTTTTCAGCGAGAAAGATTAGATTTCGATTGTCCAACGAATTGAGTCCATATTGTCGAATGTAAAATAATTTCCATAGATCATTCTGTCGACATATTGAACGAAATAATTTCGATACCAATGCTAATTGAGGTATATCGTCGAGATTAACAAAAGAAAATATTCGAATTTGTATTTGTAAGGGCAAATGTGAAAACCAATCGATTTGTCCTTGAAGATAATTTAAACAATATTCAAGTGTTTGTTCGCCCAGAATTCGTGTTATTTCACGTTGTGCAATTTCATCGTGAATGAAATCTTCATGTGAATCTTTGATTTCACCTGGATAGATTGAACCTTCAACATTTCGAAGTGTAATTTTCCACCAACGAAATATAATTCGATCGATTAAGATTTGTAAATGACCGTAATCTTTCGATGGTGCTGGTGCAGTCGCCGAACATTCAAATAGAATTCGATCTTTCGCAATTAAATTCGTCAAAATTCGATGTTCATTCAAATATTCATTCATATCAAACATTGAGAGAACTAACTAACCATGAATGAATTTGTTGCGATGTATTGAACCTCTATATGTGAACGTATTTGAACGACCAATAGAGTTTTTTTCTTCGATCGATATTCTCGTTCTATCGTATCGTCGCCAGACGTTTAAAATACAAGAACAACAAAAATCAATCGATCGAATCGATTATGTTTTCTTTATCTCCTTCGATATCGAAATATGATGAAACAACACGAAAGTTTATTACAAGTAAAACTGTTGAGATATCCTATCGATATTCGCCGATCATTGATGATCTAACCAATGATTTACGAATTCTAATTGAACAACGTTTGCCCGAACTATGTCAATTAACGAATGAACCATTAAAATTTACTAATGGAACGAAATTTTATTGTACAGTTAAGGATATTCTAACGAATGAAGGCGAATTTTGGGTTGAAAGAGAATTTTCAATTGAAAACGAACGAAAATTTCAACAGTTCATCGATATTCTTTCGCTTGTTGCTGTTAGTTATCAATCACTAAAACAAGTCTCTGTCGGGCAATTAGTCGGTCTATTCTATGAATCATCATGGCATCGAGCTTTAGTTATTTCAACAAGTGAACAACATTCAATTCATTCTACACAACCAAGTGCTCGTGTTCGACTTGTTGATTATGGTTCATCATTATATGTGAACATTTCACAATTAAAATGGTTACCCGAACAATTCTATCTCTTTCCTTTCAAAGTACGATCAAGAAGAAGAAAAAGCGTTTGTGTTTTTTTTTAAATTTCTTTCGTTTTTCGGTAGGCTGTCGAATGTGTTTTTAGCGAAGCAATCAAACCGACATTTTCCGATACAATTCGTTTGACATTCAAACAATTAGCATTGCATCGACGTTTTCATGCGACTGTTTACGATCGTGATGGTACACGAATATGTGTCCTATTGAAATGTCGAACAGACGAAGGTATCATCAATGTCTATCGATATTTACGTGCACATGAACATCGATCTCAATTCGGTCGATTGCTGGCCGATGGTGAAATTGTTCATTCATTGAGAGAAACAATTTCGATGAGAAATCATTCGTTTCCACAAACACCACCAACACCCGTTCAACTAACTCGAGAACAACTTAAACAACGACGAGCTGAAATCGAAAAGATTTCTCGAGAATCGATCGACGATGAAAATGAATCAACGTAATTAGAAAACAAAAAGATTTTTTTTTTGTAAGTTAATTTTATTATTTTTAGTCAAAGTACACCGGTTTCAGCTGCAACTATCATCACACCCATGCCACGCCTTTCATTTGCTCAACAACAGTGAAGAAGAAAACGCATTGTTTCTTTTTGTAAAAAAAAATGTGAATATCGTTTGTTTGTTTTATTCTTGAAAATAAATCAGCGTGACTAAACGTGGGAAACGATTGTCTTCTGATTATCTCATCAATTTGTATCAGTGTGAACAGATTGTTCATCAACCATTCTTCTATATAAACTCGAGAGGAAACAAAATATCCCTGCATATTCACAATGTACACAACAACAACTTATCAATATCAAAATCAATCGATTCAACAAACCACCGAAAGTCTCGTCAAAAAACAAACACGAACTATTCCCGATGAAGAAAAAGACGCGAGTTATTTCGAGAAACGTGCTCGTAATAATCAATCAGCTAAACGTTCACGAGATACACGACGTATTCGTGAACAACAAATTCAAGATCGTGTACAGTTCCTCGAACAGGAAAACTCTCGTTTAGCAATGGAAAATCAAACAATTCGATATCAAATCTCTCAATTTCATACGATCTACAACGGTGTCACCAAACCATTTTCTTAGATTATAATAAAATCTTTTTTTTTTTGAATAAATGCCAGATTACATAGTGACATCTTTTCATTTCATCATATTGTCTTTGAGTCAATATCTCGAATGGCGTATGCACATAAATATTTACGCTAGATCAGTGTGGTCTTACTTTTTTATTTATTTCAAAATGTCAGTCGCAGGCACAACAAAACTTGTTTTTCGCTATTGGAATTGTCGTGGTCGAGCACAAACGGTTCGTTATATGCTCGAAGATATTGCCTACAAAAATCCCGGCAATGTCGAATACACCGATCAACCTGAATTGTTAGAAAAGGCTTTAGAAACTTGGTTTCCAAACAAGGATAACGAAGCTATTACAGGTCCTTTTCATACGTTGCCAGTGTTGAATTGGAATAATGAACATACATTCGGTCAAACATTAACCATCGGTGTGTTGAATTGAATTTCCTCGTTTTTTTTTGAATCGATATTCTTTTTAGCACAATTATTGGCACGAAAATTTGATCTCTACGGTCAGCTGACTGCATCGGTCAAAGATAAAGATATGCTCTATGGTTACATCGATGGTGTTGTTTCATGTGCATATACCGATGTTATATGTAACATATTGACATGTATCTGGGGCATGGTCGATTTTGTTGATGATAGCAATATGTTGAATCGTTTAACAAAAAAAATTCCAACTGATTTAAAAGCATTGAATAGTATTTTGAAGAAAAGTTCGACATCGTTTTTCTACGATCAAACCGAACCGACAATTGCCGATTATTTTACGTTCGAAGCATTTTCAGCTGCTAAAGATTATTGTTTGAAATTGATACCCGATGAAACAAATCGACAGGCACTGGAAAACCTTGAGAATGTTATGAAACAACGACCAGCTATACAAAATTATCTTAACAAAGGTTTATTGTACAAGCGTTTTACAGGTTCACCGAAAGAAATCGAATACATTGCTAAACTTGCAGAAATGAAATAAAATCGACAGACAATAAAATTCTTTTTTTTAATCTTTAATTTAATAAATAAATATGATTGGTTTACAGATGATTCATTCGCGATTTGAAAACAAATTTGTTTGTTTATTGTGTTTTTTTTCAGTTCTAATATGATTAAACTTCGTCATCACTATTGGGATGTTCGAGGACGAGCTCAAGTTTTGCGTTATATGCTCGAACAAATAGCCTATCAACATAAAGATGTTGAGTATCGTGAAGAATTCGAACCGATTGAAACCGCATTTACAACTTGGTCACAACGAAAATGTGATCCAACTGTTTCAGGTCCATATCGAGTCCTGCCCGTTCTTCATTGGAATGAAAAGGACACTTTTGGAGAAACATTAGCAATCGGTTCGAATATTTCTTTTTGTTTTTCTTCTTCTAAACTTAATTTTCGTCTGTTTTCAGCTCATCTTCTCGCACGAAAATTCGATTTCTACGGTAAACCAACATCGAACTATTCCGATTCGATTCTTCTCGAAAGTTATCTCAATGGCGTTGCATCAAGTGCCTACACCGATGTTATTGCGAATATATTGATGTGTATCTGGCATAGTACAACTTTCGAACTTGAAAACAATCCACAAGCGTATACAGTCCAACGTATTCGCGATACACTCGATGCGTTCAATGTTCTTCTTAAACAAAGTTCAACATCGTTTTTCTACGATCAACTTGAACCGACAATTGCCGATTATTTTGTTTTCGAAGCTTATACAGTTACGCGTGATGTTCATGCAAAATTTTTGCCAACAACGAATTGTGATGCACTTGAAAAACTTGAGAACATTATTAAACAACGACCGGCTATGAAAGAGTATTTTCAAGGTGGACGACTTTTAAAACGTTTTACAGCTGCGCCACACGAAGATGAATATCTTAAAAAACTCTCGAAACTTAACTGATATGCGTCTTTTGTTTTTCAAATAAATGATATCACAGTCTTTTTCAGGATTAACTGATCAAGATAGTGTCTCACAGTACGTACGAGTTCTTGGATAACAGCAGTGCAGGTCGTGTTAAAAGTACAACAAGAATGTTTTATTTTTTTAACATAGACACACAAAAGAATCCTTAAACCATAGCAACAAACAAACGAATGTTTGATTCAAAGTCCAATGGTAATCAAATGTTACAAAGAACACTTTATGTGTATGTGTATGTATGTGTGTCTGGCTGCAAATGAAATTTTTTATTCACATTGACAAAAAAATAATTAAAAGAATGAATGTTTGGTTGACTATAAAAAACACAATCACTCGTTCTTCCGAACGATCAAAGTCCACAATGAAAAATGGGTATTATTGACTTTAAAAAAAAAACAACTGATGCAATGTTAGATATCAGCCACGAAACATGGCAGCTGATAACCTCATGTTCGAGCCCATACTGAATCATCCTTGTACCATCGTACAGGTCACCTGTAGATATTATCTTTATATAGAACAACGCATATCCAATATATCTTTTTTTCTGTTTCTGTCATTGTGACTATGGCAACGTTCTTTTTATTTCGAAACAAGCCTTTTAAAGCAGACAGTAGTCGTGGCGTGTACTATATCGATAAAAACATGCCTCTTTTTTTCTTCTTCTCTTTTCATCTTCAATTCGAAAGTCCATTAAGTGATTCATGCATTAACGTCGTGATTTCTGGCTAATATCAAAGTGCAAGCTATACTTTTCTTCTTTTTTTTTTCTCAAAATAAGATAAAATATGCAGCGTCATTCTGCGTTTTTTTTTCTCTTTTTTTCATTTCATCATTTTCCAACGATCACAAGGCGAGCGTATGCGTACCCATTTTTTTTCTTCTTCACACCTCTTCTTGTAAGGGTGTGTTCTGTTCTGTTCCGAGGAAAATATTCGACTGATCTACGGCGTGCACTGTCGTTTCTCTCACATCGTTTCGCTGCGTGATCGACGACTGATCTATAGAATAATCACGCAAGTCGTGCGTGATTGTACTTGAGTTGCCTTCTTCTCCTTCTTTCTCCTTTTAACATACTGTCGTAGTACAGAATCAGGCACACATAGAGGTTACTTGTACATCGCAAGCTATATAAAAACTATACACATGAATCAAACGAGCAACAATTTAAATTCTCTACCGGGAATAAATACAATAATGTATTCATCAAGTATTTCGGTCAATCAACGAAAACAATCGGTAGGATCGAATAGAACTAATTTAATATTATTATGACTAGTTTTTTTCTTTTGTTTATCTTTCAAGGATGTGGCGACAAATGTTCGCAACGGTGAATTAATACTTTCATTAAATGCATCGCCGGAAAAACCAAGAAAGTTACATCCAAAATTCCGTCCAGTAAATAATAAAAAAAGTGTTTTTTTTAATTTTCTCTTCATTTCGTTCTTTTGACTTTTCAGTACCTTGGCGAAACAACGAATACGCCGTTGCCAACATTCAACAATTTAGCATGTGTCAATCGTTCGAATTCGATTTCTGATGAAAGTCTTTCGTCAGAAATGTCTTCAACGCCGTGTACATCACCATGTTCAATGTCAAACGACGACACACATTTATCAACAAGCTCAACAAATCCAGATTTTCATGTTCTTTATGTTAATCTCAATGGTGAATACGTACCAATTGCCAAAACATCATTTATGATTCAAACATCATTATCACCATCAACAACAACAACAGCAACAGATTCAAAACCCTCAACACAAATTCAACGAAAGAAAAATTTCATTTGCACATATCCAAATTGTACGAAAGCGTATTTCAAATCATCGCATCTCAAAGCCCATATTCGTTTGCATACGGGTAAGCAAAAAAACAACAACAAATTCCTACTATGAGTAAAAAAGTACATTGGGGTTAGATGTACCAGTATTAACGATTCCTATTGGATGAAATATGTCAGCATAGACTTTTCTTTCTTTCTTTTTTCCTTCCTGTAGGTGAAAAACCATTTTCCTGTGCGTGGCCTAATTGTGATAAGACGTTTGCACGATCGGATGAATTAAGTCGTCATCGACGTACGCATACTGGTGAAAAGAAACACGTCTGTTCGGTTTGTCAGAAAGCATTCATGAGAAGTGATCATTTATCCAAACATTACAAACGTCACATGAAAAATAAATTATCAGCAACAGCAAAAAAATCGTCTTGATTTGAAAATGTTTCGTTCTTGTATCATTTCTCCTAGTCAAACTGACCGTCTATCTATATTTGGATGACATTAGCTTATACGTATATACACTATATATTTTTCTTGTTCGATGTGTGTGTTTGTGTGTGTGTGTGATTTTGTATATTTTGTTTTGTGTTCGTGGAACATATCTTTGTTACACGTATGCATATTAAACTCGGTATATTAATTCAAATGAAACTGATTGATTGTCTGTATGATGATGATGTCATAATCGCAGTAAACGTGATAATATTTCGTTTACATTTTCAAAAGAACAATGTCTGTTTAGTATGATGAATAGGATACTGGTATTCGTCTTGTTCGAATTGAATTTCATTCGATTTTCATGGGCATTGAATTGTTCAACAAATGGATTTGTTTGTAAAGGTCGAATTATAGTTTATTATCATGATAAATATTATCCTCAAACAATTAATTATACATTAGGAAATATCAATGATATTCTCGAGAAAAAATATGAAAATGATATATTGAATTTTTACTTAGATTCGTTGAAAAAATATCAATTAATTTTACATGTGAAAACCAATGAAACATTGATCATAACGGATATTTATTGTACAACAAATGATAGCTGTGCATTTGATGAAATTCAACAATTGATCATGAAATATAAACGTCAATTAAATCCAATGAATCAATTGAAACCATTGATTTATTCGACGAATTCTTCGTCGGAATTATTTTGTTATGATATATCTCTCAATGAAATTCATCGTTGTAATTCATCTCAATCGATTTGTTTATCATATTCAAAGGATTTAAAATACGAATGTTCGCATGAAAATGAAGTTCATTTACATCAAGAATTTCTTGTTTCGCATCCGAAAATGGTTCAATTCAATCTTATGAATGAATACATTCGTTGTAATCGAAATCAATGCAATCATATTGAAAGTCTAACTCAAATCGAAGAACTCTCACGATCGTATGTTTTCGGTATGAATGGTTGTTCATATAGAAATAAGCAATCGATTTATTTGTTATCTCTATTTGTTGCTTTGAAAGTCTTTGGAAGAATACAAAAATAATATATATATATACTAAAAAAACAAAAAAGCACAATTTAGTTTGTCTGGTTTTTTTTCGTCGTGCTGTTTTCTTTCTTTATACAACATTGGATACACAAAAAAAGGGAAAATAGATTTTTTTTTGACTAGATAGAATTAACCATCAATAGTCTCGCGTATTGTTGATAAATAATATTCATATGTACTATTGATTATTCCCCACGAAATTAAACTTCGTACGAAATTCCATTTTGCACCAATATAAAATTCTTTCAATGAATTACCTCGTTGTTCGTAAACAGAACGAAATATAGTTACTAAACGATCGGTTCGACCACCGAGTTCCGATTGTTGAATGTTTTTAAGGACATTTATTGGATAGATAAATGTCGAAAGAGCTGCACCGAGTAGACCACCACTAAGAAAATCATACATTGAATGTTGAACATCGGATGTCGCCGTCGGAAGACTATCTTTAAGAGGTTTTCGACAAGCAAAAAAAATCATATTCGATATGGTATTTCGTATTAAGATTAATGTTAAACCTCGATAAAATTCATTGAGACCATAATGTTTATACATAATATCGAATGCATGACAAACATTTCGAATATTTTGATTATATTTCGGTGTTTGTAGAAGAACTTGTGTACGTTCTAATGGCGTCAATATTGATTCAGTTATACCGGCTAAAGCTGATGCAAATGGTTGATGATACCAATGATCATTCTCCGAAAATGATTGAAATATTGATAAATAATGTGAATTTGTTCCAAACATAATACTTAATGAAAGAGTTTTTTGTAACAATGGTAATGGCATACCACGATAGAGAATAATTAAACCTTCATGTTTCAATTGTCGATAAGCAGCAAGTGTTTTAAAACGATAGATTTGTTGACGAAAAATAAGTTTATTAGCTGGATAAGTAAGAATAATATTCGTTGCGGATGATAGAAAACCAGCAAAATATTCAGGTAAACGTTGTTTGAGTTCATATGATTGAGTATTATTCATAGGCGACAAGGAAATTGTTCGTGGAATTTTTTTATAAATCACCATTGAAAATATTCAATCATCTAGAAAAGAAGAAGAAGAAAAAAAATTTTTTTTTTGTCCTTTGTGTTCTTTTATCTCTCTCATCATCCAGCTGTTCATCATCTCATGAACGACGAAAAAGATCTAATCTCTTTCTGTTCGTTCTCATAGCTTCGCTCGAATGATTTTTTTCTTCGTCATTCGTTCAACTATTTTACATATTGTGAGTCACATAGGTCAAAGAATGAATAACTGTACGTTAAATCAAATTGATTATACTCAACTGATATCTCTTCAAAAACGTCATACAAATACGTATACATTTCTTATATTCAATGCTCGTATTTGTCATCTATTAACTATTGAACAATGTGATTATCTCTATGCACCAAATACAAACATCGATAGTAATTCACCGTTAGATCAATTCTTTCGACGTTATATCGAAACAATGAATTATTCCGAATGTGATAAATATACAAATGAAGTTCGACGAAAATTCATTCTAATCATTATTGGTCTTATTCTTTCAGTACTTGTTATTATTTTGAATACAATTGTTACAATAACAATTCTCAGTTCAATTAAATTACGTTCATTTATAACGAATATTTTCCTATTAAATTTATCATTCGCAGATTTTCTCAGCGGTTGTTCATTTCTTTATCCATGTATTATGAATATACTCGTTGAATACGCGATTGTCAATTACAATTCGCAGTTATTAGCACGATTGAATTTAATTCGTAATAATTATTATATTTGTTTGATTGCCTATGCATTTATAATGTCAGGAATGTTAATGTCGGTGTCGATTCTATTATCGATATCAATTGACAAATATATTTATATATTCAAACCGTATTCCTATCAAAAAATCTTAACTAAACGTCGATGTTTAATATGGATATCGTGTTTATGGTTGATATCAATTGTTATTGGATTATTACCATTATTTGGTTGGAATAAAATTCAACGTTGTTCAACAGAAAAAAATGGTCTCTGTTCGAGTAATACATGTTTAATCGATCGAGTTTTTACAACAGGTTATTGTTCATTATTTGCAACGATTAGTTTACTTGCAGCAATTGTTATTTTATATATCTATGTTCGAATATTTATTCTTGCACGTGATCATTTAATGAGAATTGAACGTTTGAAATCACAATATTCGATTAGTCATCAAAATCATGATCAACAACAACAACAGCAACAGCGATTGACATTATTTTCATGTTCACAACAATCGACTCGTGAACGTACTGGTCTATTTCGTGTAAATATTCGTCGAAGTCTTCGTGCATTACGAACATTAATTATTCTTCTTGTTGGATTTTATCTTTGTTGGTTACCATTATTAATCTATTTATTAAGTCATACGTGGATGGATTTTAAAAATAATTTAATAATACATGTTCTAATTTTAATTGCAAATGTTAATTCATTAGTAAATCCAATTGTTTATGCTTATCGTTCGAAACAATTTCGAATTGAATTATGGAATGGAACATTCGGTCGATGTTGTAGTCAATATCGATATCGACCACGACCATCATCGGCAATGGCAAGGGAATGGAAACGAGAACATATTAATGTTAAAACTCATTGTCAATAGATAATTTTGTTTTTAATAATTAAAAAAATAAAAATGAAAAAATAAACTTACCTGGGGAGGAAAAGTAGCACATGGCCAAGTCAAGAGGCCTTCTTTTTTTCTTGTTATTTAAAGAACGAAAAAGATCTTATCATTGGGAGAGAACGAAGTCAAATAAAAAACGAAACCGAAAGCGAGAAAATAAAACATAGGTGACATCTATTATCTTCTTATATTTAACTTGATAGTAAGCTCGAAGTGATGACATCGATTTTGACAATCAGTCCATTAGACATTCTAATGGTTCGAATGTTTAGAACTTAAAATAATCGAGACAATCAAGTAAAAGTTCTTTATGGGGGTGTGGTTGTTAAGATTTTAGTGAATATTGATGAAAATGAACTGTCGACAACTAATTTTGATGAAATCTATTTAAATGACTATGTTAAAGTCTTTGATGATATTAAGAAATGTGATGAATATATCGAACAAATATCAATCAATGATCGTATTTACATTGTCAGTAATGTAGTAGCATATACATCAGTCAAAGCACGAGTATATATCTATGAAAATAATCAAGTTTTAAATAATATCATTGAATCGATTACAACTGATCATGCGAATAATCAAATCAATTCATTGGGTATAAATATTTTCAAACAATTGACTCATTCACAATTGAATAGTGAATTTCTTTGGTTTCAACGAGTTCTGAGCATATTAATTGGTAGTCATGATCGTGAACGAGCAAAAACTAATTTTCTCGATATTTACAAACGATATTTCGAAGGTAATCGAAATAAAGAAGAAAATATTCGACGATTTGAAACAACTTATCAATCAGAATATGCTTTACAATGGTATACAAAAGAATGTTTCTTTTACGAAGTTTTAAATAAAGCTTTACGAACACAAGATATTGATGTTTTATTTTCATTTCGATTCTTTTTAAAAGATATGAATAATCAATTAAAGTTCGAATATGATCAAGTGTCTCACAACATTGATTTCGTTGTATATCGTGGTCAAATTCTATCGTCAAATGAATTACAAAGTATTCGTGATAGTATTGGTCAATTCATATCATTGAATAGTTTTATATCGACAACACGTGACGAACAATTAGCTAGAGCTTTCTGTTTAAGTGGTGATCCAAATGGAGAACATGTTATTTTTCAAATAAAAATCAATAAAACACTGACGAATTCAAAACCATTCGCAGATATTACAAAACGTAGTCATTTTACTCATGAACAAGAAGTTCTATTTATGGCTGGATCGATATTTGAAATTAAACAAGTCCGTTTTTCTGATATGTGGATCATTGATTTAGATCTGTGTGATGATAATGTTTATGAATTATATGATGTTCATCGAATAGATCGAACTCTCGTTTCTGAACAACATTCACCATTTTCTCTAGCTGCTGTTCTATGTCGAATGAATTTGTTTGATAAAGCCAAAGTTTATTATCAACAATTACTCGACGAAGGATCAATCATCGAAATGTCTGATGTTGATTTGAGAGTTAATTGCTATTGGGGTTTAGGTCATGTCTTTCAGAAAGAAGGAGAATATGATATTGCCTTAGCCTACGAACGTTTAGCTATTGAACAATCTCAAGATCGATTAGATCTCTTATTTCAATCTTATAAATACATGAGTCAAATGTATTTCGAAATTCATTCGACTGTAGACGCTTTAGAATATCAATATAAAGCATTGACCATTCAAAAAGAAATCCATGATAAACAAGATCAAATTGCTGATACATTGTACAATATTGGATTGATTTATTTTCATCAATTAAGACCTGATACCGATCGTGCCCTAGAATATCTCATGCAAGCGTTGGAGATTTTCAAAGAATTACATCTGTATTTGGATGTCACTCGTTGTTATGATTCAATTGGAATGATTTATTTAAAAAAGAAACAAAAAGATCTCGCTTTGAATTATCATTTTCTTTCTTTACAATTAATTGATGAACATTACAGTTCATATTTACCGCATCGTATTGTTGCCTATGAATATATTGCTCGTGCATATGAATCAATGCATGATTATGAACAAGCAGTGAAATATTATAATGATGCTCTCGAGATGAAATTTAAATTTGAACCACCAAATGACCCAAATATTGCTGATAGTTATGAAATGTTAGGTGGAATTTATCATCGAAAAAAAGAATATACGATAGCTATTGAAATGTATGATAAAGCAATTGAAATTCGAAAACATATTCAATTAGATTTTCATCCGGCTCTTGAATCTGTTATTTCGACAAGAAATGCTCTGCAAAATTTCATTGAATTTGATAAAAAGTTTGAATTTTTTTTTGTCGTGAAAAAGATAATCTTGTAAATCGAAAATTCTAGAGATGTTCCGGAGGAATGGTTAGAGTATGATTCATCAAGTGATGAAGAACAATCATTTCAATCCTTTCAAGAAGCGTTTGACTATTTGAATAGAGATTACAACTAATTTCACATAGTTTTTTTTATTCGGAAAATAAAATGAAAATATAGTGCTTGTAAAAAATTATAGAGGTCTTCGTAAAATCCAAATCAATGCTTTCGGTCGGTAAAATAAACCAGTCATATGAATGGAAATATCGAATCCTAATGTTTGCGTTTTTTCTTTTAAATTTTGTATCCGATCCACATGATCACTTCGTGTTGGTAAATATAAATTTACACGTAATAAATTAGATAAATTAGTTAAAAGCAATGACAAAATTCCTTCATCCGTGACAGAACATGTAATAGTTTCAAGATTTGAGAAAATTTTACAGAATAAAATCCAATTATACCCTGAGGATTGTCCGCGCTCTGACATTGGTTCGTATATTTTCAATTCTGTGATTGATTTACTAACATATTCATAACATTTGTCGTCTTTTAATAAAGATTCCAATAATGTAACGTGTATTTTGAAAGTACGCAATTCTGGTATTTGTTTAAGAATTTGGGATAGGATCTTTGGATTATTAAATGATTTTGAAACAACACTCAAATGTCTAATATTTGATAGATTGACAATCATTTTCAATGACTCAATATATCGATTGATACTTCGCTGAATTTTGTAATTACGTGACGAAAAATCTCCTAATGATAACCATGTCACACAAGGAAAATGGTATTGAAGATTTTCTTCTGTTAATATAGGTTCAATCGTTAATCGGGTAACATTTAAAAATGTTTCAGAAGAATTGTTAATATCCGTATAATATCGAACTGTATGGAAAGGTAATTTATATTTATTAAATGCGAATGGTATTGTATAAAGTTCAACCATTGTATCTGAGACAGCATATTCAATAAACCATTGATGTTCATTTTGCCAAAAATCTGTTTGAAATTGTTCAAGATCATTACTACCGTCGGATACCATACAACATTTGAAATAAATTTGAAAGGTTTTTAAAAGGGGCACTGAAGTTGTTATTAATTTCTGCCAATTCGATGCATTGAACATGTCTGATAAACTATCTTGTTGATGAATAGTTAATGCAGTTAGGTTCGGCATTCGTTCCACTGTGTTTTGTACAAATTCAAAGCCGAACTTATTCGGTAATTTGATGTTTAACTCTCTCAGATGAATTAATGGATTTCTTTTGGGATATAAAGACGTATCGTTAAGCATAAAGTTGTTGAAACCATGCCAGATATTAATATTTAAATATCTTAATTGAACACCTGTTGTTAGCATTCTGAAATATTGAGGCACAGTGCATACGCGAATGGTTAAATTTCGAACATTCAACAAATCATTATTTTCAATATGAGTTACGGTGGGTAATGTCGTTACTTGTAAACCAGTCAACGGAACTTTATCAGTGTCAATCAAATCATTACTATCGTAAATATGTAAACATGATATCGATGCTGGTAATGGTAGTAAATTTAAGAGAGTATTTCGAAAAATATCAACGAATGTTAATGATCGAAGATTTGAAAATTGATGAAGAGAAAATCGATTAAGAAATGGTTCGATTTGAAACTGTGTGCCTTTGTTTGAGAGTTTTATTGAATAGATTTGTTGTTGAATATCTTCGTTTGAGATCAGATCATTTAAACTTTGTTCGAAGGATAATTTTGGAATTGCTTGAAAATCGATATACAATCGAATATTACGAATTAATTGAGTAAAACGTTGATTTAATCGATTGAATCCATGTAAAATATCTAAACCATCGAGATACTCGAAACATTCGATGAGAATTTCATTTGGTAACGATTCGAGTTTGCTGCTACTCATGATGTCAAAAAAAAATGAAATGATGTAAGCAAATATTTTGCAATTTGAATACAGAGTTTTGTAAGAAAGAACAAGATGTCACTACGTTACATTCGCTTTTCAGTTTAGTTTATTTGATTTTAAAAGAAATTAAACATAAGATAAAAGCCAAGAATAGAGCTTCGTATGCGCCATTTGAAAGCGTATTTGTACGCCATTTTCATATTTAAGTAATGGAGTTAAATCTGCTGTGTACGTTTCATTTCCACGTATATATTGCACTAATTGTCGAACACCATTTCCATGTAATTGTCTGCAATTATCGAATGAATAACCTTCGATGGGTTCGCCTGTGGTACCATATTCAAATTGAACAGAAAGAAAACCAGCTGTAGAAATTTCAGCATTTAATTTCAATTGTAATTGTCGATTTTCATCGGATGGTAACTTAAAAACTTCCGTTACAAATGTTCCAAAACCAGTTGGATTCGATGATATTGTTGATAATGCAACGTAACCTTCACGACGTAATCGTGCTTTGAATATACCTGAATAAGCACCTGGCCAATACGAACCGAGATATGCACCGCCGCCAGCATGTGTTGTTTGAGATCCCCAATAGACATGATACATCCATGCCGAAGGATTTTCATCGGTTACCGATGGTTCGAGATGATCAGGATCTAGCAAACCATTTGATGATGAGAAAACAAAACCTGCATCTCGATCACTACCAGTTCCGTTGAGTAGCTTTGTAATTGGATCGATTGAACCTATGCCACGAGAAATAAATGTATCACGTGTAACAAATTGAAATGGACTGAGTGCATTTCGACTAACGACTAATCGTATGTCCATAACGCCATCGTTTTCAGCGGCACGAGGAATCGGTGCACCGGAATCCGTCGGCGTCCAATGAAAATAGGCTGATGGAAAAAGAAAATAAATATTTTTGTAATACAAAGCTGCTGGATTGTAATTATCAAAACATTGAACTGGATCAGGTGATCCTAATATAAATGCTTCGGTTTCATTGGTCCACGGTCCATAAATATCTCCGGATGAAACAGTAACAACTACATGTCGATAGGGAGCCCACGAACCAGGACAATTCAGAGTACTATTTGGTACACCTTGGTTTTTTCTTGCAAATAGAACATATTGTCCACCGTTTTCATTCGAATAGAACATCGTTGTTTGTGTATCGGATAGACCTGCTGTTGGATTTGCAGGTTTATCGCCTGCAGTCCAATTGAAACCGTCCGATGATTTGCCAACATAAACAAATCGTTTCGGTGTACTTTCATAGGACATTTTGAATTTTTCTGATGAAGGTATTCCTGATCGATGATCGATAAAAACCGATCCTAAATATTCGAATACATCAGTAACAAAAACAATATTTGTCAATTGTGATGATTTATGTGGATAATAGGGTAATAAAGGTTTCTCCCAATGGTTTCCATCGGAACTATTTGCTACACAAACTGAAACTGTTGAATTGAATAGAACTGCATCAGCTGGACCACATGCATAATAAATCAAATACATTGGCTTGCCTGTAACTGATAAATCAGCAGGTACTTGTAGAAAACTTGTATAAAAATGAACCATCATTTCCCATGGATATTCCGGATGAACAATAGGCGAATCTAATTCTTTTGCAATTAAACCATTTCGAAATTCTAAACCCGAACTATTTTTTATATAGTGATTATCAACAAATAAATGAACACCAGTTTTTAAATCAATTTTTTCACATTGATTTAATTTCAACAAAAGAAATGTTAGTATAAACTTGACGAACATTTTTTTTTCTCTTTCGTTTAACTCGGTGTAAAAAAAAACGTACCTCTTTATTCTCTTTTTTTGATAAGCAAATTCTTTATCAGTTCTTAACAACATGTACTTTATAGAAACTTTAGATAATCATCTCGATTTGCGTCAGAAAGAGTGAGAAATTTTAATCTAATACATTGTACTTATTAAGATCAAAAGAAAAGATTAGTATAGACATTGCTCGTGTTAGTTCTCATACAAATTCTATTCTTATTTTATATAGTTTTGGAAATGATACATTTACAAATATAACAACTTATTGAACAGGTCAAAGTTCTACTCCAGTTTCGATTGCTATTGACAATTTAAATCATTGTTTTATCTATATTTCGATCGAGCCAAATACAAATTTCTTCGTCTTGATTCGACGATGCAATTTCTTGAACAAGAAATGCAACGTCAAGTTCAGGTTTTTTCTTTAGCCAACGAAATAAACTTTGTCGATGATTTGATTTGAGCACGATAACTTTAAGAACGGCTAAATATGATAAATTATTTAATAGATAGAGTAGATGTTTGCGTTTAGTCACTCGACATTTGAATTGTTCGATATGAGAAAAAATTCGACAGAATTCTTCGACATCATCCGTTCGAGATAATTTATAATGTTGTCCATTGAGAATACGAATTCGTCGATTCAAACATTGACATAATTCTTTATTTTGAAAAAGATTTTTCCAATTAACTAATCCTAATGATAATGAATATAATCGTGGTGCTTGTTTAAATATTTCTAATAGAATTAAATTAATATCATCTGTTGAATTATTATACATAGTTAAATGTTCAAGTTGAAAGAAATTAATTATACGTGAGAGATATTTCAAATCTCGTTCGATCGTTAGATCATCTTCGTTCAAATGTTCTCGATGCCATTCAAATGAATTTAAATTCGAAAAATAATACAAATACTGATCTCGATTGAATCCATTGTACAATGATAAATATCGAATCCTATCAAAACGATTGAGATTATCTAATTGATATTGAATTGGATACGAATGTAGAACGTATCGATCGAAGATGTACGGTATCGTATGAATAATCGATGCAATTTCATTCGAACCATAATCAACAAGCCATCGATGATCTCTACGCCAGAAACGACTTCGAAATTGTTCGAATTTCTTATTGATATCATCGACTAAATGTGTTGAAAATAGAAAATGAAAATTGATTAATTTCGAAAGTGTCGATGTAATTAAACGTTGCCAACGTTTAGCATCGATCATTTCTATATCATAATGTTTGACTAGAGTTAATGATTGAAGATTAGGTGTAAATGAACTGAAAGATTCGAAATCATTGAAAGAATATTCGAATTGATTGAAAATGATTTGTTTTAAATAATTGAGTGGAGAGATTTCTTGTGAAATCTTTTGTTTTGTTGATGATGAATAATTTTTGCATAAATTTTCAATAGTTAAATATTTTAATAGTGACATATGTTTTAATAAATCATAGAGAATATTGATATTACATTGAGAAAGATTGAGATAGGTAATTGTAGATGATTGTAACGTAAATTTGACATTATCAATCGATTGTAAAATTGATAATTGACGAAGTTTAGAAAGAGGAAGAATCGATAGAAGATGTTCGCCGATTTGAGATGAGTTTATGAGACGAAAGGATAATAATCTAGGAAATAAAGGTAAGGCAGTTTTGAATTCTTGGACATCGTATTCATCAATAGCAATGAGAGAAAGTCTTTGTAAATGAGGAAATTCAGTTAATGAAAACCAAGAGAGAAATTTTTCGATTTGATCATGAAAGATTTCGTTTGATAATTGTAATGAAGATATTTGATGTTTGATCGTTTGATTTTCTGATAGGAAAGTACAAAATGTAATAAATTTCAATTTTGGTATCGAACGAAAGTCAAGTTTTAATGGAATCGTTCGAATTAATTTCGTAAAACGATGATTAAGTTCATCGAATGAATAGAGTAGATCGACACCATCGAGATATTGAAAACAACGAATTAGAATATCGTTTGGAAGGAATTCGAATTTCATTTCGTCCTTTTGTAACATTACTTTAATAGCAACTGAAGACTCAATTGATCCGACGAAAAAAGAAAATGTAATTAGAAGAAGACATAAAATCAAACTCAATCAAAATTCGATTTGATTTGTATTATGTATACAAAAAAAAATTCTTTAACCTTGACATCAGAACTGAGTACTATAAGCGTCATTTTTTCTTCGCATCAGTATGATTAATCTATGAACTAAATATAATTTCAATTGTTTACATAAACTTCGACCGAATAGAATACTTGTTAAAGCATAAGTATTTTCAATTCGTCTAGATTATAACGCGGTAGCATCGCTCGCGTAGTTGCTCATATGATGTATCAGCCCATCGTTCATTTTTCGCATCGATATCATCAACTTCGATAACGTGATTATTTGGGAAAAGTTTAGCTATACATTCGGCACTAATAGCAAATGGTGGTCCTTGATCTGCTCTTTCCGGATGCCAGTAGACGCCGATTAAAAATTCAGCATGTTCTTGAGATAATTGCTTTAGTTTTTCGATATATTGAACATGATTTGCGGGATGTAGTGCTGTCAGTGCTGCTCGATCCCAAACAAATGAAACAGGTCCGCCGATAAGCGAAGGAATGAGTTCTCTATCGAAAATATCACAAACAACGAGCATTAACCGTTTATTGTATGCCGAATAAATCGTACAAGTTGGTAATGGTTTATCAATTGTATAGTTAGTCTTGCTAATATACTCATCGAATAGTTCTTCAACAGCCGCAGTACTACATTCGATTCCAATTACCTATAGTAAATGACATGTAACTCGATTCTATGTTCTTCGAAAAATGATCTACTTGAAACCCTTTTTCAAGTAGCCATAAGAGATCTACGGTTTTTCCAGCAAGTGGTACGAGCACACGTGTATGAGTCTTTGATGAAGGTGCATGTTTAATTATAAATGGATGAACTTCATTAAGTTGCCAACGGATAATTTTCGTTTTGTTTTCCCAACGTTTAATCCAATCATTTGAAGTCATACCTTTTTTATCAGTTTGAAGATTCATTGTTGCTAAGAATTTTTTTGGAAATGCTACAGAATGAAATGATTTATTTAATTCATCATTTTCCAATCAAATCAAAAACCTGCGATATTTCGAAATCGAAATAATGACAATTGAATAGTAGACAACATATAAATGATAGACTCGTAAAATGAAAGAGAACACTATTCATATTACTTCAATGTACCGATAATCTCGTGATCTAGTCATGAAATTGATTGGTTTAATAAATTATCCTCATCAAGATCATAAGGATATTGTGACTGATGTATTTCTAAAAAACATTATAGAATAGATTGCCAATCTAACAAAAAAAAATCATCAGTTATCTTTTGTAGATGTCACTAGAGCATAACCTTCGAGAATGAATCAGATTCATCTTGCTACATTCCTAAAAATACGCTCAGATTAATGCTAAATTAAATTTAAATGAAAAAAATATCTTCGTTTTACTTTCTGACTTCTAGTGAGTCACTTAAAAAAATATTTGCACGAGACTAGACTAAACGCATCATTAGTTATTTCTCATCCTGTACATATTGTATTCGACTGTACTTTCACTCAAAAAAAGCACTCTTACTCGCTATGTTGACTAATAATATCAAGTTATATATCTATTATACAACCATACTTGTTCTGAGTCTTTTGGCATTTTATTTATTCGATTTTATAACAAAACAACAATCACCTGATTATTTATATACGGAAAAATATATTCTTTGTATTATTTCGAGTTTTTTCAATGTATTTGTTCTATTTTATCATTTTACACATGCTCCGCATCCGAAATTTTTAATGATAAATCGACGAAAATACATAGTTTATATTCATATAACATCTGGTATACTTGAATTTATCTTTTGCTGGCTTTCGTTCTATACAGGAAACAGATATATTGGTCGATTTACTTCTTTAATTGCAATAGTTGCACATGTCCCATCGGCTTATTATCAAACATCGACTGTATTTGGTGCAAAAGGATTCGTTGTATCTGCTTATTTACTATCGATATCTCTTCATCTTTTCTGTGCAATTCAATTGTTTATGAATCCAACATCTATTCATTGGCTATTGAATATGTTTCTTGTTCATAATATCTATGTTTGGTGTCGAGTATTTTATTTCTTTTTTGGTTTTATTGGTATTTTTCAAGATACAATTTATACGAATTCAATCTTGGTATCTGGCTTAATTTTACTTCCATCTGTATTGAGTATTTCAGGTAATTTAATCTTTTTTGGCTTTGTTATAACAAGTATTCTTCTCTACTATGTTATTGTTCAACCAAATCAATCCGATCGTTTTGCTTTTCTCAATGAAAAAACACGAAATTTCTTGATTGACACGTCCATTCATCAACAATGGATTAAAGATAAAGCTCGTTTATTATCTCTCAATGAACAACAACAATTAACCGAAAAACAAAAAGCTCAAGAAGTTTTTAATTTATTAGATACAAATAAAAATGGTTTTATCGATCAATCAGAAATGAAAGAACTATTGAAACAATGGAATGCAGATGAAGCATTTATGAAACGATTTGGTCGTTGGATAAAAACAGATGAAATTAGTTTTGAAGATTTTTACAAACATATTTGGCGTTTAAGTCAAACAGGAGAAAAATTTATTAAAGAACATGAAATAAAAGAAAATCAAGAGAAAGCACGTTTTATATTCGATTGTTTAAATTCAAATAATGATGAATTTCTCGATGCAACCGAAATACAAAAATTATTAATTCAATGGGGTTTACCGGAAAATGAAGTTGACGTCTATCTTCAAGATGATGATGATAAACAATATACATTTGATGAATTCTATCAACATATGAAACCAGTTTGGCAATTTGCATATGAAAATATGACAGTTAAAGCACATTCTCATTCGGATTAAATAAATAAACAAACTTTTTTTTTTGATAATATAAGAATGAAAAATGTGTATTTATTGGAATTTTATTTTTTCTCAAGAAAATCTAAGTATGCAATATTTTGAATTAAAATGTGAGCTGAAATGGTGGTGAAGAATATTGTTCATAATCAGTAATACTCTCACGGTTTCCAAAATGTTTCAATGCCCAAAATCGAATTCGATATGTGCCAGGTGCGAGTTGCGTATCAGTATAATTATTACTTTCAAGTTGAGGTGGATTGGTAGTAAACATAGAAACTTTTCCATACCAAATATATTCGTTTGATACTGAGAGTGGATAGCCATATCCGTAAGGTACATTTCTCCGAGCATCTATATAATATAGAAGTTCATTGTCACTATCGACTATGATCCCATAACTGAAAATATATTAAACAAGTTCTCATGATTCCTATCATCATGTGCGCATTATCTTTGAGCAGATGCAATTCGAACACTATCATTATCCGATATGACGTCTGCATAAAAAATACTCGTACTCCATGCTAGTACTATTTGAACATACAGATCATTTGTTGCATTTAAAGTCATTATTGGATCATCGGTAATATAATTTCCATTTTCATCTTGTATTCCTGTTACAATACCTGATGGAGTATTTCGAACGAAAATTCTTGTGTTTGTATAATCACCTACAACGCCAATATCTATGAAATAATATGGATATGTTCATTTCAAAAATAAAATAACTAGTTCAAATGAGTATTTACAAGGTAAATGAATAACGTCACCAGTAACTGTATTTGTTGCGTTAATAAAACCAGAATAATATGGAAGAAAAAGTGGATTAACTCCTGAAGGCTCTGTAAATTTGAGGGTGATATCACATGATTGTCCGGGTTGAAGTACACATCTAGTTGGATTGATATCGACTATCTTTAATTTACCATAAAAAAAGAATCTTTGTTTTTCTATTAAGCCTATATTTTAGAAATCGACACTTACAGCATAATCATTTGAGAATATTGGTACACTCAAATGTTCATCGTCACTCGATGTGTTTGCAGTAGCTAATGCAGCACCTTACTGAGCGATATTGTAGCTCGCTGGTTTGTTACCAATATTCGTTAGTTTAACTCTATATGATGGGACTTTTCTCAACGAATCATTTAATGCCAGTTCGCTTGGTGAAAATATAGCAGATGCAGTAAGCGCTTGATAAGCATTAACTAAACCAGCACCTTGTCTCGCAACAGTATCATAAAGATCAGAATCATAGATTTTGAGTTTCGTAGCAGTTGATTGAAATAGGCTTTTTAAAACAGATATTGGTGGACGACAAATACCGTTTGATGATGTACCGTTGATTGTGTTTGAAGGAGGATTACCAATACTCGCAAGAAAAGAGCCAAAGTTCTACAAAAAAAAACATAAAAGTAATGATCAATTAAGGTGTGTTGAGGGTGTATAGTTTAAACATACCCAGCTACATAAGAACTTGCCAGCATTGTACTAGAATAACTACTATATGCTGACGGTAAGTTTTTAGCTTTAGCATATGTAGAAGATGATGTTGAGTAAATATTTCCACCAATACCAGCAAGTTGTGGCTGAAATTCAAGATATTGAGAAAGACCAAATGATGAGAATGAACTCATCGTTCCTCCAGTTTCCTATAAATAAATAAAATAAATCGCATTGATTTCATGATCTGTTTTCAAGTAATTTAGCCTATGAGAGTCTATACACATGTGTTTTACCTTGAAGGCAATAATATTCTGATTAGTAAATGTAAAGATAGCAGAAGAATTCTGTGATACTATTTGAATAATAGCCAAACCATCTTCTAAACTAATACTTCCACTTGGAATATTTGTTCCTCCTAAAAAAAGATAAATTGAATTCGATTGATATATAAGAAGAAAAAAAAAGGACCGGCAATGCCCTCAATATTATATAGGAGACAAGCAGTAGCACCAGCTTCTTCAGCTTTGTTACATCGAAGATTAGAACCGCATTCATCTTGATTATGCATTTGAAGAATTCTATCAACATATGAAAATATGACAGTTAAAACACATGCTCATTCGAATTCAATAAATATATTTCTTTTTGAATACGTATCTTGACATGTAACAGACGAGGGAAAAGACCATTTTTGTTTGTTGAGACCCAGTTTTTTTTCTATTATTCGCTTCTATGATTTCAATAAATAACTTATTAATTGAAAAAATAATATTTAAAAATTAAAAATATTTTCTTTTCTTTATTTATTTCTCAAATATTAGAATGAAACCTATTTGGACTGTTATTATATTTCTACTAGTTGTTGGTATTGCAATAGTTAGTCTAGCAGTTCCTTTTGTTGTTCATTTACGAAAAAAAAATCAGAAAGATCCACCGACGAGTAATATTTCATATAAATATATATGAGGTGTGTCTACATTTCTGTGATTATTCTATAGCCCAAACAACAACAATAACCACAACTGAAGCAAGAGTAACTAGTGTGAGTACAAAACGTAGTACGACTACGACCACCAGTTCAAGTATGAGACCTCGCAGTACAACTGAAAGAAACATTATTGGTATTAGTCAGATCATATTAAAATATTATTTTATCTCGTAAACTAAACACTTTTCTATTGTTAGTAACTGTTAATGGATCGATAATATCTTCTATATATCCAATTACACTCGACAGTTATAGTCAAACGCTTCAACAGGTTTATTATCCTTTCGCTTTGACATATTTTGAAGCTGTTGAAATTGTCGTATCTGTTACCGGCAATTATACCATTGGATCACTTGGAAATATCGACACGATTGGATATTTATATGAGAATAACATTAATCTTGATTTTATGTGGCTTAACTTACTTCAAACAGATTTTTGGGGGATGGATATTTACAGTTTTCTTATTACTTCTACTCTGCAAGCATCATATAAATATGTTCTATTGGCAACAACTCTTGAAGGACCTTTAACAGGATCATTTCAAATTCAAGTATCTGGTCCGGGAACAGTTAACTTCACTACAGTGATCGTCTCAAGTAAGCTTAACGAAAACTCAACTTTTATATCAGACTTCATTCTTTGCAGATTCGTCCAATCTGAATCTCGTCGAGTCATCATATTCATCAGCTTTAACAAATCAAAGTCTCACATTTTGCCGGTTAACTGTACCTTGTGAGAGTGAAGTATTTTATTACTATAAACTTATTGAATTAAACATAACTGTCGATGGAACATATTTCATTATATCCAATAGTAGTCAAGATACATATGGTTATCTGTATCAAGCTGCATTTAATCCCGCTAATATATCGCAGAATCTTCTTTTAGAAAATGATGATGGTGGTGGAAATCGTCAATTTAATTTAGTCTACAAATTACATGCAACGATCAAGTATTTCTTAGTGGTAACAACGTATGTTGATGGAGCGACGGGCGAATTTTCGATCAATACATTCGGGCCAGGGGTTATTAATTTTATTGTTTGACAAGAATAACTATGAATTATTTATGCTTAGCCATTTTGTTTGCTTGTAAATTTTATTTTATATGAAGCCAATATCGCAGAAATTTCAATAAATCTCTCAACTTTTTTTTTCTTGCTTAGTGCGAATGAGCAAAATTGAGTAGTTACTGTAATTTCGATAGACATGAGAAGAAAAAGCAAACATGATTAACCTAGTGTGACGAAATCATGACTATTTATTTTTGTAACACTCTCTGACGATAGTCAAAAAGTGAATGCAAATTTCCTCTTCGTAAAATTAAAGATTCGCAAGATTTGAGGTCAAACACAAACGATTTTCTCTGTTTTTTTCATCTCAATTATGTGCATGACTTGTATTTAGTTTTCATATAGTCATTTTTTGAAATAGAAATTTCCTTTAAACAATGAAAGCTATTTTGGTCGTTCCTATCGCTTTATCCATTGTTGGTATTGTAATAGTTGCTGTTACAGCGTTAATTATTTTTCATTTTCGGAAAGATAATCACAACGATTTATCAATAAGTAAAATTTTATATAATTAATAGAGTGTTTTTATTTACTCTAATCAATAGATCGAACTACAACAATAACAACTCAAAGTAATACCAAGTAAAAAGCTAAGCTAATAACGTATGTTGCTTTTCATAGAAGCTGTTATAAGCAGTACAACAAACGCGAAAAATAGTACAATAGTAACTGGATCAAGTACAATGTCTAGCAGTACAATAATATCTGGATTAAGTATAACCACTAGTCGAACAACAACAACAACAACAACAAATAAAATTGGTATAAATGAATTGATAATGCTTTTTTTGTTGCTGAAATAAACTATTTTTTAATAATAATAGGAAATAGCTCAACAGTATCCTCTACATATTTAGTCAATTTGACTGATCATAGTCCAACAATGTCTCCTGATATTAACCCAAGCGCTACAACATATTTTGAAGCTGTTGAAATTTCCGTGTCTGTTAATGGTACTTATAATATTACATCAATTGGATCTTTGGATACAGTTGGATATTTATTTATAAATAGCTTCAACATCAGCTTTCAGTCAATTAACTTACTAATCAGAAACGACGATGGGGCTGACCGAAATTTTGGTATGAGTTATAGACTGGGAGCGTCACAGAAATATTTTCTATTGGCAACAACTTATAATAGCCGCATAACAGGATCATTTCAAATTTCGATATCTGGACCCTCAGCAGTGAATTTTATTAAAATGAATGTCTCAAGTGAGCTCGAAACATTTTCAAGCTATTCATTAGATCGCTTCGTTTGTAGATTCTACGTTTGCGACTGGAATAAATTCATATTATTCATCAGCTTTAACTAATCAGAGTCTCACATTTTGCCGGTTAACTGTACCTTGTGAGAGTGAAGTATTTTATTACTATAAACTTATTGAATTAAACATAACTGTCGATGGAACATATTTCATTATATCCAATAGTAGTCAAGATACATATGGTTATCTGTATCAAGCTGCATTTAATCCCGCTAATATATCGCAGAATCTTCTTTTAGAAAATGATGATGGTGGTGGAAATCGTCAATTTAGTTTAGCCTATGAATTACATGCAACGATCAAGTATTTCTTAGTGATAACAACGTATGGTCCTGCAACGATGGGTGTATTTTCGATCATTGCATACGGATCAGGCGTTGTCAATTTTATTGTTTGACCAGACTATCTAAATGAGACATCCATTGCTTTGCTTTTTGTATGCTTATAAATTTTATTTTATATAAAGTGAATATTGCAGAAATCTTAATAAACCTCTCAACTTCTTTTTTCTTGTTTAACCTATTTGCTTTTGCATTTATATCATCACTAATAGTGATACCAGTGAACAACTGGAATATATTGAAGTGTATTTATTTGAAAAATGAAAATACTTAAATGAGCAATAATCGTGGATAATAAAGATGTCTTTTTCGGACATTTTCTTACTATGAAATGAATAATAAATAATTCATGAACTAGCAATAAGAAAATGAGAAACCCGAATCGTATTTCTAAGGCTAGCCATATGGAAAATGAGAATTAGCAATGAATTGTCTTTCTCGTAGAAAAGAATCATACAAAAAAATTGTTTACTTGCTTACTTGTGTGTCTGCATAGGCCAAAATAATATCGGTTTAATACATACATGTTGTTAGCCACAAAAAACCAAAGAATAGTCAGACCCTCAAGAGCTCTTTAAAGTTATCTCAAGATGAACGTTACTTATTTACTGCAGAACTAATAAAGCTTTTCATGCTTCTGATGGAGGTTTGGAATGCCATGCTCGCAAATATAATTCTTGAGAAATTATGGACAAGTGCATGTTGCTATTCTTCATTCTTTAGAATAGTCAGATAAACACACACGTAGCATACATTGAAATAGAATAAACAGGTTGGTACGCTTGTCACGACTTTTTTTTATCATTGGATATATTTATGCGAGTTTGACCACAAATATCATCCGATTTTATTCTACTAGTGGTGTTATCGTTGTTATAATATGTACAGATTGAAGTCCGTTTTCGTCGTATTTGTTTCAATTTATGGTCAACTATTTTACCACTATTGAGAGATTTCATTTCGATGTGAACGAAGTTTATATACGTATATACATAGATAAGATAAATATTTCGATGATTGTCAGGGAAAAGTGAAGAGAAAAAGAATTAAAATAAGTGAGCATTTGGAAAATGAGTCTCAAGTTTGTCTAGGGTGCTTCTTATTGCTGCTTTAAATATAAGTCGAATAGGTTGCATAGTACGTTTATATCACGATTCACTACAATTCATTTATTGGCCACATAGATAGTGAGCTATAATCTTCAATTGAATATAACTTTTCTCTTAACATAATCCGAGATTCGCAAGATTTCTCCTCCAAACGCGAATTATGGTACGTAGTAAATTCCGACGTAATCAATGAATAATATAGACGGTACTTTTTTTTTTCTATTTCTATGTTTTTAATTTAAATTAAGTGTATTATTTCTATTTAGTTTTCATATAACTATTTCTCGAAGTAGAAACTTCTTTTGAACTATGAAAACTATTTGGATCGTTGCTATCGTTTTATCTATTGTTAGCACTGTGATAGTTGTTGTAACAGTGCCACTTGTTTTTCATTTTCGGAAAGAAAATCACAACGGTTTATCAACAAGTAAAATTTCGCCAACAATCACAACTCAAAGTAATACTAAGTACGAAGTTGAGCTAATAATGTACGTTTTTTTATAGTAACTCTGATAACCAGTACAGCTACCAGTACAACAACAACAACAACAAATAATAATAATATTCGTATAAATGAATTGATAATCCTTTGTTTTTTTTAAATAAACCATTTTTTTTATTAATAATAGGAAATGAGTCGATAGTATCCTCTACATATTTAGTCAATTTGACTGATCATAGTCCAACAATGTCTCCTGATATTAACCCAAGCGCTACAACATATTTTGAAGCTGTTGAAATTTCCGTGTCTGTTAATGGTACTTATAATATTACATCAATTGGATCTTTGGATACAGTTGGATATTTATTTATAAATAGCTTCAACATCAGCTTTCAGTCAATTAACTTACTAATCAGAAACGACGATGGGGCTGACCGAAATTTTGGTATGAGTTATAGACTGGGAGCGTCACAGAAATATTTTCTATTGGCAACAACTTATAATAGCCGCATAACAGGATCATTTCAAATTTCGATATTTGGACCGTCAGCAGTCAATTTTATTAAAATGAATGTCTCAAGTGAGCTCAAAATATTTTCAAACTATTCGTTAGGTCGTTTCGTTTATAGATTCTACGTTTTCAACTGGAATAAATTCATATTATTCATCAGCTTTAACTAATCAGAGTTTCATATTTTGCCGGTTAACTGTACCTTGTGACGTTGTAGCATTTTATTACTATAAAGTTATTGAATTAAACATAACTGTCGATGGAACATATTTCATTATATCCAATAGTAGTCAAGATACATATGGTTATTTGTATCAAGCTGCATTTAATCCCGCTGATATATCGCAGAATCTTCTTGTAGAAAATGATGATAGTGGTGGAAATCGTCAATTTGGTTTAGCCTATGAATTATATGCAATGATCAAGTATTTCTTAGTGGTAACAACGTATTATCCTGCAACGATGGGTGTATTTTCGATCATTGCATACGGATCAGGCGTTGTCAATTTTATTGTTTGACCAGACTATCTAAATGAGACATCCATTGCTTTGCTTTTTGTACGTGTCTTCATTGTTCGTTGAGCTTTGCACTATTATTTCATAAAAATAAATCATGCGTCGTCATCGATTGTATTTTTTCGAAGAAAAAACGTTTGCCTATCGAAATTTTTATTTATTATACACAACAACAGGAATTTTTCGTCATCTTTATAACAGAAAAAGCGAGAAAAAAAAGCACTTCAGTATTTTTTTTCGAACGATTGTTTAAGAAAGAATTGGCTTTGAGTGGTTGAACTTGCGAATAAAATCATTCGTCATGATTGATCTACTACTGTTGGTATGTATTCAATGGATTTTTATGATCGATATAGTTGAAACAAATGCTGGTAGAGCTATAAGAAATGGTGAGTTTATATATACGTATATGTTTTCAAAATTTGCTTTGTTTTTTAATTGAATAGGTACATATATCATAGAGATTGATTCTACCGGTGGTTTATCAGAAACAGCTTATTCTATATATGCGTTTACAATTTGTATTTGTTGTGGATGTTGTTCATCAATTTTCGACGACGTTTTACCGATAAAACAAAAGGTGAAACGAATATTTTTTCAAAGTTCAAAAGTGAAATTTTCTTTTCATATTTCAGTATGCTTGTCAACTTCTAAGGACACGAACTCTAAAAAAGGTCCAAGTATAACAGATCAACCGCTACCTAACATATTTAATCGAAATGGACCTGTAAACATACATGTTCCCCAACCAGAAGAAAATTCTGACGACGAGGTACTTTTTTTTTTAAATTCACTGTTTGTCGACTTTGTTCTTTTGTTTTTTTTATTCGAAAGGAAATATGTGAATGTAACGTACGTGACTCACTACGTAAAGTGTTCGAATACCAAAAGAAGACATTTAAAGAAACGTTTAAATTGGAATACGGTCTTGTTATCTGTCAATATCTTTGCCTATTAGTAGAGGTCATATTTCTCCTAATTATGTTCGCAAAGTCTATGGAATCATATAAAGAATATTCCAACCGTGATTCGTACACTGTACAACAAAACGCGAATTCGTCAGACTTTTTCATCGTGAAAAATGGTTATTCAAGTGAAAATTGTTCAATCAATCAAAATTCTGAGTTTTGGCATTATTGGATAAATCCAATTTCGAATTTTAGTAATTCATCTGTTACCGACTTCTATCAATATTACATTAAACGATCTCCGGAAAATGTATTGATCCACATAGGCTTTTGGCTTACTACATTTATTGCATTCTTTGATATTTTTTATTCAGTATACGAGAAATTAAAAGAACCAGAAGAAAAAAAACCACTGCCACCCTCAAAGTCACAATGTTGTGCGTGGTGTTGTTGTTGTTGTCGCCAAAAATGTTCAATTTGCAAAGCTAAAACAAAGAATTGCCGAAATGAATGTTGGAAAAGATACAAAGTTTGGCTTTTTCAAATGCTGCTGATCGTACCGGAAAGTCTCCTCTCAGGATTTGATTATGATTCTGAATGCTTACAAGCAAGAACACGTTTTTATGAATTAATAATGACAGCTGTATCGCCATTAACGTTCTATCTCCCGTTTATTGTAATGTTACTCTACTTTGATGATAAATTTCCCAAATTACTCAAATTACTACAGAAGAAATGTAGTTCTACTTCACCAAACAACGCAAACAAGACCATTAGTTGCTTTAATTATGCAGCGCTAGTAGTTTGGATAATATGCTCTTCTTTGTTCGTAGTATCTCTGACGCTGTTAGCTGTTTTTTGCTTTTTTGCATCCTTTTTCGATGGTGATTCACAAATTGTTGCGATATATGCGGTCGGAGAAAGTGTATCGAAGATAATCTACAAGATTCTGGGATGCATTAGAAAATGCGGTATGTATGATAGCTACATTTCGAATCATTTCAACTTTTTGTTTTTGTTCAATATTTTAGTAAAAAATGGAAAATGTTGCTGTAAAAAGGTAGAACAGAATGGTGTTGTATAACTCATTGTTTGCCTTAATTTTTATTGAATAAAAAAAAACATTTCACTATTTATTTAAATGCATCACGATCGATCCAAATCGACAATCGATTTGACTTCGAAAGAAAAAAATCTGTCGTAATATTTAAACCTAATTTTCGAGCTTCTCGTTCTAACCAAACGATCAATTGATTATTCGAATAAGTATAAGCCGTAATACGAAGTAGTTCGGACAGATTTTTAATGAGAAAAATAAAAAAATGTTTTTCATTCGTCGAACAGATGAAATGTTCGACACGAGAGAAGATTGTGCAGAGAATTTTCATGTCATTTTCATCGATCAGTAGATGATATGAAAAACCAAGAAGACGGAATTTAAGAATGTTATTGTTAAGATATTCGCATAAATCTTGATCATCGAGATACGGTTTGAGCATTGTCCAATCGATGGAAAGTGAATTTAATTTTGGCATCATTCGGAAGAGTTTGAGTAGAATTGTTGAATTAATCGAATGGGACATTTCGAAATGTCTGATATTCGATAAATTTACGAGTAAATTTAAACATTCAATATGTGAATCAACGATAGAAATATCGTGTTCATTTGTCAACACCAAAGATGTGACATGGAAAAAACGATGTGGATACGCATGTGTCAACATCATTGCATCGATAGTCAATTGTTTGACATTAACAAATGTATCAGAGTTTGTTAATGATTGAATCGAAGAGAATTTCATTGAATATATATCCAATATATACGGACTTGAATAGACAATTGTTGAATTTTGTAATTGTAAATAGAATTGAAAAGTTTTCAGACATTTTAATAAAGAATTTAACTCATTTTTCCATTGTTCCAATTTGATTTCATTCAAATGATGTCCAAGATAAGTTAATGTCAAATGTTGTAAGTTCGGTGTTTGTACAAAGATTCGTTTTAAGTCAAAAATCAAACAAGCAAAATTACCAATCGTCAATCGTTTGAGACGATCGGCTGGATGACAGATGGAATATTTGGAATTTTTTATTGAATCATTTAAATATTTAATTGTAAGACTTTTCAATTGATCGGCATTGTTTAACAATCGATTGAGTTCATCCAATGAACATTCCGATATTGTTAAATGATTGAGTCGAGAAATATCGAAGAGAATATTTCCATTTTGAAATACTTTCGAAATCGTTAATGTTCGTAATTTTGTCAGATGTAAATCGAAAAGAAACGTTTGATCGTGATTTTCACAGTCAATTAAATGAAATGATAGTAATTGTGATAATGTTCGATATTTGGAAAGTAATTGAGAGATATTATGTTGAGTTATATCAATGAATGTCAACGAATGTAATTGAGGAAATTGTTGAAATGTAAAACGAACAAGAAACTGATGAATTTGATAGGATGTATTGTGATTCGATAGTTTAATCGAATAGACTCGTTGTTTTCGATCATCATTGGCGAATAAATGATCACAGAATTTATTGAAATTATCTTTGGATGTTTCACGAAAATCTAAATACAATGGTACACTATCGATCAATTGACTCAAACGATTATTTAAGTTATTGAACGAATAATAGATATCACCGCCATTCAAGTATTCAAAACAATATAATAGGACTTCATTAGGGAGGGTTTCGAAATTCATCTGTCTTTATCTAAAACTAAAACATAAAATGCGTGCGTTAGCTGTGTTATTAACAAGTTTAATTTTGTTATTCATTCAAATTGAATCGATTCCCAGTAAAAGTTTTATGATTTGTGGTGATACACAGATCATCTTGATTGATTATCACAATTCAACGGATACGAAACCAAAAGTCATTTGGGAATGGGATGCTCGTCAAGCTAAAGATCTTCCTGAAGATTTTCGAACAAAACATTTCAATACAGTCGATGATTGTAAATCAGTTAATAATGGCAAACAAATTCTCGTTTCATCATCATCAGGTGCAATCGCAATCATCGAATTCGATACTGGTCGAATACCATTCTATACTGCTGTTCCAAATGCACATTCGATCGAAATATTACCATTCAATCGATTAGTTGCTGCATCATCAGTGAATGATCAAGGAAATAAAATCATGCTATTCGACATAAGCAAACCGAATAGTAAACCTGTATATACCGATTCACTTGAATCTGCACATGGAGTTGTTTGGGATAAGAAACGAAATAGTCTCTATACATTAGGATATAACGTTTCACGAGAATATAAAATGCCAACTGCAAATCAACTTACTCTAAAAGAACACTGGCCAATCAAAGGTATCGATGGTCATGATTTACAAATGGTACCGAATGGAGATGCACTTTTTCTAACTGAACATACTGGTGCTTGGTTATTCAATCTAACTAATTATCGTTTTCAAAAAATATCCAATTTTCCCGATTCACCAGATATAAAAAGTCTCGGTCAAGACGCGTCTGGTCAATACATTTACACAATACCCGAAGAAAGCTATTGGACATTTCATGTTCATTTCTACAATCCATCACGAAATATCTCGTTTCCATCGATGCATATCTACAAAGCTCGATGGTTTAATATAACAATTTCATAATGAACTTGCCTTATTATTTTCTTTTTTATTAGAACTGAGATTGTAATAAATTAAAACGAAAGAAATAAAATATTACAACTCAAAATAGCACATCAGTTTGTACAACATAAACACTTGAGCCCATTGACGATACACGAAAAGAAAACAAACAAACAAACAAACAAAAATGGACGATTGATGAATATAGTGCGCACTAGACAATGAAACGGGCTACAGAATTTAAGCTAAATAACGCAGAATATCCTTTTCATTGGTTTGCCGTTCGAGATATTCTTTTTCGATTAGTATATCGATGCATTTCTACAAGAGAACAAAAATTCGAATTCGAACATTCTTCTTTAATTATTTTACTTTAATAACAGAAATTTTCGGTCGAAAACGTGAGTTTAATTGTTGAATAACTTCTTGCATGAGAAGTGCATGTTTTAATTTTTGACGAGCTTTCATTATTCGAACGATTGCAGCTTGAATAACCATCTTACGATCTTCATCGATTGTTCGATGTACACCTTCGATATCTTTCTGTTCAACAGATTTAATTGGCATATTTAAATTGATTCGAAGTTTTTTACTAAAATTACAATACGATGATGTAAATAGATTTTTAAGAAGAAAAAAAAAGCAAAGTTCTACTTTTTGAAATCAGTTGCTAATCGAATTGAATAATGAATTTTAATATCAGTTTCTTTGAAATCATCATCATATTCATCATCATTCATGTCTGTACAGATTAATAATTTACTCTTGAATAAACTCGCAAGTACTTGTAAGAGAAATTCTAATTTAATCTGTGTTTCATCTTGAATTCGTTCGACTGTATATGTTAATGATTTATTAAATAAAAGTAAAACAATCATTTGATAGGTTGACACTTGAACAATATATTTTTGCGACGTAAAATATGTTTGTAATTCGCCTTTTGAATGTTGATAGAGCCATGATAATTTTCTGCCATTATGTCGATGAGTATAGAATTCAGTAAAACTATTCATTGTCGATTCTAATTCTTTTGGTAGAATAAAACTTGGTGAAATCGAAAATGGCCATGAATTTGAACTTAAAACCATCACAGAAAAATCGACGACGTCAGTTATACGATGATTTTCACAGTATTTTTCATATTCGACAATAAGACTTTTACTAACGCCGATATCTTGAAACATTCGTTGTAATTTCGATGTATACTCAAAACCACACGCTTGCTAAATACCGACGGAAACATGAGTGAAAAATGAAAAGTATCAAGTTGAAAATTTACTTTCAGTTTCGATATCATCGATTCTTCATAATCATCCGATGCACTCAGTTGACCAACTAAACGTTTAGCAAGCATTTTACTGTAGAATTTTTGGTAGACATCTTTATCTTCGACATAATTAAAAACAATCTAAATCAACGAAATTTTCAATGAATAACAAAAACTGAATCACATCAAATTCAAACCATAATTTGATTGAATTTCTCTTCAAGATCGATATCTTCAACGGCTTTACTTCCTTTTCTTAGCAAAGCATCACAATATCGTGCTAATAATTCCGGAGATTTCGTTGTACTACCAGCTGTTTGTGTCACTGCATTATTATTAATAAATTTTCCGCATGCCTATACGAAAAACAAACGAACAAAGATTGTAAAGTATCGTTTTCATTTTTTTTTGTTCTACTTTATCAAGAGCAGCAGTAAAACCTTGTTCGCCAGCAAATGCTTCTTGTACGAGTACTAAAAATTTCTTATGAATATCAATCACTGTTTCAATATACACCTTTGGATCCTTAATTTAAAAAAAAAAGTTCGAAATTTCAATGCTTTTTTTTTTTCGTTGTTGTGTTTATTTTACATTCACTGCATTTGCACAGACACGTTCGATTGTCTGTATGCCAATTTCATAGATATGATTTTCGACGATTTTCTTCAATTCAACTGTTGCATTCGGTATTCGATTGACTAATTTATACAGTAGAGCAAGATCTTGATAACGTTCATCTTGTAAGAGAATTTTTGATTCCGAATAAATAGCATCTAATTGATCACGTATGAGAACTTCTTCGACTTTTTTAATCAATGCTGTTAATGTTGATGAATGCAAATAGGATTGTACACGATGAACTTCTTCATCTAAACGTTGACTAACTTTTCTCAAATATTCAGTTACAGAATTATGAACAAGAAATGTTGCCGCTTCGAGACGATAGAATTGTTCGGTATCTTGAAGAAATTGTTGTTCGAAATAATCTTTATAGATTGTTAATGTTGGCGCTGTCATTTGAAGATTATTCGTTGTATCTTCAGTGAAACCAAGTGCAACATAACTTTGAATAACTCCACTTATCAATCGTGTATTTATGATTTCATTATTACGTTCACATTTAATTAAATCTAAACATGCATGTGTTACTTGTTTGTATAACGGTTGAAAGACAACTTTCTGCCAAGTTTCCATAGCCATCTGAAAATAACATTCGATGAATTCAATCGTTTTTTTTTTGAACAATGATTTTACCGTATAAATATCATAAACATCCTTTCGTCCTGAGTTATATTCTCGATGTACCCAATGACGATTGATGTACGAACAAAAATCATTCATGACTTTACTAGAAAATTGATATTTCTCCCAACGATTTGTATAAAATCGTAGGACATCTTCGCCTTGTAGATCGGTACCATTCTATAGAAATAAATGATTAGTTGTTGTTGTTCGTTTCTCGTAATTTATCTATTCGAACCTGACAGATTTCTTCGAGATAAACTTTTAAATAATTCTTCAATTTATTGTACAATTCTCCTCCGACAATATGTGCTCCTTCGGTATTCTTGTTTCCTGGACCTTTCAAATGAATTATTGGCGTTGATTTTGTTTGGTTTGGATTACTTATACAATAATTATAAACATGACTAATCAAGCAAAAGTATACATATTTATTTATTTAGTCAAGGCAATACGAAAAAAGAAAGAGTTTATTTACGTATAAAGCAGCATGTAAGCCGGTCGTTTCATCGCTTGAAACTGATAGACATGATTGATACCATCTAATAACTTTTCCCAGACTTCTTCTAATTTAACATGAGGTGTTTTATGTGACATGTTGTGTCACTTCAATGAGAGACTAACAACAACAATAATAATAAAAAAAAAGAAATCAGCTGGCTTTCTTCATGGTCAGAATTCATGTATAGAGGAAGAGTTCGATGAATTCTATTGGATCAATTATTCAACCAATCGAAACAGAGAAAACGTTCTCTTACTTACTTACACTTACATACAATATACAACATCAAATGAATCTTGTTTCGTACAGTTCATCAGATTCGGATGAAGAAACACAGAGAAAGAACACGGAAGTCAAACGTGTCAAATTGTCACCGGTCAAGATTCAATTAAAAAATGACGTCACGTCAACTGAACAAATAAATTCGAATGAAACCGATCGTATACGTTTATTTCCTCATGAACGAGGCAATTGGGCTCTATCGATCTATTCATTTGTCGATTGTTCATCACATTTAGATACATTAATCGATGATTTAGTTGAATTATTCAATCAACAACATGACAATCTTTGGAAACGATTAGTCGAATTACATATTAGTCTATCGAAAACGATACCTATTCGTTTTCATCATATTGAATCAATTCGACAAGGCATACAAACAGAATTTGCTACGACAAAAATTTCATTTGCAACACGAATTCAATCGATTTCGATATTAAACAACGAAGATCAATCGACGTATACTCATACAAAACAAAAACTCAAATCTTTGATATCTCTTTCTCTGTCTAGATCATTTTTAGTCTTTACTCTTGATCAACATCAAGAATTTGTCAAACTCGTTTCGATTATTGATAAAGTTCTTCAAGTACATCGTTATCCCGGTTATTACGAAGTAAAAATTGTCATTAAAATCATCTCTCTCTCTCAAAATTCTTTCAATAGAATCCATGTTTTCATATTAGTTTTGCTTATTCGACTGATAAAACTCGAAATGACAAATTACCAACGAACTGGAAAGATCAATGTCAAGTAAATTATACTTTCTCAAACGAGAATCGAAACTAATTGAACTCATTTTACAGTCTATTCTCAAACAATATCAATGTCAACCAAGTGCAACGACGATCATCATTGATGATATTCGTTTAAAAGCTGGCAAACGTGTTTATTCTCTAACGAAGAGCTGCTAACTTCTTCTTCCGACTTACGAGAAGCATTACATTGACTTTTATTTTCTAGATAATAAAGATAATTCGATGGCTTTTCGATTCGGTATTCCGAATATAGCCTTTCGAAAACGAATGTCATGGGTAGATTTTACTGTTGCGTGTGTAGTTGGAATTCTCGGTGGAATTTATACGTTCAAACCCGGTCTTCAACAAGCGAAAGAAGCGATCGAACGTCGTGAAGCATTGAAAGAAATTCAAGCGAGACGAGCAGCTGAAACTGAGAAAGGTTTTCATTTGATTTTCTCAATCATTGATTCGTTTTTTTTTCTAGAATTGATTAAATCACAAATAGCAAAATGAAATTCGTGTTTTTTTCTCCTCGATTTGTTTGCTTGTCTGTTGCTTTTTTTTTACTATGTATTAGTTTTGTAGATAATGACTTCACCGCCGATTATAAATAAAGAAAAACCTAGCCGATATCAACATGCTGATATGCCCAAGGAAACAGCTTGGCGAGCTGCATTTCAACGTTTATTTGCAATGCCTAATGCACGTGCGGCTATTCTTTGGTTAACTGGTGGTTTAATATTTACATTTTTTGGTAAAAAAGCGATTAAAAAACGTGAAGAAGAATTAGTCATCGAAGATATTGAGAATTATTTAAAAAATAAACGAAATTAGTGTTTTGATTGATCGTTATTTTTGTTTTATAGATAAACTAAATTCATGTCATCGGCATCGGATAAAGCCGTACTGAGTCAATTTCAACTTGAAAATGGTACTCAACTCGGTGGACCTGTTGAAATACCTTTAACGATTAATCTTCGTCAAATGAACAGTGTTGCTAATGGTTTAGCACAAGCTCAACAACTAACAACGAATGAAAACAATGATCCAGTACCATATTCATTTTTCATTGATGAAGTTGAAATAAAAGAATCATTGGAAAAATATTTTCAAGATCAAACAACAAAACAATCATTCGAAAAAACATTGACTATTCTCTGTGTGCCGAAAGCACGTTTTCAAGTTATACCTGTTGAACGTTGTACGGCGACGATCGAAGGACATTTAGAAGCTATAACTATTCTACAATTTAGTCCCAATGGAAAACTATTAGCATCGGGTAGTGGCGATACAACAGTCAGATTTTGGGATTTAAATACTCAGACACCGTTTGATGAGTATGGAAAAGCACATAAACATTGGATTTTATGTGTAAGTTGGTCACCGAATGGAAAAATTGTTGCATCGGCATGTAAACAAGGTCTAATTGGATTATGGATTGGTGCTACAGGCAAACAACATGGTGAATCAAAATGATTTTTTGTTGTTGTTGTTGTTGAATAGTTTGATTTGGTTTTCAGGTACAAAACTACTTTCCGGTCATCGTCAATGGATCAACTCGTTAAGTTGGCAACCATTACATTTAAATGGTTCATGTCGTTTACTAGCATCGGGCAGTAAAGATTGTACGATTAAAATCTGGGACACACATCTATTCAAAACTGTGTTTACTCTCAGTGCTCACACTGCATCGGTCACATGTGTCAAATGGGGTGGCCAAAATTTACTCTATTCCGCGTCTCAAGATCGAACAATTAAAGTCTGGCGAACGACGGACGGAGTTCTTTGTCGTTCGTTAGATGGTCATGCACATTGGGTAAATACTCTTGCTCTATCGACGGATTACGTCCTACGAACAGGCGCCTACGAACCATCGAAAGAACGTGCCAATGACAATCAAGATGATCTCGATGAAACAACATTACAAAATCTTGCACTCGAACGTTATGAAGCCGTTTACAAACTATTCGATACCAATGGCGGTGAACGATTAGTTTCCGGTTCGGATGATTTTACACTCTATCTTTGGAAACCCGAAACAGATAAGAAACCATTGGCACGTATGACTGGTCATCAGCAATTAATTAATGATGTGAAATTCTCGCCAGATACACGTCTAGTAGCATCAGCCAGTTTCGATAAATCGATTAAACTCTGGTCGAGTCGTACCGGTGCGTTTCTTTCGACGTTACGCGGACATGTTCAAGCTGTTTATCAGATAGCTTGGTCAGCTGATTCACGTTTGCTCGTGTCGGGCAGTGCGGATAGCACGTTGAAAGTTTGGAATATTGAAAAACGTTGTCTTCTTTTTGATTTACCAGGTCATGCCGATGAAATCTATGCAGTTGATTACAGTCCCGATGGACAAACAGTCTCGAGTGGAGGCAAAGATAAAGTTTTGAAACTTTGGAGACGATAAAAAAGAAACAAAACAAAAGAAATTTTTTTCGTTAATAAACATGTTTCTTGTTTTTGTTTATTTCAGATTATGATTCCTCGCTTGACTGTACATCAGGTATTTATATTTATGCGTCGATCGTGTCTTTTGTTCGTCGAGCATAAATGACACAGGATCTATTTTGCGTTTCTTTCGTTCTATCGTATATAAATATCAAGCCCCTCTTCAGATTAAAAGAAAACGAAAAAGAAAAAAAAAAACGACAACAAATCATGGGCAAATAAATCGGCTGTTTCTTTTTCTCTCGGTTTTTTTTTGTTATTTTCAAGAAGAAAAAAAAACCAAATTTATTATCATTCGATTTGCTCTATTTGTTTGCTTGTAGTAAAAACCTTAAAAAAGAAACATGAAATTTGCTGAACATTTATCGGCACATGTTACACCCGAATGGAATAGTCAATATATTCGTTACGATGATATGAAAGAATTGTTAGCACAAGCTATTGCCAAAGCACAACCATTTGCTGATGACAGTGATACTTTTCAACGCGATCAATTCTTCTATCGAGTTGATGAACATTTCTTTCAAGTAAATCAAATCTATGATTTTTTTTTGTTTATTCTCTTCTTCCTCTTCTCAGTATTGTGAAAAGGAAGCAACGAAAATCAATACATTCTTTGCTGAGAAACTTGCTGAGTAATTTTTATTTTGCGAAGAACAATAATTCCTATATCGATTTCAGAGCATTACGACGATGGGAAACATTGAAAAATGAAGTTGGCCGTGTCGAACAGAGCCGTCGTCATGCTTCATCGCATCGTACACCAACTGAATTAACAGCCGAGAATGAACCGAACGAACCATCGAAAGGTTCGACAGTTAAACGTCGAACGGGCAATCGTTCCGAAGAGAATTCAGCTATGATGCCATTGGCACGTGTTCTACCTGAACGTTTAGTTGAAAAAACACGTGAAAAACAAACGCAACGTGTTCAATATCGAAAACGAAACGATTTAAAATTAGCATTCAGCGAATTCTATCTCATGTTAGTTTTATTACAAAATTATCAGACATTAAATTTTACGGGCTTTCGAAAGATTTTAAAGAAACACGATAAACTATTTCAAACGACACGTGGTGATGAATGGAGAAAGCTGCATATCGATCCGGCTCCATTTCATACATCGAAACGAGTCGAACAGTTAATCAATGAAGTCGAAACATTGTATTCCGATTCGTTAGAATCCGGTGATCGAGCTCGAGCTATGAAACGTTTACGTGTTCCACCACTTGAAGAAAAACAATCTCCAGCCGTCACATTTCGTGTCGGTATATTCGTTGGCATGCTCTGTCTTCTTCTACCAGCTGTCATCATTCTCGGTATTAATCTTCACGATAGTCAATCGACGAAGCCTCTCGCTTGGCGACAAGCTCTCTTTCTCTATCGTTCAACATTTCTTGTTGTTATGCATATCGTTCTCGTTGGTATTAATGTTTACGGTTGGTCATCGTCCGGTGTCAATCATGTTTTAATATTCGAAATCGATCCACGAAATCATCTTACTTATCAACAATTTCTTGAAATTGGCACATTTTTATTCGTTCTCTGGTTTCTAAGCTTTACAGGTTTCATTCTTTCATCGTATTACGATTTCTATCCGTTTGTTCAGCCACTTGGATTTGTTACATTGATACTTCTCTTTCTTCTCAATCCAACACGAACACTCTATCATCATGCGAGATTTTGGTTTTTGAAAATCATCGGTCGTGTCATTTGTGCCCCATTCTATCGAGTTGGTTTCGCTGACTTTTGGCTCGGCGATCAATTGACCTCACTCGAACTGATCTTTTTCGATATCGAATATTTCTTTTGCTTCTATATTTACGATGTTGGCTGGTGGCCTGTCTATGCTCAATCGCCAACACGTGGCCTATTCTGTCACGGTTGGCCACAAGTTCTCCTGCAAACCGTTCTCATGATTTTACCATCATGGTTTCGTTTTGCTCAATGTCTACGACGTTATCGTGACACAAAACAGAAATTTCCTCATTTAGTCAATGCAGGCAAATATGCGAGCGGCTTTTTTGTTACGGCAACGAATGCTGCGCGTCGTGGAACGGCCATTCACTATCTCGATAATCCAACATCGAATCCATTCTTATATATTTGGATCGTTGCAAGTTTCATCGGTGCAACATACAAAGTTATTTGGGATTTGAAAATGGATTGGGGCTTCTTCGATAAGAATGCGGGCGAAAATAAATTTCTTCGAGATCAAATTGTTTATCCATCGAAATTCTATTACTATGCTGCCATCGTAGAAAATATACTCTTTCGATACATTTGGGTTATTAATGTGTTCCTGCAATTTCGAACGCGTTCAGCTGAATATGCTGATGTGATTGGTTTTATTTTTGGTCTCATTGAAATCTTTCGACGGTTCATTTGGAATTATTTCCGTTTAGAAAACGAACATTTAAACAATTGCGGAGAATTTCGTGCCGTAAGAGATATTTCAATTGCGCCGTTATCGAGCGTCATCGATCATGCTACGCTAGAAGACATGATGGATAAAGATTCGGGCATTAAAAATCGAAAGAAAAGTAAACGTCATGATCTGATATTGAAACCTATCGACGAAGAAAATTCGTTGCCTACGACGACGACACATCGAACTATATCAGCAACATCGAATCCTATTACTGATGATATCAATCTCGAATTTGCAGCAACAACATTACCACATGATGAAATCTTAGATCAACAACATGTTTTCCTCTAAATGCTAGCATTCCTAGTCATCATCTTCTTCTTCTGTCTAATATGTATACATATTTTTAAAATCTCGAATATTAATAAATCATTTTCTTTTTTCTTTTTGCGCTTCTATCAAAATTAAATAAATCAATCAATCAAAGACGAAATTTCCTTTTTTCTGTTTTAAGATGCTCGATCGAATTGAATCGACGTATATCGGCATAGGTTTGGCTCTTCGAGTCTTTCTTTTCTTTCAAACACGAATAAGAAATTATTTCGAAAATAGCGGCGAATTCGTCACACCGTTAAACTCATGGAAACGAGGTACATATTTAACTATATAGATTATTCTCTTGTTATTTTTTGTTCTTGTTTTAGTTGTCGAAGGAATTTACCTACGCAAATATAATCAATCACCATTCGTTGGTTCGATTGTCCATGAAGTAGATATGAACACATTGATTTTTTTGTAGTTTTATATTTTGATTTTCTAGACGCCGTTGTCTTTATCATTCTTCTCGAAAGTCTATACAATTACCAATGGACATGTTGAAGGTTTATTCATCGTAGGTTTTTGTTCTTTTTTTGTTATTTTATGAACTTTCAAAGAGAATTTTAGGCTACTGATTTACTTACAGCGTTTTTAACCTATAAAATCGCTCGTCAAATTCTGAATAAAATTGTAAGTTGATTTGAAATGTGAACTTTTATTTTCTTAAACTTTTATTCAGTTCGCCGAAGAAACTCAGGAACAATCGACTTATAAAGACGATAGCAAATCACTTTGGTTAACAAAAGTTAATGTTGAAACGAGTGCTTATGCTGTTCTATTCTGGTAAAATAGGTTTTTTTCTCTCCAAATTCTACGTATTTGTATTTTAATTGAAGTTCAATGATAAATCCACTTTCAATTGGTACATGTCTCGCTAAATCGAGTCTTGTCTTTCATAATCTACTGTTAACATTAACATTCTATTTCTTTGTGAATTCTCAATTAATTCCATTTGTTCTAACATTATCTCTTGCAAGTTCGATTTCACTCTATCCAATCGTACTTCTCGCACCAGCACTCATTCAAATGACAAAATCAAATCGATCAATTCTTCGTAGTTTTTCTGTGATAATTCTTTTTGGTATTGTTAGCGCAGGAATATTATTTGCAAATTATACTCTCAATCATCAATCATGGTCATTTATTGAATCAACTTATAGTTTCATGTAAAAATTTGTCTTGTTCTTTTTTTTTCTCCTGTTCAATGAAAAATATTCTTTGTTTGCTTTTGAATAGCTTTCATGTTCCGGATTATACGCCAAATATTGGCATATTTTGGTATTTCTTTACGGAAATGTTCGATCATTTTCGTTCGTTATTTGTTTGGACATTTCAAATGCATGTACTCGTTCTCTATCTATTGCCATTTTCAATTCGATTGAGAAAAGATCCAATCTTTCTCTTTTGGCTTCTCTGTGCATTATTTTGTACATTTAAATCTTATCCAGCGTATGGTGATGCAGCATTCTATTTCAATTATTTACCTATTTGGAGTTATCTCTTTCGTTGTAAGAGATGATATATTCATTTATTTAAAGATTCTTATTTCATAATAATTTCTATTCTAGATGTTCGACATAGTTTGATTATTGTTTGTATGGTTTTGGTAGCCGTTCTTATGGCACCAATAACATGGTATCTTTGGATATATGCTGGTAGTGCAAATGCAAATTTTTATTTTGCAATGACGATGGTTTTTAATGTTGCACAAGTGAGGAGTGTTTGTCTTCGAGTAGACTAGATATGAATCATTCCGATGTTATTTTTAGACATTTCTCGCCTCGGATTTACTCTATGCTTATTTGAAACGTAAATTCCTATTGAAAAATGGTATGACCATTCCAAGATTTAATGGCGTAGAAGGTCAATTAGAATTTTATTAATCAATTGAAATACATTTCTTTACTGATTCATTCTTTCGTTCTTTTCTTTCTGTTCTTTTTCTGTACTTACGCAACAAATAAAAAAAAGAGGAAAAAAACAACATGTTATTTTGTTCTGTTCTTTTACGAGGAAAAAAACTAACGTGATTATTAGTTTGTTTCATTTTCGCAATAAACATGACTGAGTCGAATGAGAATGCTACGGATCGTGCATCCGTTGGTCGTACTCGTATTATGAACATTCGTTTAGTACAAAATTTCTCTTTAGTTTGGCTCGATGAAAACATTGACTTAGACAATAATAATAATGATTCATTAAATACAATCATACATTTACGACAAATAGTCAATAATGTTCGAGATTTTATTAATATTGATGAATGTGTTGATTATATCACAAATATTGAACATGAAAAAATTTTCATGGTCGTATCTGGACAAATTGGTGAAATTGTCGTTCCAAAAATTCATGATTTATCTCAATTATCGACAATATTCGTATTATGTCGACGAAGACAGTATCATGAACAATGGGCAATGAATTGGCCAAAGATTCGTGGTGTTCACACCAATATTACATCTTTATGTGCATCGTTAAAAGAAGCTACACACGAATGTGATCATAATACAGTTTCAATTAGTTTTGCACGATCTCCTAATGATATATCCGATCAAAAACTCGATCAATTAGATCCATCATTTATGTATACACAAATTTTAAAAGAAATTCTACTTACAATTAATTTCGAAGAGAAACATATCGACGAATTTTATGCATATTGTCGTGAACAATTCGCTGGTAATGCTGTTGAACTTCAGAATATAGATAAATTTCGAAATGAATATCATTCCCATTCGCCAATCTGGTGGTATACGTATCCATGTTTTCTATATTCAATGATCAATCGAGCATTGCGTATGATGGAAGTTGATCTTATTATTCGAATGGGCTTTTTCATTAGTGATCTTCATCAAGAAATAGCTAAGTTACATGCTCAACAATTTGTTGGACATCAACAATCGCATTTATTTCATGTCTATCGTGGTCAAGCATTTTCTCGAGTTGATTTCGAACAATTAGAAAAAACACAAGGCGGATTAATATCTTTCAATAATTTCCTATCAACAAGTCGTAATCCTCGAGTATCATTTAATTTTGCTGAGAGCCGTATACAAGATCCGAATATGATACGAACAGTTCTGCGTATTAAAATCGATCCGTCCGTATCATCGTCTCCATTTGCCAATGTTAAAGATGTAAGTTATTATACAGACGAAGAAGAAATTATATTTTCAATGCATTCAGTATTTCGAATTGGTTTAATTCAAGAATTAAGTGCCAATAATCGATTGTGGCAAGTTGATTTAACATTGACAAGTGACAGTGATCCACAATTGCAAAGATTGACGGAAAAATTTCGAAATGAAACATTTCTATATGAAAAACGATGGCTTCGTTTAGCGAGTTTATTAATTAAATTAGGACAATTTGAAAAAGCTGAAGAAGCCTGTACAGCTGTATTACATCAAACAATAGACAATGATGAAACAGCTCATATTTATTATATGCTCGGAGAAATCAAAGATAGTCAAGGCAAATATGAGGAAGCAATTCAATTCAATCAAAAAGCTTTACAAATTAAACAACAAATTCTTTCTTCGAATCATCATCCTTCATTAGCGACATATTATAATAATATGGGTGCAATCTATCAAAATATGGGCGAATATGCAAAAGCACTGGATTGTTATAATCAAGCGCTTGAAATCTATGAACAATCGTTGCCTTTAAATCATCCCGATTTAGCTACATCTTACAATAATCTTGGCTCTGTAAATATAAATATAGGCGAATATTCAAAAGCATTAGAATTCTATGAAAAAGCACTAACCATTCGACAAAAATCTCTTCCTCCTAATCATCCTGATCTTGCAGGTTCATATAATAATGTTGCATTAGTCTATGATAACATGGGTGAATATGCAAAAGCACTTAATTTTCATCAAAAAGCACTTGAAATTTGTAAACAATCTCTTCCATCGAATCATCCTTCATTAGCTACTTCTTACAATAATATCGGTGCAATTTATCAAAAAATGGGTGAATATGCCAAAGCATTGAGTTATTATGAAAAAACACTTTCTATCTATCAAAAAACTCTTCCAACTAATCATCCATCGTTAGCAGCATGTTACAATAACATTGGTTCAGTGTATAATAATATGGGCGAATATTCCAAAGCATTAGAATATTATGAAAAAGTATTCGAAATCTACAGACAAACCCTTCCGGCTTATCATCCAAGTCTAGCTCGATCCTATAATAATATCAGTGAAGTCTATCAAAATATGGGCGAATATGCCAAAGCACTTGAATCCTATGAAAAAGCATTAGACATTCAGCAGCGTTCTCTTCCACCTGATCATCCTGATCTAGCTGGCTTGTACAATAGCATAGCATCAATTTATAACAAGATGGGTTGTTATGTGCAAGCACTAGAACATTTTGAAAAAGCAATGGAAATCATACAAAGAAGTTTACCATCGAATCATCCTGATTTAGCTACTTCGTACAATAATATCGGCTCTGTATACAGTAGCAAAGGTGAATATTCGAAAGCACTTTCATCCTATGAAAAAGCGTTAGCCATTCAACAACAATCTCTTCCATCCAATCATCCGGATCTAGCTAGTTCGTATAATAATATCGGTTTAATCTATGTTAATATGGGCGAATATGCAAAAGCACTTGCATTTCATGTCAAAGCACTTGAAATTCAAGAAAAATCGTTCTCATCAAATCATCCATTGATAGCTACATCATACAATAACATTGGCCACATTTACGATAATATGGGTGAATATTCCACAGCACTTTCCTATCTCGAAAAAACACTTCAAATTCAAAAATATGCGCTTCCATCAAACCATCCGAGTTTAGCATCGACGTATAGTAATATGGGCGTTCTCTATCATAAAACAGGTGATTATGAAGAAGCAATCTCTCTTCTTCAACAAGCAATCGGTATTCATGAAAATAGTACATCAATGCATCATCCTAATCTCGCCATTTCATATGCGAATATGGCGTTAATGTACAGTGAAATTGGACAATATGATCAAGCACTCTCTTGTCACGATAAAGCACTTGAAATTCAAGGCAAAACTCTACCTCAAGATCATCCTGATTTAGCTGTATCTTATACGAATATTGGTTTACTCTACGATCAATTAGATGACTGTCCAAAAGCACTTGATCATCATCGAAAAGCATTGGAAATTTTCAGTAAAACATTACCTGCCAATCATCCTCATTTAGCTGCAACGTGTAACAATATTGGTGAAGTCTATTTTAAAATGAAAGATTACGAACACGCATTATCGTATTATGAAAAAGCTGTTAAAATATTACAAGATTCATTACATTCGAATCATTCACATTTGACAGTAATCAAAGAGAATATCGAAAAAACGAAATTAATGTACGCACAATTGAATCAAAATAAACATACGACTAACTAATCTTTTAGCTATGATAATCTTGATAAAACTCGACGTAGATGTATTCTACATTATGAAATAAATGTTCTCTTATCTTATCTATTTCCCTTGAAAGATTTAACCTTTATTCTCAAAACTTCAGTTTATTTTCTTGTTGTTGAAACACATTATGTATCGTCATATTTTTATCATCATTCAATTATTCGTCTTATTAGTCAAAGATACTGAATCAATTTGTTTAGCTAAATTAGTACCTGATCACATTCGTCTTGCATTTGCTGGCGAAAATGGTGTTAGTATTGGTTGGCACACATACAGTTGTCCAATGAGTAGAGAAAATCCGAATGCCAATCCAACAGTTATCTACGGTCTATCGCCAACACAATTAAATTTCACTTCAGTCAATGGTAATTCAAGTAATTACGATAGTCGAAATCCGTTGAAAGTCTCTTGGTTTTATCATGTTGAATTAATAAATCTTTTGCCATCGACAATCTACTATTATCAAATAGTTGCAGCTGAATATGTTCCTGCATCGAGCATCTATTCGTTTCGAACGGCGCCAGTATTAGGTTCACAAACGAATCCGATTAATATTCTTAGTTATGCTGATCTCGGTGTTGATGGTATCATGGGAGATATTGTTACTGGTAAACATCTTTTTGAAAAAGCTATCTATGCCATAGAAAAAATGATGCCCAAGGCAGATTTTGTCTTACATCACGGTGATGTTTGCTATGCTGATAATACGCCTGTCATTGTTTTGAAAACATATGAACAAGCATTTGATTATTGTCAACATGCAATGACAAATATAACAAGTCAAATATTTTACATGACAACAGTTGGAAATCATGAAATCAATTGTACAGAAGCTAATCCTTTATTTAAATTCTGTTCACCATCGCATAGAAATCAAATACCGTATAGTCATCGGTTTTATATGCCAAGTAAATATTCGAATGGTCATTTAAATTCTTGGTATTCATTTAATTATGGATTCGTACATGTCATATCAATTTCATGTGAATCGGATTTTCCTAATTCACCATCGCCTAATCTTATCGATTCAACAACGCAAGTCAATTGGTTAAGAAATGATCTAGCATCTGTCAATCGATCGGTAACACCATGGGTTATCGTTCAATGTCATCGACCATGGAAAGGTTCGATATCAAAAGCTGATATTGCCGAACATGGAATACTCAATTGTCCATCATGTCAAGCAGCATTTGAATCACTTTTACTCGAATATAATGTTGATATTTATCTTACTGGTCATGTACATTGGTATGAACGAATTTGTCTCAATGGTACTGTGAATACAACTGAATATACGAATCCAGATGGGCCAGTCTATTTAATCGATGGTTCAATTGGAAGTCCTGAAGGCAGTGATGTTTTATATAATCGTTCGAGTGAATCGTGCTTTCTGAACAATGATCCCGGCTTTGGATTTCTTACAATTAAAGATCCTTCACATGCTACATATACTTTCTATCGTGTTAATGATACAGCAATTTTGGATCAAATTAATATAACAAAAAAAAGATAAATAAACGAAAATTTCTTTTTCTTTTAAATTTTCATTCAAAAATATACAACGAGAGTTCACTGAACTTTTGAAGGATTTATTCTTGTTGAGGTTGAATACGATATCGATTCAATTGAATCTTAGCCATTTTAATAATTGAAGACGTTAGAGCATCTGTGAAGAAATTCCATAAGAAAACAAATGCTCTTTTCAGTTTCTTACTGAAAGTATGCTGCTTCTTTGATATTTAGTAAGACATTTTCTCTATTGCCTTCTTCATGAATAATTCTGAGTTTTTTTCGAACTAGTTGATTTTACTTATTTTATTTTTAATCAACAATAAGAATGTTTGCAGCGGCAATGATATAGAAATTACAACTTTATCTAGTTTCCGTCGCTTTATCATCGATATTGAACAACTCGAAAAAGAATATAACAGAGATCGAGAACAATTAAAAATTGATAAAGAAAATCTGAAATATGAAAAAGAACTTTCTGAACCGGTGTATGAAACTGATGTCATTCATTTAAATATTGGAGGTGAAATTATTGCTACCACTCGAGAAACTTGGATATCATATTCAAAATCTTTACTTTCGATTCTATTTAATGGTCGATGGGAACGTCGATTACCTTGCGATAATGATGGAAATATTTATTTGGATTTTAATCAAGATCTTTTTCGACATCTACTTGATCAATTACAATTATCTCCTACCGATAGCATTTCATACCCATCTGATCCTTCACTGGCTCGACCGTTTGAAAAGATGTTGAAGAAGTTACAATTTCAGTTATCATCATCACCCTCAAATATCATTACGATAAATATCGATGGACAAATCATGACAAGTAAAATATTCAATCCAACTACTGAAAATATTACTGAATCTTTTCGTAATTCGAAACTATCCGAGAAAAGTGATATTTTCATTGATTATCATCCAAGGTTCTTTCGAAATCTCATAAAACTTCGAAGACAAAATAAATCATAGAAATTTGAATGTCAAAAGTTTTTTTTATGAAAGAAAGAACATTTCATATGAAACGAACGTTGAAGAATTGGGAAAATATTTGCTGTAAGTGAATTCAAATTAAAGTTATTTTTTAATTCTTCTTTTAGTCAAAAAAGAATATATTCCCATTCATGCAAAATGGAATCAAACTGGGATTACAGTTGCTGGCGGACATGGACAGGGTCAAGGGTTAAATCAGCTCAACATTCCTCATGCGATCTATATTGATGACAACGAGATACCTGGAATCACCGAATAATGCGTTGGATGAAAGGATCAACAGAAGGTGAAATTGTGGTAGGTGCGAATGGTGAAGGCAGTCAACCGAATCAATTTCGATATCCTATCAATCTCTCTTTCGATGAAGAAAACAATCTTTATGTTGTCGATACTTGGAACCATCGTGTTCAAAAATTTTCTTTCAATGAAAAGATATAAGTTATGTGCATTTCGTCATTTTAATGAAATAAACAAGAAAAAAACAGATAGATATAATGTTTCATTAAAAAATATTGATTGTTTTCCGGAAATTTACAGTCACGTAGGTAAACTGTTTACTCTAAATAATTAAAAAAGAAACAAGAGAGAAAATCACAGTTCTGATGTCATTTAGTATCGTTATGAATTTTGGAATAATAATTCAATTCTGGTTGATTTTAATTACAATTGATGAAATCATAGCTTTGTCATTTAATCAACCACGATTCTGTCCAAATGCAACATGGAATCCATTAGCTACTAATTTTGCTGACAATAATACAGTTGGCCGTATGCCTTTCGGTATTTTTATAACAACTGATAATCATATTTATGTACCTAATCGAGATACTAAACGTATTATCATGTGGTCTACTATGAGTAAAAATCCGACAAAACAAATTCCTGTTAATTCATCCGATATATGGACTATCTTCGTAACCGATGAAAAGGATATCTATTTTGATTATAATTCTATATCAACAATTGGTATACACAAATTGTCATCAAATTTATTAAATGATATTCCAATTATGGAAACTTGTTCAAGATGTTACAATATTTTTATTGATATTCGCAATGATATTTACTGTTCAACGGGTACTCATCAAGTTATTAAAAAATCATTAAATAACAGCTTAGATAAAATCAAAATCATTGCTGGAATTGGCATTGCTGGTTCTGCTCCGAATATGTTAAATCATTCGAGTGGAATTTTTGTCGATACAAACTTTGATTTATATGTAGTCGATTATGGAAATAATCGAGTTCAATTGTTTCGATTGGGACAATCCGATGGAATAACAATGGCAGGAGCGGGATCGTCAAAACCCACAATTATATTAAATAAACCAACAGAAGTTATTTTAGATGGTGATAAATATCTCTACATTGTCGATTATGGAAATAAGCGAGTTGTTGGAAATGGACCATATGGATTTCGATGTTTAGTTGGTTGCAGTCAGAGAGGTGGTGCAACTGCCGATCGGTTAAGTGCTCCACGACAATTGAGATTCGACAGTTTTGGTAATTTATTTGTTGTCGATAATCACAATAATCGAATACAAAAATTTACATTAATGACAAAATCGTGCAGTAAATACAAATAAAATCTTATTTTAATAATTTCTAATATCTATTTTAGTAATCTATCCGACAATTAATCAATCGAATAAAAGTTCAAACATTTTACTTGACAATCCTGTCTATTCAAGTATTTCATACAATCGACCAAAATTGAATCCATATACTACTTGGAATCCAAATGCAATCACATTTGCTGATAGTGCTGTGGTTGGTACTCTTCCTTTCGATATATTCATTGATACAAATAATACAATATATGCAGCTGATCTACTAAATGGTCGTATTCAAATTTGGATGAATAACCATACAAAAAATCCAACAAACACAATTTATACGAATCCTATACTCCCAAACTCGATCTTTGTTACAGCAAACGGTGATATTTATACTGACAATAAAAATCGTCCATATCAAGTTCACAAATGGTCAATGAATACAAATAGCAGTACTATTGTCATGCATACTGATACAGCATGTTATGGTCTATTTGTTGATATTAAAAATACATTGTACTGTTCACTTCGTGATACTCATAAAGTTGTAGCAAGATCATTGCGTAGTTCATCGAATATGTTAACAATCGTTGCTGGTACAGGTTGTGCTGGAAATACAATGAATACTCTCTATAATCCGAATGGAATATTTGTTGATGAGAATTTTGATCTATATATTGCAGATACTATAAATAATCGTATTCAATTATTTCGATCCGGTGTTTTAAATGGTGTTACCATCGCAGGAAGTGGAACGATAAAAGTTACATTTGAACTACGCTCTCCAACCGATGTTACTCTTGATAGAGACAAAAATTTATTTATTGTCGAGAACAGAGGTCCTCGTATAATTGTTTCAGGTCCACAGGGTTTTCGATGTATAATTGGATGTATTAGTTCAATATTATATCGTCCACGAAGTATGGCTTTTGATAGTTACGGAAATGTTTATGTTGTCGATGGAGGTAACAATCGTATTCAGAAATTCATGCGATTAAACAATACTCTCAGTAAATATTTTTTAACAATAATAAAAAAAGAAAATAGAAAATATTTCATTTAAGTTCCATCGTATAATCGACCGAAATTTTGTTCAAATGCAACATGGAATTCAAATGGAATTATCATTGCAAATTCTGATGTAGTTGGATTGGAGCCCTCAGCTTTGTATATCGATACAAACAATACAATCTATGCAATCAATCATGATCGTAAACAAATAATTGTTTGGTTAAATAATAGCATTCATTCTCCTCTCATGCTACAGACCAATTTATCTCTCCTAAAAAGTATTTTTGTCACATCGAATGGCAATATTTATGTTGGTACTTCACATTCAGTTAATCGAATAATTGATTCAAATATTGCCATGCCTATTGCAAATATTTCTCCGTCATGTTACGGACTTTTTGTCGATATTAGTAATTGTTTGTACTGCGCAATCGATGGTCAACATCAAGTTTTAAAGAAATTGTTGAATGATGAGACGTCCGTAATGACAGTCATTGCTGGAAATGGTAGTGCTGGCTCTGCTCCGAACATGTTAAGTCATCCTAATGGAATCTTTGTTGATATTAATTTCGACTTATACGTAGCAGATCATGATAATCATCGAATTCAATTATTTCGACCGGGTCAATCAAATGGAATAACCGTTGCAGGAAATACTTCATTAGCTCCAACAATCGTACTCGTTCACCCAGTGAATGTTATTCTAGATGGAAATAAATATCTTTTTATAGTAGAAAGTTGGAATCAACGAATTATTGGATCAGATGAAAATGGTTTTCGTTGTATTGTTGGATGTTCACCAAATCAATTGGATACTCCAAGAACCATAGCTTTTGATAGTTCGGGAAATTTGTTTGTAGTTGAGGTTCTAAATAATCGAATTCAAAAGTTCAATTTATTAACAAAATTATGTGAAACGAAAACTTCTTCTATGATAACATTGATTCCAAGTGGATCAACATTCACGTCTCCGTTGTTATTTCGTCGAAGTCAAGAGTTTGAGATAGTCTCATTAATTAATTTCAATTCAAATGAGTCCTTCTTCTTTCATTTTCAATGGACAATTTTTAATTATTCAAATGCCATTCGGTTAGATCCAAAAATTGTCACAAACTTCACTGAACTTTGCATTCCAGCACGAACTCTCGACTATGGAATCTATGAAATACGATTTCAAATCAGTTCACTACAAATCAATGAAACAGAATCTGTTTATGTACGAATCATTCCATCAGAAATCCAACCGAATCTTGTTCAATTCGGTACATCAATGATTACCATTGGAAATGAACAAGATCTTCATTTAGATCCTGGTCGATATTCAATCGATCCAGATGAATTGATTTTTACTAGAACTGTAAGTGGAAAATCTCCTTTCGATGAGAATTTGTTTATATTGTGTAGAATTGGATTTATAAATACGATTGTCGTGGATGTTTATCCAATCATACTGAATTAAATGTTAATCAATCATTTGTAATCATTCCCGGTGGTTCACTTCAATCGAATCGAACATATCAATTCATCGTTCAGATGACAAATCGTTTGAATTCATCACGACAAGCATTTGGTTATGTTCTTGTTCGAGTCGAAGGCACTCTCAATGCAACAATCTCAATCAGGTAAACATGCGAATTAAATACATACTTCAATCAAACGTAATCGAAATCTTTCAGTTGTTTGATTCCAACCTTATGTTCTCCAAAATTCGACTATCAACAAATCAATCCAACAACACAAGTATCTCTATTTTCAATTTGTACTGGTAATTGTCAAAGAATCGAAAATATTACATGGACTGTCTATTCATCAGTTGATTCAACAGTTTGGAATCGTTTCAATCAAACAAATATTTATTTTTTCGGTATGAATACAAGTAAACTCACAGCAATGAAAACATTGTTTGAAACAAATTCACAAATGAAATTCTGGAGATTTGAAGTTATTTATTCATTTTCTATTGGAAGAAGTCTAAGTGCTTTGAATTTCATTATTAATAACCGACCGAACAATGGTTCATGTTCAATATTTCCTTTAATTGGAAATACAAGTACTTCATTCGAAATATCCTGTCGAAATTGGTTCGATGAAAACGAAATTAAAGATTATTCATTGTATATTTCCGAAGAGAATCTCTTCATTGCCTATTCAAGTATATCAACATTTCACGTTCGATTACCATTGGGCACTCATCAACTATTAACGATTCATATTCGTGATCGATTCGATTGTTTTACTGAATATAATCTTTCGTCTGTAACTGTAATTCGGCACGATGAAGATAATCAATTATTAAAATTTGCAAATCAAAATTCTCTTGCACAGATACTTATTTCAATTTTACAAGAATTAAATCGAATGAATACTGAAAATCTAGATAAAATCTCATCTTATGGGATACCAGTTGTTAGTCTATCAATTTCATCATTAACAACCCAACGTTTTTCATCACAGATCAAACCATTTAATCGATCAATTTTGATTGAATTTGATAAAAAATTACAAATCTCAGCTGATCATCGAGAATATTTAATCAAATTTATTGTTAATTTACCTATAACAACATTGAATAGTATCAAACTTCAATCAACAACATTAGTTCAACTAACAAAAACAACGAATGAATTAACTCGAATAACATTAACACTCGCGTCTCAAAAATGTTCTCAATTAACATTTTCTCTGATTTCAATGCTAAACAAAATCACTTTCGAAGATTTACAATTTGTGGCAAAAGAATTACTTCAATGTGCATCGAATATTTTAACTGTAAGAATTTCGTATAGAATCCATCGACAAATTGAGAATTCTTCTACGCAATCAACGGTCGATTACATCAGCGGATTCCAAAATTTTCCAATGAAGATTCATATTCTTCGTATGATGATGATGAATATTTGAATTTAAATCATGAAATCATTTCAAAATTAACTTCAGCATTGAAAATTCATTTAAATGTTCAACAACAAAAACTAATTCTAAATACATCACAAATCTTCATTTCATTAGAAACTCAATCGACAGTAAACATTATCGTTTTTTTTTCTTCTAATTTGTCGATAATCGAATTCGTATTTTAGACAATCATCGAACCAATAGCAGCTTATAGTAATTCTCAATCATCATCAATCACTAATGTTTCTCGATCGATATCTCTTTCGATTACGAATATTTATCCAATTGACTTCATCATTCCACGTGATCCAAATCTAATCCTTCCACCAATGATCGAATACAATGTTACATCAACAAATTCCATGGGCGATGAATTCTTTCATTTCCATTCACTGGATATCACAAATGATCATTCGATTTCTGTTCATTTCGAATTACAAGTATTCAATCAAACTCTCGCTTATTTATTCATTTATCGTTTTGATCGTTTACGAAAAATTCATGGCTCGATTGTATTCTGTCCTTGGAATTTAACTCAAGAGAATATTTACACATTTTATCTTGACAATCAACAAACAAACAAACATCGATTGCTAATATTCGGTTTAAGAGAATTAAATTCGATCGAATTTAATAACTATTGTCTCCGTTCATCAATCATCGATCAACCATTGAAAATCAAAGATCGAGTCAATTTTACATCGAACTATGCATTGAGAATCTATGCATCTGGATGTTTTTATCTCGATGAAAATCGTCTATGGAAATCCAATGGTTTACGTGTTGGTCCATTGACAAATCGCTTTCAAACTCATTGCTTTTTAACTCATATTTAATCGAAATAAAAGAAAAAAAACTTCATTTTATTTATTCAGCTTGTTTATTTATTGTCTAGAAGATTTAATCGAATTTTTACGCGTTGCAAAATAAGGATGTTCAGCAGTTGGACATTGAAATTCTTCTTCAGGATGCCATTCCCAGAGTTTTTCATTAATAGGTTCGAGCATATTGTTCCACAATGCTAACGCCGAACGATTGTGTCCTTTAGCTAAACAGAATCAAATAAGACGAAACAAAATTTTATCGAAAACAAACCACTAAAATGAAAGCAATCCGGTGCAAAATAACTGTAATCAATATCACCCTCGGGAGTTTTAGGTAACGATGTATTCGCCATAAATGGTTGAACAACAACAGTAAAATCATCTCGTGTATCGTATTTTCCACTATTGACAAGGTCAACTAGTACATTGTGATATCCGTAAAAATATTCAGTTAAATTAGCAACAGTTGCATTATCAGGTGGATAGGCAGCACATGGACATGTATTTTTATGTAGAAGAGAACAAACCGTTCCGCCAGCATTCATTTGTTGAACATTACGTACGTCAAGAACAAGAACGAGATTAACAAATGTTCGAGGAAAATTTGCATGAAAATAATCAAGTGTATTTTCAATATTCGAAAGAAAACTTTTCGGACTATATTTTTCTAAATCTTGACAGAATAAACACAAATCATTTCCCTATTATAAAAAAAAGAAATAAAATCGAAATTCATTCGAATCAACAACGTACTCCAACAAGTAAGGTTAGCACTTTCCAATCATTTTGCAAATCACAATATTCATCAACAACGATTCGTTCGTAGATCATATGTGCTTGATCAATCATATTCGATGAAACATCACCAGATTCAGCTTGAAAAAATGTTCGAAATTCAGTTTCGAATTCAAATTCAAATCGAACCTACCGGCATTGAGTGCATTGTGCGATGAATTTTGACCTTTACCGAAAATTAACGATTGTTTCGTTGAGAAACCTTTTAATTTTGGATTGTATAAACGAAGAATATTGGGCAATGTAACTGCTGAATCGAATGTATAATCACCACCAATTGACCAAGAGACGCCTTTTTTGAATAAATAACTTTCAAAACAAAACAAAAAATGGTTTCAATCAAAATCTACCTCGATATTCAGTGAAAAGACCAATGGGTGTTGCTGCATATGCGCCTAATGCAGCTGTTAAACTATCACCAATAGCTGCAACACATTGAATATCACCGGGACGTAGACTATGAACTGTAATTGGATCATTTCGAGTTGTTATTTGAGGAATTTCACATGGGAAACCAGCGATAGGTCGTTTGGGAAATAGATAATCAGGATCGGAAAGTAATTTCAATGTCCATTTTCTATATTCATCAACGAAATGCTTATCCAATAATAAACTATCGATTGTCGATATATATTCATCGATTTTTAACGTTTGAATCTTATTAATCAATAAGATTGTTGATAAAAATACGAACAAATATGCTTTCATGGAGACGAATATAGTGATGTACTACAAGTAAAAGTTAATCAGTGATTTTATACGATCGTACCGCGATGACAGTTGTTTTCTATTCACATATTGAGAAAACAACAAAGATAAGACGTGACTTTTGCGTTTTTTTCTCATTTCGACTCAAAGCCCTTGTCCATCAAAAAGCATACTTTTGATTAAATCACTTATTCTTCGTTATTTATTAACAAAAAAAAACACACATCTACCACCATAAATACAATTGACGATTAATTAATTTAAAAAGAAAACGTTTGATCATTGGATAATCTTTCAATTCTTTCGTACATCGTTTTGGTAGATCAGATAAACATACTGAACGTAATTGATGATCGGTTTGAGCAAGTATATGATCGAGTATTGCTTTTAATTCTTGAAGATGAATACCGATTTTAATGAAATTTAAATTCGGAAATGTTTGTAAGATCAATTTGAATATATCTAATGTACATATTTGATCTGAAGTCAACGATTTAACTTGAACAAACGATTGAAATGTTGACGATGGAAAGAGAACTAGTTGTTTCAATTTAATTGAGTGTATGTTCGGTGTCAAATGAAGAATATTATGTAGTTCGTAAAATGGAAAATTAACATCAGTAATCGAAATTGTTTTCAATTGATTGAGAGGTAGAACTTGTTGAAGTGTATCGACAATCGATTGATTTGGTAATTGAAAATAATTTTCAAGTTTTAAATGGATTACATTTGGAAAATAAGAAAAACAATGAGTCACTTGTGTACCACGTATTTTCAATTGTCGAACGGATTTGAATTGAGTCACCGATCGATCCGTTTGATTATACGGCCAATAGAATGTAAATTTTTTCCTTCTACAACAAAAGACAAAGTTCAGGGTGTTTTTTTTATTTTATTTCATGAATTTTCTACCGATATGGTTCTATCGAATAGATAATATTCCCTTTTTCATTTTCTTGATAAGCAAAGGACGATTTTATTTCGTGATAAGATAATGATTGAAATGCATGAATATCGATCATCGAAGTATCCATATAATTCAAATCAAAATAACGAATACTTGGCATATGAATTCGTAGTAATTCTTGCCAATGCATAGCCTCAATAATCGTCGACATATGTCGTACAGTTAAATAGAATTCTTCAACAGGTTTAAAATAATGTTCAACTAAGAAACGTAATGAATGAAATGGCACTCCATCGATTTTAATATTGACATATTTAAGTTGTTTATTGAAATGATTATCTGCATAATCAATGCTTGAATGCTTTAGACCAACAAGAGTTTCGATTGATAAATAACGAAGATTTGTTAAACTCATCAATAATTCGCCGAGACAATGAAAACGAAATGAACTATTGATAATCAATGTTTCGATTGAACTTGATCCGTAGCCGTAAAAATAAAATGGAAAATCTGTTGGATAGTTAAATTCGAATCGTTTTAAATGTGGCAAACAAATTGCCGAGAAAAGCAAACAACTTGGATCGAGAGTTGTGTCCGTAAGTGAAATTGTTAATGACTGTAAATTCGATAGTTTTCGTAAATGATGATCCATAATTTTATGTAAAAATTTGATATCATTTTGTTGAAGAATTAATGTATGAAGTTGTTTGAAATCTGTGATAATTCGTGGAGGTGAGAGAAGTTCTTCGAAAAGAAATGGATTCGATATTCGAAGACATTGAATGCGTCGTCGATGAAATAGAACAAAATCATCTCGATAGCGTTCAAAATCAATTCGAGAAATATTTGGTATATGCACTTGAAATGTTGTTGATGATGGATTCAGAATTAAATTTTGAAAACGTTGATCATAAGTATAAAAAGCAAGATAGATATCATATGCATCAAGATATTCGAATATTTGATAGATTGTTTCATTAGGTAGATTTTCGAAATGACTGATCGTTGATTTGAATCGTTTTGGTTGATCGTTATCATCAATTTGTCGTTTCATATTTAAATGATTCTGATTCTAACACTTTCTTTTTTTATATATACGAAAAACAAAGAATAGAGTGCGAGACATTCTATGGATTAGAAAATAATTTATTCGTAAAAAAACAAATATCAATTGAATAAATAAACATACACACAAAGTAAACAAAAAAACCTATTTGACTCTATAGACAACAATCGATGCATGATCTAATTTGCCGGGTATTTTGCCAACTTTATTTCTCATTTCGATTTCGAATTGTCGTTTTTCAATTCCGTCAATACCTTGATTATTTCGAACACCATCTTCGATTACTTGTCGTTGTTCATCAGTTAAACGAATAACATATTGAATCAAACGATTGCATATATCCATTGCATATAAATCATCTTTTTCATTATCACCAATAGCTAAACGTATCTGATCAAGTGTACCTAAATGTCTTTCATATGCTGTTAATAATACTGGAGATGCTTCTGTTGTTGTTGATTGATTGGATTTACGTGCAAGTAATGGCGTTTTAATACTTGCACCGATACCACTTACACATGGATCAAAATTATCACTAATACCATCTGTTGTTAAGAAGACAAAATCATCTTGATCGATTTCCATTAATGAATAAGTTAAATTGTCAAGATCAGCTTGTTCATCTAATGTCATTCCTAAAGCTCCACCTGGCAAACGCATATCACGTTCATTATTTAAATCACGAGATGCTTGAGTTAATTCGTAGATTTGTCGTTGTTTTCGACTGTAAACATATGCATTTGAATCGCCAACAATAGCCGTACAAACTAATGTTCGTCGATTCGACGATGGGCAAACAAAACTAATTGTTAATGTTGTCAATGAACCTTCATTTGAAACAATCATTTTCTGTGCTGCATCGATTGCTAAACGGATTCGTTCGAAAATATCTTTTGTTGTTTGTAGTTTTTTTTCGAATAGATTTTTATTTAAACAATCCATCGCAGCATGAATAGCTGAACGTGATGCTAAACGTGCTTTATATCCCCAATTGACGCCATCGGCTATCATTAGAATAGCATTATTCTCTTGAGTACAAATAGCAAAACAATCGGCAATCGGTTCGCCATTGACTTCGCCTGTGATTGGATTATGATCGTAGAGTGATGTCGAAAGACCGCACGCGTACTGTTCATTCGGTTTTTGCCAATTGTATTGACCGGCAACACGAATCGAATGATTGACTTTGAGTATGCCTCGTTTTTGATGACGAGCTATATCAACTAAACCAACATCAGGTCCTGATTCTGACGCAGTTGTATTTTGATTTAACTGAGATATATTTTCGATTGGTAATTGAGTAAAATCAGCATTTGAATAGAGCTGATACCGTTCGAGATGATGATTCGATGATCGAAATCTACGACCAATCGATTAGAATTGAAAATTTCAAAAGCAAAACTTACATTGATGCTAGTTTTTGCCAGGAAAATTTCGAACGATTAGTACTCATCTAGAAAACAATAAAAGAAAACTTTTTATTCTTTTGTTTTTCGTCTTTATTTCGTTTCAGTTAGAATCGAAGGCAAAGTACAAGTTATATGAATCGCTGAAACCCAACGTGTATCACTCGTTGGTTCTTGATCATCTAACAACGGCATGAGATGATCAGTGATTTCAATACTTGAAATTTCTGTATGAAGTTGACAATTAGTTTTCAATTGAAATTGTAACGCTAGATTAATCGTTCGTTGAAGAGCTGAACCCATGCCGTAGATGGAAATCTCACGATGATTAGCATTCGATGAAATTAATTTCATACAACGTTCGAGTTGAGCTTTGAAATTGGTCTTACGTGTAACGTAAATGTCATTTGGACGTTTGGAAAATTGTTTATTATTCAATCGTTTGAAAATCGCATATTCTTCGGGATCACGATGAAGTTTATCTTCACTCATCTGAAATAAGACAAAAAATAGATTTATTTCAAATTCGGTAATGAAGCACCGTAATAAATTCTCAAATCATTTAAAGTCGTACGAACTAATTTAGCTCGAATTGTTTCTGAATTCAAACGTTTATGTGCCCTACAAACAAAATCTTCTTGTCTTATCGATAGAAAACAAAAAATAATCATGACGTACTCCCAACGATGACAACCACCCATAGCAAAAAAATAATTATTTCCAGAATCGGATACTTCATACCAAAGAACATCAATCGGTGGCACACGATCGGGTTCTGTAGACTAGAAATACTTGATATGTATTTATCTTTACTTATCAAAGCCAAATTTCTACTTGAATTGTCTCCATTAATGATTGAACTTTATTTTCATCGAGTACTGATGGTAATGGTCGGATGATGTCCTTCATTGGAATGTTATAAACATCATTGATTGACGCTGAATGAATCGTTGTCGATGAAGAACTCATTCTTATTAACGATGAGATCAATGGAAGAAATGTCGAGATGATTTTTCTATTCAACATGACAGCGTTTTTTCCTTCTTCTTCTTCTTATTATTATTATTGAAATAATTCTATACGTCGATGAATGTGAGCAGAATGAGTCATCTAGAAATCGATTGTTATCGACATCTATGATTTTGTCCTATGGAGATTATTGAATTGATTTTTCTTTATATCTAAAAATAAATCTATGGGTATACGCATGCACATGGATTTTGTCTTATCGGTTTAATCAATCGAAATTTGAGATTTTCATGTAAACTAAAATCTGTCTTATCAAAATCGTTTAAAATCGATGCATTTTGTTTTGTTTTATTGAAACGAACAGTATGTTAGTCAAATCTTGTTTGTTCGTGATTGTCGTTTTACTAAATCTAACATTTGCTAAACCGACATCACCGAAAAAAACAGCTTCACGAGTTCGAACAAATGCTGATGCCATTAAATATCTAACGAAGTACGGTTATAATCAACCGGGCGGTTCTGTTAATGTTAATACGAGCAGTAAAAGTCAACCATCACGTCAATCGAATATTCCAACAATGATTCGACATTTTCAAACTGTCTATCGAATTCCTGTTTCAGGCAAAATCGATAATGTAACGAATAATCTAATGAAAAAGCCACGATGTAGTCTCGAAGATTATCCGATTGCTTGTTTTGCTGCTCAACCTTGGTAATAGAATTCCTGTGTTTTTTTCTTCTTCTAATTTTTGTCGTTTTCTGTATTCAAGGCCAAATACAACACTAAAATGGAAATTACATAATGAGCTGCCGAAATTAAACAAAGCCAAAACACGACAATTGATTCAACAAGCATTCGATGATTGGGCTCGTTTTAGTCCGTTAACATTTCGAGAAGCGAATCGAACTGAAAAAGCCGATTTCAATCTAAGTTTTCTCGTTGGAAATCATGCCGATCGATTTCCATTCGATGGACCTGGAGGCAATCTTGCACATGGATTTTTTCCTAAAGATGGTCGAATACATTTCGATGCAACTGAAGATTGGACAGATAAGTAAAGAAAAACCGAAAACTCACACTTCAATTTTCGAGTTTTTGCTTAAAAGATATGACGGATCAGGTATTAATCTTCGATTAGTTGCAGCACATGCCATTGGCCATGCACTTGGTCTACCTCATTCGCATGATTCAAATTCTCTTATGTATCCATTCTATCATTTAGCCGAGCCGGATCAATTGATTTCAACTGATGTGAACTATAATTTCGTTTTTAATAAGACAAAAAAGTCTCTTCTCTCATAGGATCGATTTGGCATTCATATTTTATATAATCGAGATCAACGCAGATTCGTTCGTCCACGTCCTCCGTCGAAAACAGCAAATGAATCTGAACCACTTATCGCTCAACCGTTGGTAACTCATGATCGATGTGCTCGTTTTCTCGGTGTTGTATTTGGCGGTGGTCCTGATAAATGGTTATACACTCTCGATCATGATCAAGTCTGGCGTTTTCATCCTGATCATGGCATTTGGGATACAAAAGGTCTACCATTGACTCAAATATTTCCAACTGTTGATACACATGTCATGGCCGGAATTTTATCCCCGAAAACGAAAAAAATCTATCTATTTCAAGGTTATAATGTATGGCGATTTTCAGGGCCCAATCAACTCGATCATGGTTTCCCAAAAGTTGCTTTCGGTACAGGCACTCCGTAAGTTATTTTTCTTTAAAATTCAAAATTATTATACATTTCGATTTAGATACAATCCAATTGCTGCTCTTTATGATAAAGGTTTTATTTGGTTGCTAAAAAGTGGTTTGTTATTTAAATTCGATGAAACAAATCTTCGATTTGACTTTAACGAACCACCTCGACGTGTCGACGAGCAATTTCCCGGTATACCGAAAAATATTCGTTCTGCATTTACCTACAATGGCAAACATCATTTTTTCACGGCACCTGATCGAAAAGTTTACGTTTTCGATACGAAAACACAACGTTTAGAAGCTGGCTATCCAAAACCGATGGCAACCGGCTGGTTCGCTTGTAAAGAACAATGATAATCGATCAAAAGACTTTATTTTCTTGAAAATTCAAAATAAAAGGAACGAATTTAGTTTAACATTGAATTGGTTCAGTTTTTCTCTGAAGATAATCACGTTCTTCTTGTGTTCTCAATAGATTTTTGATTTTATCTTGAGTTTGTTGATGATACCAATTGAGCCATTCTTTTTGTTCGATAGTTAACATTTCACAAACGATTAAATCTCGTTCGAAAGGAACATAAGTTAACAAATCAAAATGAAGAAATTGTACCGATGAATTGACATAATTGACTGGCACTGTATAATTCTTAACTATAATACCTGTTTCAAGTCGAATCCCGAATTGTTGTGGAAGATAAAAACCAGGTTCATCTGAAAACACCATTCCGTCAGCTAACGGTATATCACTTGAACTGTAGCCCATCGAAATAAACGATGGGCCTTCGTGAACTGAAAGATAATGGCCAATACCATGGCCAGTACCATGATTATAGTTCATATAGTTTTTGAAAAGTGGTGCTCGAGCTAAGATATCGATATTTCGACCATAGGTACCATAGGGGAAAACTGCATTGGCTAGATCGATTGAACCTTGAAGAACGAGTGTGTAGGCCTTTTTTTGATCGTTGGTGACATTGCCGAAGACATGTGTTCGTGTAACATCCGTCGTTCCATCGAGATATTGAGCGCCAGCATCGAGAAGATAAAGTCCAGTTTTAGTTATTGTTGCAGCAGTTTTTGCTTTTGGACTGTAATGAATAATAGCTGCATTGGCACCGAATGCAGATATTGAATCGAAACTAAGCGATTGATAGAATGTTTCTTCACTTTGAAATTGTTCGAGTCGTTCAGCTGCTTGGGTTTCATTGACGAAAATATTCTGATTCAATTGATTTTCTAACCAAACCAAATGACGAACACGTGCAACACTATCTCGAATACCACAATTACGCATGCCTTGTTCTTCAGTAGGATTCTTCACAACTTTTGTTAATTCAACAGGAGAACCTAGAGGAGAATGATGATTTCAAAACGAAAAATAATGAATTCCTACTGGCAATGAAACGTTTGGCAACTGGAATTCGATTGAAAATAGCTTGTGAAGCCGATGATGAAAACCAAATTTTCGAAATTGAATCTTCATTTGCAATGGCAAGAAGATCATCGAAAAAAGATGTATACGATCGACGATCAACTTGTGCTAATTGCGCTTCAGCATCAACCGTCAATTGAGAGACATTCATCCAAAGTTGAGTGCTTTCATTAGCATAAACAATTGCATAAGCCTATAGAAACGAATCAATTTTAATAATGATAATCAAAAAATAATACGAAAAATTGACTTTAAAAAAAGGATTGTAAGGAATATCCGAGCCTCGAAGATTGAACAACCAAGCAACATCATCTAAGAGAGTGACAATATAAGCATTGGCATTTTTTGCTTGAATTAATCGAGCAATTGTTTTGACTTTATCTTGCCATTTTACGCCAGTATAATTCAATTCATGTACAAATACATCATTTGCTGGACGAACTGGTCGATCAGATGATTGCCAAATTAAATCAATAAGTTCTTTGACTTCAACTAACGACGCACCTTGGGTACTAAGAGCATTATTAACTGATGACCACCAACTTGATGCAACAAATTGTGCGGCAACACCAACTCGATTGTACGGACTTGTTGCATTAACATGACTCAATAGCCAATTCGTAGTTGATGGAACACCTGATTGACCTGAACGCATCAAATACCAATTTTGACAATCGAGTTCATCTTCAGCATGCGTCCAATACCGACCGTCAGTCCAAAGAGCTGCACTGTCACGTGTTACGACAGCTACACCTGCCGAACCCAAGAAACCTGTTATCCATGCACGTCGTTCATCATACAATTGAACATATTCACTTTGATGTTCATCTTCCGAAAAGATAATATAAGCAGTTAGATTGTTTTCAATTAAATGAAAACGTAATTGTTGTAATTTTTCAGTTGTATTCGCTTGACTAGGTCGTATTTCGCAACTGAAATTCGTTTGTTGTGCATTGAAAAACGTCAATTGATGACAGAAAAGAATAATACAGACAACAGTAAAAATACTTCTTCTCATCTTATGATTGCCCTTCAACTAACTCGAAACAAAAACGACAAATCTTAACATTTGCTTTTATTCGTTTTTCTTATCAAGATTATCTTTGAAAGACATAAACTTTTATGGATTAAGTCAAACGGCTATGTTAATAAATCATTGCGATCTCGCCACGTTTCAGTAATTTTTTAAGATCAAATCAAGAATAATATACGTATTTTCTTTTTTTTCTCTCGATTATCTTGTGATTTTTCATTAAAAAACAGCTGACGACAGTTATTATTTATTACCAATGTAGAGGAAAGACAAAAAAAATACTTGATATATAAATGGTTGTTTTTTGTTATTTTCTTATTTTTTTCCGATATGGACCAAGGTGAATCGCAACAAACTAAACCGAACGACCCGTGAGTCTTGATTACGAAAAAGCTTTTTTTTTGTTAATTTTTGTTTGATTCTTTTAAGATCAAATCAACAAGCAAGTGGATCGAATAATAATTCGACTACTATTATTCAAGGTGAAAATGGTCAAATAAACTTACCACCACCACCACCACCACCACCAGTTGCATATGCTGCTCGATCTCGTATCACAGAATAAATAAATCACTTGACAATTTGATACTTTAATCCGTAGTTGATTGTAAATCTAATATTTAAAGAAAGAAAAACACTAATATCATTATAACAGAAAAATGTATTTCAATAAAATCGTTTTTTTCTTATTCTTGATTGATCTTTGTTTTTGTCAAGAACCTGCAGATAAAGGTGCCAATGCAAAGACAAAACAAATACTGCAATACATTGCAGGATTATCTAAGCAAAGTATAACTATTTCGAAACTATCTGATTTACACACGTTTATGAATAATGTAGGTAAATATCTCTCGGGTCAATTTGTTGGTTTCGGTGATCAATATTTCAATTTGTCACAAGTCGAGCAAATATACAATCAAACTGGTGAAGTACCAGCCATTCTTGGATGCGACTATACTGATGGTTTTTTTACGGCTATACCACCACAAAAATTAATTAACTATTCTTGTAATTCGATATTGATCGATCATTGGAATAGAGACGGTTTGATTAGTATCAATACACATTTTCCTAATCCAGTTTCAGCAAATGGTGGTGACGTGCGAACACGTTCGAATCTAACCTTTACAGATCTATTCAATTTTGAAACAGTAACAGGTCAACGTTGGCGTTCGTATCTTGATATTGTTGCCGAAGGTTTTGCTAATTTACAACGCGCAAATGTAACTGTTCTCTATCGTCCATTTCATGAAATGAATGGAAATTGGTTTTGGTGGGGACGACAGGTTAGTTAACACGCATTGATCATATGCAATTTGACTATAGACGTATATGTTCAATAGAATCCTGAGAATTTTAAAAATGCATGGATTAATCTTTTTAACTTTATGATCAAAACAAAAAATCTTCACAATCTTCTTTGGATCTATTCACCAGATCAAGGACCTGGCAATTACACATTATTCTATCCAGGTAATGATTATGTCGATATTGTTGCTCTCGATGTATATGTTGATGATCCAGTAAGACAATTCGAAAATTTAACGAAATTTCAAATCCTATTATTCATTTCAGTATGAAATGAAAGGTTATGAAGAAATGATACAATTAAATAAACCGTTTGCACTTGGTGAAGTCGGTCCACATACTCGAAACGGTCGATTCGATTATGGTCAATGGTAAATACGTAGATTTCTACCAGCTGATAACTCTCTATCATTTTCAATTCTTTCTAGGCCTATAGCCATCAAAAATAGATTTACAAAAATCTCCTATTTCTATGCATGGCGTGGAAGTAATTCTCCTGCAGAAAATAAAAATGCTTCTGCACTTTTTAACAATCCACATGTTATCAATCGTGGACAAATCACTAAACTCTATCAATAAAAATCATCGCTGTTCTTTTTACTTTTAATCAAAAATTAATTTCACTAAAACATTGTATTTACATATCAACGAAAAACTAATGTTTGTATTCACGTTTATGTTGAAGATTTTGTCGATAGCAATTTTTTCCATATGGACATTCAGGTTTATCATCATCTTTATCATTTTCATCTTCATAATCAGAATCACCAGGATGGGATTGTTCGGCACGATGTGCTGCATTCTTTCGATAACATGACGCACCGTATGAACAAGCAGGACGTGGTTTGTCAGTTGATTTTTTCACTAAATCAAAAGATTCGATGAAATATCATCATAATAATAAAAAAATACCTTTCTTTGGAGGACTGGCATCTTCACTATCTTCACTATCGAAAGTTTTGGGTGCAGATGGTTTTTTAGGATCATCAGTCTTCGTTTCTTCTTCTTCTTTTTTTTCTTCACTTACTAAAACGCAATCCAATAAATGAGAGAAAATATAAACAATGATTTATTTACACTGTCGTTTCACTGACATCCATGTTGGTAATTTACGTGATTTACTATCGGAATCAGTTGATGATGATGATGTCTCATTGTCATGTTTAATATCTGTAGGAAAACTAACACGAAAGAAGAAATTCGTTGGTAATAAACCGAATTGATCGCCATCTTTTAATTCCTGTTCAATATCTTTAGTTAATGAAGTTGTTTTGCCATTTTGAGGTCGATAAAAAACTGGATTGACATGAGTTGGTTTAATCCAAAGTGTTTGATCAGATTTTAAAATCAACTCAGCATGCTGTCGAGAGATCTTCTTGTCGTTACACTAAAACAAACAATTTGTGGCAAAAGTTCGTTTCGTTTTTATTTGCTTTCATACGCCTAATGATGAACCACGTCCGATGATGACTTTTTCATTTTCTTTTATTACAATTTGATTACCTTCAGTAATTGGAATCAATTCTACTTGCAAATTCATTTTAGTTTTTGTGTAATTTCAAGGTTCTGTTGAAATTCCTTCGACTCACCGAAAACCAATTGAAAACTACTCAATAATAGCGACATCTAATATCTATTTTCTTTGAGTACAACTCAATATACATCAGTAATTAATCGTTTTATTAGATTAGAAACAAAAAATTTTCAAATTAAATCGCAATAAAAAATTTCTTTCGATACATTAAACCGGCAAAAATTGTCCAAATAATAACGCCATACAAATGCATGGCAAGTAATTGTGCATGTGTTGATAGTTCAACTTGAAATTGAATTGGAAATGTTTTCGAACAAATTTCATGGCCACAATAGACAATAATTGAATTCATGCCCAACCATACGAATGGTTCGCCAGTAAAACGTTTTGAAACATCGACAAGTAAATAGAATAGAGTTAAGATGATGAAAGCTAGACCAGCTAGAACTAGAACGAAGCTCAATGACCAGAGATTTTTATTGATCGGAATCCAACTATCGTGTTGGCCACCCCACGATAAACCCAAACCAATTCCTCCTGAAATCAAACCAGACACAAGCCAATGTCCGCAAACTCGTGCTGTACTTGTCGAATGTGCAAAACTATGTCCAGCTTGAACACCGAGATAGCAAAGTAATGTTCCCGTTAGAATTCCCAGAAGACCTTCGGGTTCAAATGGCATTTTAGTTTCGTAGATTTGTTTACATGTTGGTGATTGATCCATATGAGTCCATTTTAAAACTTGTCGATCAATATAACCTGCAATACCTCCTGTACAATTGGCATACGCTCCTTGATCATGTTTGCCTCCTGGACCTAGATAACCAGCTGGACAATTTTCAAATTTTGGTATAAATGTAACTAAAATCCAGGCTAATGTAATGAGTAAAATAAAAATCCATTGTGGCCAAAAATGAAACACCGTATGTTTCAATTCGGTGAGTAATGACGGTTGAACATCATCGCCTAAACTTTTTTTTTTCAAAATCGATCTTTTTTCGACAAGAACTCAAAACAAATACCTGCTTCCCATTCTTCATCTTCGTCATCATCGAATATCAACACAAGTACAGCGGAAAAGAAATAACAAGCTGCGAGACGTTGAAGAACGCCGAACATTCGAATATTAACAAATCGATCCCAACCACCTTGAAGTATCAAACCTAAACATGAATTCAATAGAAAAGCAAAGATAACAATCAAAGATCATTATACCTAATACAAATAAAATAAACGTTCGTCGACATATTTTATAGAATATCGTTCTTTTTCTCACATTTTTCGCTCGAAGTGATCGTTGTGATAGAACAATCGACACACCCATCATCCATGTAAACCATGGAAATACTAAATCAGCAATTGTAAGACCATGCCAAACTAATAAATAACATCAATAAAATGACCTTCAAAAAGTCAATCTTACCAGAATGTTTAAAAAACCAATAACCACCTCCTGAATACGAAAAGACAGATTTGAAATGACTAATTAACCGTTCTTTTTTTTACCTCCGTAGTTAACTAAAATCATGATCATTAATGACAAACCTCGAAATGTATCCAATGATCTCAATCGTTTCGGTATGATTCTATGCGCTGTATTTGCTCGTAATCGTCGTGTCGAACCAAATTCCGAGTCAAACATAAGCGTATTAATAATATCATTATTTTGTTCATTCGCTATTAGATTCGTAGTTCGAGGTAAAGAAATAGTTAAATCATTTGCTGTTAAATTCTCTTGAACAGACATGGGAAGTTTACGAACAAATCGAGGACTTCGTTTTAAACAATCCCAAATTTGAGTTACGAGAATAATTGCGATGATAATAGCAGCAGTCACAATAATTGGCGACCAATAATGCATATCACTTTGTGGTCCTTTGATTTCAGTTATAAAACAATTCGACGGCAAAGATATATTCAATAAATAAGTTCCTTCTTGATAAAATTTCGATTGATTTATATTACAAATACTGACTGATGATGATAAATTAATAATTCGAAACTCATAACGATAAACTGTACTCAATAAAACTGAATCGGTGAAATTCATTGGAAATGTTTCATTGATTTCATCATAACTGCAATTATAGCAAATTTCTAGATTATATTGAATACGTAATTGATCAGGTACGTTATGATTACTAATATTTAATCGAGCTTGATCGGCAATAAAATGTTTAGGCCATGGATCGTAAATGATCTGCGTTTGACTATAGGATAGTAGATTTAGGAGTAAAATTACGAACGAAAATATCATGACGAATATTTATCTTCCTCAGAATGTGTTTGAAACGAACTAAATAAAAGTATCTTCGTACTCTCACCTGTCTTATCAGTTTAACTATAGAGAAGGAAAGAAGAGACATCGACATGAGTAATATCAAAAATTTATTTGTTTTGTTTTTTCTTATGCAACAAAAAGAAAAACGAACGAGGAGACAAACTGAAAAACCGGTTGTTGTTTTTTTTAATTCTTCTGCTGTTTGAACGTACGAATCGGGAAAGAAAAAACACACATAATATATCATTGTTCGTTCAGGAGAAATTACTAGGCGAGGACGATTGACCAGGTTGTGAGGAGAAGAATGACGGCATGGAAAGATCGACTTTGCCTTTATCAAGATCTGGTGGAGGTTCTAAAGACAAAAAACACGAAACAATTTTGATTCTTTGCTGTTTTTTTGACAAAATCCGACCTTCAAGACCGGGTTGTGGCATCAATTGCTGACTGTAACGATTGATTAAGATACCAGTTCCTTCAATCATCGCAAGAATAAATCCTCCGATCACCGCTGAAGCGAACATTGGACCCGGTCCCTCTGAAAAAGAAAACGAAGCAAAATAAATTCGATATATTTAATCTTTGTTCAATTACGTCGAGCTTGTAAAACAGCACCAGTTATTGCTCCACTGAGAATTGAGTTCCATGGATCTTCTTTTTTTCTTAAATACACAAAACCACAATCGAACACCGAAAAAATACATCCCCAAGCACTGAATGATGCTAAATGAAACAGAAATTGAATTGAATTTTCGACAAATAAATCGTAATTTTACCTCCAACACGAGGTGCACGTTGTTTCACAGCATTTAAACTTCCCAATAAACGTCGATATTGACCCTAGGAAAAAAAACAATCGAATTTTTATTTTATGAAAACAAAAGAAAAATCATACGCTGGGTGCATGACGAAAGCCTTTAATCGAATGAAAAAACGTTCCACCGATGGCTCCTAAAGCAAACGCACCACCACAATCATCAACAATACGCCAAGGACAAGGTTCTCGATCCATAGATTTAATTGTTCTTTTAACAACTATTCATCTACAAATACTGCAATTGCATCAGAAGATAAATTCAATTCGACTCAAATAAATTTATATTGAAAATGTCGTTCGTCGATCATCGTCCAAATAGGTTACATCTATTCTCGAATAAGAATCCAAAACAACAAAAAAAATTACTTCGTTTCTCAAATGAAAAGAAGAATATCGAATGAATAGATGTCGTTAATGGACGAGTGTATTTAGGTTTTATTATGTATGAAGAAAATATAGAGAAAAAAAATGAGATAATGTTTTCAGTTATTCGGTGATACGAGATCGAGCAGCGTGTTGAATTTTCGAGATAGCTGGTTTGTCTGATTGTTCATTTGTATCTTGAGCAATACCAGTCGAATCAATATTATTTGTACCATCTTGAGGATTATATGATCCACCTGTTTGTTGATTTTGTCTTGAAAAAATCAAACAAAAATTACGAGGAAAACTCTTCTCTTTTATCAATTCTTACTGTTTGTTCGTGTTTGTTTGTTGTGCTTGATTTTGATCCATATTGAGGCGAGAAAAAGTAAGAAAGTAAAACGAAAAAACAGACGTTTTTATACCTCGCGCGGGTGTTTTTCTCTTTCTTTACATTCATATAATATGTAACAATCGTTTTTTGATGAATAATCAAACTTGAAAATCAGTGCAAATATGTTTCTAACATACAAAAAATTGTATAGAAACAATTTGCTTATTCATCAAGTGATAAAAATAGAAACGAAACAAATTATACTGTCGAGGGCAAAATGCAATACAAAAAACGAAAGAGAAAGAATCACATTTGATTTCAACTCAAAACCTGCTATTCGAATGTTCATGAAACATTACAGATCCACTGAATATCTCTTTCTAAGGAGGGCCAGTAATTGCACAATTTGTCACATAATGTTGCAATGCAAGTTTTTTTCTTTATCATTTGTCATCAACACAGAAAGTCGGCGTACACCAATAAAACCGCTATTGACGAGAACAGGAACACAAAAAAAAAGTCTTCATTTTTTATTTCCTTAGCCAAGAGATAGATGGGCGACAACGAAATATTCGATGATCTACATTTGTATTTACCGAATACAACAATTGAAACTCAAAATAGCACTGACTATACATTTGATGATGACTTTAACGAGTTTATAGACCAAAATGACATTGATATCAATAAGGATTTATTCGATAGCTCACAACAAGGTCAACAAAATCATAACAGTAAATCATTTCTTTTCTTTTTTTTTTCAATTTTTACAAATATACAATATTCGTCGTAGATGACATCATGGAGCAAAATCAAAATCCTCAAACATTGACAACAAATGAGAGTTCTTATCAAATTCATACTCATATAGATGGCAATAATGACCATGGATCTGTGGACGAAAAACAAATCGATGCTTTTGAATACTGTCAACAGCTTTTAGAAAAACTTAGATTAACAACTGAAAGATTACAATCAGCATTAGTTAATTTAACTATACCAGCAAGAACAGCAGATGCATATTTAAAAGGATTTGAAATATCTCAAGCAACTTCATTACTTAATCTTGGGGAAGTTTTTCAAGCTGGAATTGATATATTTCCATCTTTTCGATTAAGATGTAATTCAACTAGTGACAATCATACGGATCCAGTTGGACAGCAGTCACATGAAAATTCCGAACGAACAACATCGGGTCCAAGTGAACCTTTAATACAACAAGATATTCAAGTGCCAACAACCAGAACACAATCGAAGTGTGAAGGTTTATCGACATCTCTAGCACAATTATTTGCTCAAGCACAAACAATTATCGAAGATTTACAACAGACGAAACTACAAATTATCAATCAGCCGAAACCATATTGGAGGAAACGAACACTTAGATGTTTAATGAAAGGATGGTGTACAGCCATTCAAGGACAAGAAGAACAACAACAAAATTATATTCGAATTAAAGTAAAATTGTCGAAGAAAAACATTTTTATTTGTTTTTTTTTTAAATCTATTCGTTTCTAGTGGTCGACAATAGGCAATCATTTTCGAAATAAATTATTTGTTCTCGCTCAGTTATTATCATACGATAATATACCACACAAGTCCAAAGTCATCGTGCCAGCAAAGACCAAAGTTAAACCACCCAAATCGAAATCAAAAGTAAACATACGGCCAAAACTTAAACATTTAATCATCGACAATACATGTGGATTTAATTTTGAAAATCGAAGTATTCTTATTCCTATCACTCAGACAGAACATAAGAAACGTGATAAAAAGTGAGATTATATTATTGAGAATATATGTAAATAAATTTCGTTTTTTTCTTTAGTTTAAAAATTCATATGTTTAGCTTGTATCAAGCAGGTAAACACAATGAGGAAAATTCGATTGATGATGAATTGGAAAAATTATGTAAAATTCGTATTCGTCTTTGTTATCGAACGGAACAAGGGGAGTTGAAATACTTATCGAACTTTGTTGATACGGAAATCATCGAAGAAAGTGAGTCATAATGAATAATCTGTATTAATTTAAAATCACATTTTCATTTGGCAGGTAAAAGTACGAAAGATTTAGCTATTGAGAGCATCACTCCAAATAATCAATTATGTAAATGTGGAAATGAGACAATAACTGTTCAATTGAATACAAATAGCGAAAAACAAGGTAAAGATATTATCAATTTTATTTGGAGATTTTACATTTAAAATTCAGGTTTTGTTGTGTGTTTGAATGACAAAGCGTTAGAAATGCATAAAATTCGTGGAGTAAATCGAAATACACTTTCGTTTCAATCTATTCCACCGACGATACCTGACCAAAATGTTTTACCTGTTAAAATTACGAAAAAAAATATCTTACGAACAATTAAATTAGGTCACAATCCATACGATGGAATTCTCGAAGATACACTTTGCGAAGGTCATTTTACATACGTTGATAAAAGTAACGAAAACAAGAGTCTATCATTTCAGAAAATTTTCTCTTATATTTCAGGTGAAAATCCTCATAAACACATTGAATGTTCTAATGATGCTCAATGACTGCGATTGATTTTACCGGTTCTCATTTTTTTGCCATATTTGAATGATATAAAATATCGATTGAAAAATAAACATTTTCTACCTAAACCAAATGAAAATTCTTCAAAGAATCGAACTAAATCATTTCTTTCATCGAATAAAAACAAACGAAAAGAGAATAGGTTTCACTCGAACTTATATATACTATACCATCAAGGTGGAGCGACATCTAAAACAAATGATAGTAAAAAAACAAATAGAGGTAATCACTCGTTGAATATGAGATTTTCGTCGTTTTCTTTTTTTTGTCTGTTCTGTTTTATATTCATAAAAGTATATGTATCAAATAGTTCATCGTCGGCGCTTGTCGATAATCATCTTTACTCTTTACATTCGTTCGTATTAACTGAACAAACAAATCATCGACGCGTTCGTCTAGTGTATGTCGACCTTTTTCTCGTTCTCATCATATACTATCATCATCGTCTGTCATTATAATTCATTTTACCGTTTTTTTTTCAGATATATACAATGTCGTTAAGTGTACATGTTACTTTAGCTGAACGTGATGTTGTTAAACTTATACTTGACTTTTTACAACAGCGTCAATTATTTATTAGTATGCTTGATATTGAACGTGAAACGGGAATTATCAATGGTTCTTATTCGGAAGATATTCTTTTTCTAAGACAATTAATTTTAGATGGACAATGGGATGATGTTATCGATTTTGTTCAACCATTGAAAACAATCGATATATTCGATGCTAAACAATTTATTTATCTTGTTCTTAAACATCAATTTCTCGAATTATTATGTTTAAAAACTGAATCACAAATCGAAAACGATGTTTCTGTTGAACAAATCGTTAAATTTCTCAATGATCTCCATCCATTTGTTCCCAATGAACAAGAATATAAGAAATTATCTTTTCTTCTAACATTAAAACATCTGCATGATCATCCTGATTATCACAATTGGAATCCAAGTGCTGGTCGTATACAATGTTTTCAAGAAATCTTTCCGTTAGTTCATCGATTTCTCCAAGTCGAAAAGCCTAATGCACCTCCATCAGCTCAAAACGATCGGCTCGTTCAATTGCTTGTCAAAGGTCTTCTCTATGAATCATCTGTCGAACATTGTCAAGCACGTGCCACGAATACAGACGAAACAATTGATATTTCCGATCCGAACACACTTTTGCTCAATACACGTTTGTCAGATACGGATGTTTCTTTACTTTCTTGGCTTCATGCTCTACCAACTGACATATTCTCCTGTCCATTCGAACAGAAATCACTCGCATTAAATATCGACAAATTTCAAAAGCCCATTCTCGAAGGTTCATGGGCCGAACATGTACTTAGTACGCCGTTTAAACCTCAGACAATGTTTCCATTCAATGCAACACCAACAGGCAAATCACGTTCAACTGAACTCATGACACGATCATTGGCACCGCAATTCGAAGGACTTTCATACGGTCTTATACGTTCACAGATCTTTGGCGATCATAATCGAAATTTAGCCAATGATCTGAGTCGATCGATCGCAACGTGTAATTTAAAAGAAAATGGAAATCATCTTCCAACAGTCGAAGAAGTTCTTCATGAAGAAACACCACCACCACCACCACCTTCCAAAGAAAATGGCCATTCCAATGATCTATTAAAAGTAAAACGAAATTCTATTTTTTTTTTGAAAATTTTGCTTTTTCTTGTAAAAAAAAAGGAATATCAAAAGACTCGAGCAATCAACGAAATAACTAAATACGATTCTCTCGAAGTGCTTGCTAGTACGACAGCATTTATTCCGTTAGTTTCTCTCGAAGATGTTCAAGCTATTCGTTCGGTTGATATTCATCCATCGGGCAAATATTTTGCAGTTGGTTCGAATTCGAAAATGATTCGAGTCTGTGCTTATCCCGATTTAAAAACTGATTCTGTAGTTAAACCTGCGAAAGTTCTTTATAAAAAAGGCAAACATCATCTCGGAAGTATTTATTGTATGAGTTGGTCGTCAAGTGGCAAAATGTTAGCAACAGGATCGAATGATAAATTGATTAAAGTCGTTAAATTAGATATGGATCGACCGGAAGATGAATTGAATAGTAAAAAATGAACAAATAATAATAAGAAAAATCGTGAATTTGTTTAGATACGGAAATCGAATTGACACATCATAATGGAACGATTCGAGATTTGATATTTATGCAAGACGAAGGAATTCTATTGAGTGGTGGAGCAGGAGATTGTGCGATCTACATGACAGATGTTAAAAAACAAACTGTTGTGAAAAATTTTCCAGGTCATCAAGGTAATTATATAGCAAAAAAACGAAACAGCTACTAATCTGTTCTCTCCTAGGACATGTCTATTCAATATTCACTTGGGATTCTCACAATTTTGCATCGGCAAGTGAAGATGGTACAGTTCGTTTATGGGATACTCGTCAATCGGACTGTGTCAATCTTATTCCACCACGTTCTGGGAATAGTCCAGTTGCTGCCGTTGCAGTCGATGGTTCAGGTCAATTGCTATCGGCTGGTTATGAAGATACATCGTGTTTACTCTACGATATACGTGGAAAACGTACTGTTCAAGCCTATCAACCGCATACGGACGAAATTCGAAGCGTTCGATTTTCTGTTCATTCGTATTATTTACTTTCGGCTTCGTACGATAGAAAAGTCGTCATGACAAATCTCAATGGTGATCTTACAAAACCATTGGTTCTCACGACTGTTGCTACGCATACGGATAAAATTATTCAAGCTCGATGGTAAGAGAAAATCAACTCCCAAAACTTTTCTTATTCCGAAATTTTTTAGGCATCCAACTGAAATGTCATTCGCAACGACCAGTGCTGACCGTACTTGTGTCATTTGGGCACCATCACCTTCGACTCTTGCACAATTATCTTAAGACTTTTCCTTTTTTTTTAGTTGATATTTTGTACATAAAAAAATTTTTAAAAATAATAATAGTTCCGATCAGCATGATAATTTCTTTTTTCAGATGGCTTTGAAATTTTACTATGATCTTATGTCACAGCCATGCCGAGCGCTGTATATCTTTTTGAAAATGACCGGCATACCTTATGAAGCGCATGAAATTGCATTGAGAAAAATGGAACATATGACGGATGATTTTAAAAAATTGAATCCATTGAAAAAAGTACCGGTTATTGATGATGCAGGTTTTGTTTTAACCGAAAGGTAGATTTGATTTTCTATTGAATCAATTGAAGAGAAGAAGAAAAACGTATATTTCAGTGTGGCAACACTCAATTATCTAGCTGATAAGCATAAGAAATCTGATTGGTATCCAACAGATCCGAAAGAACGTGCTCGAGTTGATGAATACAATAATTGGCAACATTTAAATCTACGTTTTACTGGTTCATCACTCTTTCAAACAAAGGTCATCATTCCATTGATTAAACAAAAACCACCAAGTGAAAAAGATCTAGAAAAATGGCATCAGAAATGGCAAGAATCGACGAATATTCTCGAACATCTTTGGCTTAAACGTTCGCCGTATTTAGCTGGTCAACGAATAACAACATCGGATTTACTTGGTAAATCACAAACAATAAGTTGACAGCTGATTCGTTTTTTCTTTTTAAATCTTAGGTGTTTGTGAAATGATGCAACCAGTAGCTGCAGGTTATAATGTGGATGCAAACAAATATCCTCGTGTTGATGAATGGATGAACCGTGTTAAGAATGAAACACAACCGTATTTCAACGAAGCACATAAATATTCAATGCAGTTGAGATATAAAATTTTTAAAGATGAAAAAGCCAAAGCTTGATCCTTTTTTTTATTGATTTATTAAAGAAAAGAAAAAAAACCACATTGTTTCATTCGTTATTTATCTTAGCCGAGAGTTGAAATCGTTGATTTGCTTGTTGAATTCGAAGATACTGTTGTTCAGGTGTTATGCCAGGTGTAATAAATTGATGACGAATAATTGTAATTAAACTAAGTAACATTTCGAGACCGATTAAAGTTAAACTAATCGCTGAAAGAAGGATTTCAGCACGTTGAATATACGATTGCCAAACGAGAAAAAAAACGAAACCAATTATACAAAAAACACCCCAAACAATCGAGATTATTAAATGCGAAATTTCTAATTTTAAATTTCCTTTAATTGCAAAGAATTGTCGAATAAATTCATTCGAACAAAGCATGATAATCATAGCTATTTCAATGCCAAATGCATTCGACGCATAGTGTACATGATAGTATTTAAAAATGAATAAAAGAATTTCTAATATAAACCAAAAAAAGGTAAATTGCCGATGAACACAGAGAAGAAGATGAAGAGCAGTGCTCGATTGATCTGTTGTGCTTAAAAACGTAGCCATTTTTGAGATTTAAAAAAAAAACGAATTCGTTTGTCTCGACCATCAACGTACGTTTCACCAGAGTTATGGCCTCTTTCATTTCTCTACGGAACTTCAAACGACATCTGTTCTGTTCGGGTTCTATTCGTTTGATTCTGTAGACTCTTATACAAACAAAATATAGATTCATTGGAATTGGACTGGGGGTGTGTTTTTACTAAAAATAAAGAAGGCAAAAAAACATCCAACATTTTAGATCTGATTTATTGAATATGAATAAACTAACTGTTGTTTTCTCACGTCGTGGTTATGCAACGGCAGCATCGACATTTCGTGCGTCGGATACGATTATAAAAAAAACTAAAAATGGAAAACCAAAACCTGATTCGAGTAAACTTGTTTTCGGCGCTAGTTTTTCCGATCATATGTTAACTATAAAACATACGAATCAATCCGGTTGGGAAAAACCTGTCATTGAACCATTAAGAGATCTTGCAATTCATCCCGGTGCAAAAGTTCTACACTATGCAACCGAAGTAAAACACTATATACAGTTTTCTTTTTGTTTTTCAGTCTTACGAATAAATGATTGAATAGATTTTCGAAGGTATGAAAGCGTATCGTACGAGTAACGGAAAGATACTTCTCTTTCGACCCGATTTAAATATGAAACGAATGCTTACATCAGCTGAACGAAGTGTTTTACCCGTAAGATTGATGAATTCATATGTGTGCAAATATAATTGGCCTAGTTTTGTGTTAGACATTCGATGGTAATGAATTTTTAGAATGTATTAAAAAATTGGTTCAAGTCGATGCTGATTGGGTACCATCAGCAAAATCAAGTACGCTCTATATTCGGCCAACTCTTATCGGCACTGAAGTATGAGCTGATTTAGCGTTTTAAAAAAGATTCAAAATGAGAGTTTTCATTTTCAGCCAACATTAGGTGTTGCTGCATCAAATGAATCATTATTATTCGTGGTTGCCGGTCCAGTTGGTCCCTATTTTCCAACGGGTTTCAAACCAGTTTCATTACTCGCAGATACAGTACATTGTCGAGCATTTCGTGGTGGTGTGGGCGCGTACAAAGCTGGCTCGTAAGTTCATTCTTATTTGACAAACTCGATTTGTCTATTCTAATCATAATAGAAATTATGGTCCAACAATTTATGTTAATAAAATGGCTCAAGCACAAGGTTGTCAACAAGTTTTATGGCTTGATGGTGAAAAACGATATATAACCGAAGTGGGAACAATGAATGTTTTTATATATTTAAAAAATAAAAAAGGAAAAACTGAATTAGTAACACCACCATTGAATGGTTTGATTTTGCCCGGTGTTACACGACAAAGTATTCTTGATCTTGGACGATCATGGGTAATTGACAGTTTCTTATGAGTAAATATATATATAATTACAAATATTTCGATCTATTAGGGAGATTTAACAGTTTCTGAACGAGAAATTACTATGGATGAACTCATAGAAGCTCAACAAGAGAATCGAGTATGTTTTGCATTTTCTTTTCTTTTTGAATAAAAGAAAAATCTTTGTTTTTTGTTTAGCTCTTAGAAATGTTTGGTGCAGGTACAGCATGTATCGTTTGTCCTGTTGAACGTATTGTTTACGAAGGTAAATCGTACAATTTAGCAACTATGGACAAAGGTAGACATTTTATGAATAGTTGAACTTTGAAACATTCGAAATCGAATTCTAGGCGCTCCATTAACAAATCGATTCCATGACGAATTAGTCGATATACAATTTGGTCGAAAGCCAAGCAAATGGTCAGTTCCTATTGATTAAATTCGAACGAATCTCAAATGCATTGCATTACAAAATACCCTCACAACGAAACAAATATATACTCATCCCGGTCATGTTTTTTTTCTTTCATTCTTGCTTTTTTTCTTCTCCTCTTCTTTTGAATGAACAATTAAAGCATTTATTGTCATCTCTGTATTTCATGAAATAAAATTTACAACACAACAAACACTAAAGAGAATGTCTGCCATCTATCAACAACTTGTTAGTGTGTTCATTGGCTAATCGGGTCTATACAAATAGCCGTAGTTCATTTCATTTTGTATTGTGTTTCCATTGAAATAAGATAATCATCATGCGTTTTCTAATTTTGTTAATTTTCTTTATTTGTTATTCGGAATCGAAACGTATTATTGATCAAATGTATATTTCATTCGATCGTGCACGTTATTGCGTACGACGTTTAAATGGTACGCATGAAATCGGTTGTCAATCGGGCATCGGTGGCAATTCTGGTCGAATGCATATGATTGATACAAATGAAGAATTTAATTCTTATCTTTCCAATAGTCAATTCATTGACAAATTCAATTCATTTATTATTGTACTTAATGTGAATTTATTTGATTCGAATCATGTCGATCAATTGATGACACATCTCGATAAGAAATTAAACGGTCTTCTACTCTATTTAAAATCGAATTCATCACGACCAACTGATTTTTCACATGATGATCAATGTCCAAATCATCGACAGACATACTATCTCAATCAAACACAAACAATCAATTGGAATTCTAAAGGAACCGGTCTGTTTTTTCGTTCATTTCCATTTCCAATTATGTTCATCGATGAATTCGATGATTATCAACGTCTCATTCAATTCTATCGACAGTTTAATAGCAGTCAGTCAACACCAGCTTGTGGTCTCGAATTAAAAGCATTTCAAAACGCAGCACATTCAACACGAACTTGTATGAGACGAAATGATATTACACATTCATTAATCGATCTACAAGAACAATATTGTGATCCCATTGGAGGCTTAAATATCTACAGTAAATTATCTCAATCATTGATTAGTAAGCCTAATCAACGACCATTACGTTCGGTTGTTCTTATTGTAACATCGACAGATAGTTTTCAAATGTTTTTGAAAACCAAAGGTTCGACAGGCGGTGTTCAACAACCAGCAATTGGTCTACTGACTTTTCTCTCACTTGCACATCTTATCGGTCAAGAACAAGACGAATTTCGTCAACAAAATAAAGAAATTATTTTTCTAACATTAGATGGTGACGCTTTAGATTATTCAGCATCGTATAAATTTATGTTTGATTTGATTAATAAATATTTTCCAAGTGGAAATGTCAATGAACAACGAATTTTAATTGAACATATTCATTCAATTATCGAATTTCAATCACTAACAAAAACAAATCAACTCTATCTTCATTCACAACCATCTCAATTAATCAATCAAACATTTATCGATCTAGTCAATCGATACAATCCAATGATCAGATCGATTTCATCTGATACACCATTACTACCAGCATCATCGCAAATCTTTCTTCGTCAAACATCATCTGCATCGTTTCCTGTCTATGTGTTAACATCGACTGATGATAAACAAATAGCTAATCATTATTATCATTCAATGTTCGATGATTCAACAAGTGTAGGAATTGATCTAGAAAAATTAGAATATAATTCAACAACTGAATTCAGTCAATGGATTAAACGTGTTGTTGAACCATTTGGTCAAACATTACTCGAAACATTTACGGGAAAACAAAAATCTCTTTCGATTAAACAAGAAATTATCAACAATCTTGTTTATTGTATTTTGAAAAATCTCAATTGTCCTCTCATACAAAACGTGACAACTACATCTGTAGGTCGAACATTTCAATCATTCGATCAAACACCTATGCCATTTACAGTCAATACCTATCCAATAGGTTTAACTCCAACATTTCCATTCGTGCAATATGTTCTCAGTTATTTTCTACGTGATCGATCATTTGATTCGAAGAATTTCACTGAAAGTTCTTGTAAAGAATTGGCAACTAATGAGAGTTTAACATCGTTTTCATATGTTGGTGGTTATTTACCATCGATCGATGGTCAATACCCGTATTCAGGCTATTGTATTCGATCGTATGTTCGATCGATTTCATCAACATCACCAGCATTTAAAATTCAAAATTATGATCTTACTGATTCAACTTATCCATCGTGGACTGAGAGTCGATGGACAACAATTAGTCTACGTTTATTTGTCATTCCAACACGAAAACATGAGCTATTAACATTCTTTACTGGTCTCACACTTTTTCTCATTTCATTTATTGTTCTTTTCTTGTTACGTTATTATACACAAATTAGTCTCTTTCAACCATCATCTTCTTAAAAATCAATCTCGGTGTAGTGTTGTCTGTAAAAACAAATAAAT
>ERZ778019.151-NODE-151-length-169060-cov-13.204976_pt1 | contig 169060 bp, 199 predicted proteins | sample MGYA00375749_ERZ778019 | MGnify/ENA primary metagenome ERZ778019 (study PRJEB29350, sample SAMN05389821) | bioreactor metagenome | isolation source: Ammonium sulfate bioreactor | place: South Africa: University of Cape Town | collected 2014-03-17 ... | reverse complement strand
TGGAGCACAACAACAGAATAATCGTCATGGTGGAAATCAAAGATCAGGATTTCGTCAACAAAATCATGTTAAGAAAGAAAAGGCTACAGCCGAAGATCTTGATGCCGATCTCGAAGCATATCGTGCTGAAAGTGCATCGAAAAAATAAACATTTTTTTCTCGTGTTTCTCTTTTTTTTGTTTTGTTCAAACGTAAATAAATGTTCAACAATATTGTCAATCTTTTGAAATACTTAGAGAGGAGCCCAAAAGAAAAGAAAATCAGTTCCTGAAATCTAGATTATTAATTTTATTGCTTATAATAAGTTATATTAAATGCAGAAAAGTTTCACTATCTAGAAAAAAAAGTAAATGTTGAAAACAGATTAGTATTTCGTTTAAATCTTACTTTTTTGGTATTGATAATTGACCTGAGACATTGAGCACTTTCACTGCCAATTTTGTTACCCAAAAGATGTAGCCGCATTAGATTCTAAGGAAAATAAAAATGGTGATATCGAAGATGTTTTCACAGATTGAATTAATCTCACTGTATTGCTTTGAAGACATTTGCTCAAATGTCGAGCACCTTCGGATCCAATTTGATTACTGGTAAGATCTAGTTCTATCAGCGTCTAGATGAAATATAAAGAACGATATTGAAGTGCCTGATAAAGTAGATTGAATGCTACTGTGTTATTTTGGAGAGCATGACCTAGGTGTCGAGCTCCTTCGGCTCCGATTTGATTGTCAAAAAGATTGAGTTCTGTTAGCGTCTATGAAAAATCTGTAAAGCTACATTGGAAATAAAAGATAAATATTACCTTGTTATTTTGGAGAGCGCAACTGAGACTCTCGATGCCTTTATTTCCGATTGCATTATGCGAAAGGTTGAGTTTTGTTAGTGTCTAGAGAGATCACATAGGATTACATTACAAATAATAGATGAGTATTACCGTGTTGTTTTGGAGGGCGTAACTCAGGTGTACCACACCTTCATCTCCAATTGCACTACTTGAAAGATCGAGTTCTGTCAAAGCCTATGTATAGGAGAAAGAGAAATGGAATACGAATATTCAAGTGAACATTTCTTTTACTTGATATCGTGGATAACAAGTATTGATAGAGTTTAGACGTTGACATACATTACTTGTTGACATAAATAACTCTTTCTCACTCAAATGATCGAAAATTTGATATACTAACTCTACTGGCAATGTATGCAATGATACTGTCATCATTTAGAAGTGGATTGTTATCTGATTTCCGTGTAAAATAATCAGTTTCGGGAAAAGAAAACAGATGCATTTCAATATGATTCGCTCAATCATGTGAAGACATGTTGGTCGAAAGAGTGTGCTACATGATTGTGTCATTGTGCATACAAGTAAAATAACGAATAATCGGAAAAAAAAAGAATACAGTTGACAAGATGAGAAGTAGTAAAAGTGATAGATTTGAATGTTTCTTTCTCTTATTTAATGATCAACTATAACAAAGAGTTGATTCATTTTAAATATTCGAAGAATTGTTATCTTAATTTTATTATCATGAGAAAACGCCCTCTAGTGATAAAAAAATCTTTTTATTGGTAAAAATGTCGTCATATCTAAGGTAAAACAATGACATTCACAGCACAGAAACATATATATATAAAAACGAAACAAACATTTGACTAAGTCTAAACGACCGCCTATTTTGTTTTTTTTCTTCTTCTTCTAGAAATATCCGTCAAAATATTTTTAACTCATTGAAACTATCTCTATGATCGATGGTAAAGTACATTTAAGTGCATTTATTTCGTTTATTCGACTTTTTTTGTCTTAATTTCAGCTAAATTAATTCAACGTTATTTCCAACAACTGACCAAAGGTTGTGGTAGGTTAAATAAAAGATTTTCTTAGATTAAAATTTGTTTTATTTATTCATTTAGGCCAACAAGACTGTTCAAATGTTTATTGTGCATCAAGTTCTTCATTTAAATACGATCGACAATTATTCGCCGATGCTAATCATGCTGCTGCTGAAGCGATTACATTATCTGCTGAATACAATGCAACTTATTTAGATGAATATGTCAAATCAAATTCGTTCTTAACTCAAGATAAACTTCAACGAATCATTCATCTTTGTGAAACATCAGAAAAGTGGGAATTACTTCAAAATGTTCTATTTACAGTTTTTTCTAATCGACAAAATTTATCATCGAGTTTCCTGCGAAAAACTTACGCAATTAATATTTCATTAAATCAAGAGACGCCTTCAACAACAGTCAGTGCAACACCAAAAAGTATGAAAACAAAGACGATATTTTTTCGTTCTATATCTCTATTAAATAGGTTACTTCCTTCATGACTCACGTGTTACACTTGAAAATGACGAAGTATCTTTAGATTTTGATGCAATGAAAAATTCATTGAAACTTCTACGACCCCATGAAGAACAAATATTTGTAACGATAGGCAATGCATTGACAATTCTATTCAAAGAATTATCAAATGAACTTTCATCAACTAAAAAATCCGAACTTGAGAACGATGCTAATTTTCTCAATATATTCTTTATCATCTTTCAATTACCGTATCTATCCGATCCGGACTTTATCTCCGAGCAAACCTATTTCTTCTATTCGTTATTTAAAAAGATTTCTCTCGATTTACAAGCGAAATTCGTTCGAATTCTCACACAACACAGACAAGATCTAAGTACTTATGTTTCACATGTTCAACAGTATATCACTGTACGAACGTTCAGATGGATTGAACATACAGAATTAACTAATCCTACTGACGCTTTACTTTCGAGTGAATCAGGAATGCACGAAGGTTTGAACATTTTACGTCTACTTTTCTATGCAAATTTACTCGCTGGTGAACGTGACACAACCGATGTCATCGAAATTGAACGTGATAATGATCAGAAAATGGAAGTAGAATTAGTTAAACGTCGGCAAAGAGATGGGGACGATGATGATGAGGATGGTGATAGACAGATAAATGAACAAGGAACTAGTGGAGAACAAACAGATGAAGCAACATCGACTTCAGCTGGTCGACAACGTTCGAGAAGTTTTACTATGCGTACATCGACTAGTGAACAAGATGAAATCGAGTCAATCTATGAACATCCTCTACAAATTAAACTTAATCTCGAGCCAAATGAATATCGTCATGGGTATTTATCATTCGATGATTTTATCAATGAATTTGCTAATGAAAAACTCGAAATTAGTAAAGAATATCTTGATTTTGTTCGACAACGATCAGGACCAGTACGTTTCTCGTTTATTTTCTATCCATTTTTTCTTTCAACAATCAATAAAACCGGTAAAACGAATTTTCTTTTTCATAAATATAATTCTCTCGTTTGTCTCTCTGTAGCTCTTCTAAATATTGAAAACAAAGTTCAAATGTTTCGTCACCGACATACATCAATCTTTCACAGTTTTTTCAGTGGCATTCATTTGAATCCATTTTTTAAAATTTGTGTTCGACGTGAACATCTTATCGAAGATGCTCTCATAGCGGTATGTTGATAAAGATCAAATTTGCACAAGCAAATCTTCTTTCTATAGAAAACAATTTATTCTATCTAGCTCGAATATCAAGGCATCGAACAGCCAGCTGAACTTAAAAAGCAACTTTTCGTCGAATTCGATGGCGAACAAGGCCATGACGAAGGCGGCCTTTCGAAAGAATTCTTTCAATTAATCATCGAACAAATCTTCAGTCCTGAATACGGAATGTTCATGACCAATGAAGAAACACAATCACTTTGGTTTAATCCATCGGCACTCGAAGATCTCGATCGAGAATATACACTCATCGGCATGTTACTCGGCTTAGCTATTTACAATTCAGTTATTCTTGATATTAAATTTCCACCGATTTTATATCGGAAATTAATGGGCAAAATCGGCGCGTTCGACGATTTGGAAAGTTCACATCCCGTATGTTTAATTTTGATTGAGAAAGATTAAAGCAACATCTCATTTTTCTAGTCGATTTATCGAGGTATGAAAAATCTCTTGTCGTTTAATGAAGAACAAGAAGGTACGACAATTGAAGATGCCTTTGGTTTGACCTTTCAAGTTGGTCTAACCGATGCAACAGGCTCGAAAGTATCGTTTGATTTAAAAGAAAACGGAGAAACAATAGCTGTTACCAAAGACAATCGAGAAGTAATTTTAAAATAAAATTAAAAAAAAACAAATTGATTTATTTGTTTGTTTGTTTTTTCAAAGGAATTTGTTCGTCTCTACAGTGACCTTATTTTGAATAAGAGTGTTGAAAAACAATTTCATCCATTTTATCATGGATTTCTATTAGTTACACGTGATAGTTCTTTGAGAAAGTTATTTCGACCTGATGAAATTGAACTACTCGTTGCTGGTAGTCAAGCATTAGATTTCAAACAACTTGAATCAGCTGCTGAGTACGATGGTGGTTATACAAAAGATAGTCCAACAATTAAGTAAATGCAAACATTAACTTTTCATTCTCGAATTCATTGTAAATTCTTTAGAAATTTTTGGGATGTATTAATGAGTTTTACAGAAGAACAAAAACGAAAATTTCTTCGATTTACAACCGGTAGTGATCGTGCACCGTACGTATTCTTCAAACAAACACTAAAATCATTTGATTTTGTTCTGTTGTGTTTAGTATCGGTGGATTAGCACGATTGAAGTTAATTATCTCGCGGAATGGTCCCGATACGGATCGTCTACCAACAGCTCATACCTGTTTTAATGCATTTCTTCTTCCAGATTATTCGTCTATCGATAAATTACGAGAAAAATTATTAATTGCTATTAATAACGCGGAAGGATTTGGTTTACTTTAACAAACACATTTAATAATATTTCAAACAAGAGAAAAAAAACATATATACATATATACATAATACAGAATTTCCTTCTTCTTCTTCCTTCTTTTCGTTCATTTGCGTTACTAGTCGATCTTCTTTTTGTTCTTTCATTGAGATTATTTTCCACACGTGCTATTCCATGATTTCATGCTCCTATATACGTTTGTTTGTGCATGTATATAAATATTCGAACTAGTTTCACATAGTCTGTGATATAACTTTCGTCTTCTTCTTCTTCTTTTTGTCTCTATAATACGAGAGCAAACGTATCGATTTATGAATGAATGATAGTGATATGTGTAAGATTTTGAAATAAAGTAACCTATTATTTGCCATACATGTGATTGGAAAACACAAGATAGATCAATAAACATGAACCAATCAAAATCAATATCTGTCTCTCTCTTTTTCCCTTTTTCGTGACGGATTAAATACGTATATTCATTTGATATTGAATATGAATTGCAATCAGACATCAATATCTCCTCGATCATATTTTGCTAATCTCGCTAAATATACTGAATTTGCCAATGAGAAATCTGAAAGTCTCTGTGCAGTTTGTGGAGATATATCAAATGGAAAACATTATGGGATTTTGACTTGCAATGGTTGTAGTGGATTTTTCAAACGAACTGTTCGACGAAATTTAGTTTATCAGTAATTTATCTATTGCAATAGAGAGATTCTTAATGAAGATAAACATTGATTTAGATGTCAAAATATGTCGACTGGTTGTATTATTGATAAACTTCATCGAAATCAATGTCAAGCCTGTCGATTTAAGAAAGTAAGATTTTATTTTGAATGATTATTCAAACGATCTGTTTTCGATTAGTGTTTGCAAATGGGAATGCTTCGAGAAGGTAGACTCACATTTTTTTTCTAGGATTTAACAAAAAAACCGGTTCAATTATGAATTTAGCTGTGCAAAATGAACGTCCACGACGTCAACAACAATCTGAACAAACAACAATCACATCCGTTCTAAAACATAATCGTCTAGATGACACAATCGCATCTGAAATTCTTTTGATCATCATCAAATGGATACATCATTTGCCAACATTTCAAAATTTGCCCATCGATGATCAGGTATTTGTTTACTTTTATATGACAAGTTCAAAAAAAAAGATGTTTCGTGTTTAATCATCTATGCAAATAGATCAACTGTCATCTCGTTGTGTTTTCTTTTAGCTTGTTCTTATTGAAGAATCATGGGCGGAATTATTTCTTCTTTGCACTGTGCAATATTCTCTTGCGTTAGATCAATCGATTGAGAATATTCAAAAGATTTTTCAAAAATTTCAATTGGATTCATTTGAATTTATGTGTTTGAAAGCTATCGTTTTCTTTCGAGCTGATAAGACATTGCAACAGGCTGAAATCATTGAAAATCTTCAAGATCAAGCACAAATCGCATTGGCACAATATACACAAATTCATCATCCAACACGGTATAAATTTTCGTTTTTTTTTAAATAAAGATCGACAATTGTTTGATTTCTAGTTTCGGTCGATTATTATTAACATTACCAATACTTCGTACGGTTTCGAATGTATTCATTGAAAAAACATTTTTTTCTGGTATATCAATCTCACAATTACTTGTAGATATGTTTAAAAATTAGAATACATTAAGCATCGAATAAACATCTATCGATTTGTTTGTTTGTTTTTCTCAAAAATAAAATAATTACTCAACAATGTCCATAAGAAATATCATCAGTTTTTCATATTTACAAATCGTTGGGATTGCGATTTTCATAAAAGTGATGAATAATTAGATAGAACTGTTTTATAGATGCGTGTTAATCGTATGATTGCATGTTCATGCTAGTTCTTTGTTCGTCATTTTACAATAAAATAAGCAAGCATCATAGCCAAGCAAAAAATTTTCGATATATAAATATATGATGTTTGAAACAACGATTAAACTAATATAAAAATGTCTTTCAAATACAATCGATTGGATAAAGACAAAGCTACTGGTCGTAAACAATTGATCATTGCTGGAATTGTTACTGATGTATGTTTAGCATTTCCAGCATTATCAGTATTAGAAGAAGGTTTCGAAGACTTGAGGCTGCCTGGTCTCGTATGCAAAGTGCTGGAGCTCAACTATTGAACCGGTTTGCAGTTGGAAGTGAATTACAACGAGATTGGCGTCATGATATTCAAGGTTTCGCGAAATTACTTTCGGGTCATCCACCAATTTATGCAAATCTTATTCAAAGTTACAATGCAACTGTTCCTCGCAACTAAATGAAATATCTATCTATCCATCGATTTTGTTTATAGTACGGGGGAAAAGCGACATTTATTTCTTCGATGTCATCGTTATCGCTGTCATTTGATTTTCCCGAAGAAAGAAAAACTTCTCCTCTCCGATCAGATAATTCAACAGAATCGATATTACAGATGATTTTTTTGTCTATCGTTAGCATAAATATTCTGCCGTCTCAGTGGTTTAAGACGCTTTTAGTCCTTGTCCTTTTCATGTGATATCAAATGAAGATAGATATGTATCTAGTTAAAAAACGAGAGCGTATTGAATTTCCCTTGCGATTCTTCTTCATACATATAGAAAGAGAGAGAGAATATAGCCGAGCGCCCTCTCTTCATCTTTGCTTCTAAATTATTATTGGTGAACGGGACATATCCATTCCTTTGGCTTGATTCGCTTCTTTTTTTCTCCTTTTTTTTCTTCTTCTTTTTCTCTGTATATACACATTTGTCTTACCCTCACACTGTTCTTTGCATATGATTTCTTTTTTTGTTCAATATGGTAATAGAATCAATTTTATATTTATTTTGTTCCCTTTAGACATTTATGTAAACGAGTAACTCTCTTCAAATTGAATTGAACTTTTTCGAATCAATCAAATATCGATGCATCATGTGAGTAAGAAAATCGATCCGATATAGAAATCTGTTTCTCATTTATCATCTCCCTCTAGTCTTTCCACTGCTGTTGTTGTTGTTGTTTTTCCTAAGAACATAAATGAGACAAGTCGATCGTTATATCACATAGTCAGATTGACGAATGTAATCGCATGTCCGATAAATAAGCGACGTCTTGATGACCTCTTCTTCATTCTTTTCTTTCTCCCTCTCTCTCGCTATTTGGTCAACCCTTACAATCCATTTCCTCATTCTGCCGGTTGCATTGTCAGACAGGCTTATATGTACTAGAAGATCGTGACGATTGAGCAGCTACGATCGCAAACGTTCTTTTCCTCACTCAATGTCTCTGACCGCATGCGAGCGAGAACAGAAGAACATTCCTTTTTTGGAACAACGAGAACAAGAATAATCATTAGACTCGTTTCCTTTCCTTCAAAGAGAATAGAGATAGTAATCGAAAAAAAATTTTTTTTTCAATTCTATATTCATAAGCAATGCCGCGAACTTGCTTTGCTATTCACCTCTGTTCATTATTGATTACGCTAATAGCACTATGCATGTATTGATCTCTCGCACGTTCATATCCGTTCTCTCTTCTATCTGTTAATTTCTCAACGGGATGTCATCCTAATGTGTCGTTTCTCGCTCATTTTCTTTTTCATCGTTTAAAAACAAAAGACACGACAAGGTTTTTCTTCATTAATCTCTTTCACTGATGATCGAATGTACGTTTATTTATTTATTTACGTAGATATAAATATCATTTCGTCGGTATAAAATCATGCGACGATTTGTTTATCTCTATGAAATATTTCAACTTCGATCAAAGTGTTATTGATTAATCAAGAAGCAACATTAACAAATATTTCGACATGAGTGAAAGGTAATATTTCGTAACGAGAAAACAGACGCACGCACATCAATTATCAATCTTTCTCTACGTTTTTTCGTTTCTAGACTCGAATGGGTTCAAATTATCGAGCCAAAATCCAAGGACATCATGTATGCCAATCTTGTAACTGGCGAATGTGTCTGGGAAGCACCACCTGGCGCTAAAATGTAAGTAAATTTTTGACAAAAGACGAACAAACATCGCACATTCATTCATCGATTTCAATCGATGCTTTTATCTTTCGTTGTGTTTTCATTAAAAACATTAATTAAGTTTACATGCGAAAATGTAGACGACAACAGACAACACATTCATCTATTTTACCTTTTCACTAGCAAAATCACCGAACGGGTGAATACAAAAAAAAAAGGTCAAATCAATGCAAGGAAAAGAAAGAAAAGAAGAAGAAGACAACGATCAGCAGTTTATACATATGTAGACATATAAAAGAAGAAGGCGACGAAATGTCATTGTAATTGACTAGTAAAACACAGATGTCTGTCTACGAATGAATTCTATAGATATTGTTTCTTTTTCGTATTGTTTATTGCAATTAATAAGAAAAATAATTACTGAACAAATTCGTTCTTTTGTAGTAAACGTACGGATGAAAATCAATGGTGGGAATTGTTTGATGCAAGTACGAAACGGAACTATTACTACAATGCTAAAAGTCAACGAACGGTTTGGCAACGGCCACCGGGTGCTGACATTATTCCACTAGCTAAACTGCAGGTATGCTAAAAATAGAAACCGTTATCTTCTCCGAGACAGAAAAATCATCGTCAATTTTGCTTTTGTCTTCTATTTAGATGATCAAAGAAAATACCGAACCAAAAGATGAACATCTCACAACATCAACAACACTAATTACTTCGCCAGCATCGACAATTAACCATACAGTTCAACAACGTACAAACAACAATTCCAATAAATGGAAACAAATCTCTCTACAAGGTCTCGATGTGTCACCTCAACAAACTAAAATCTCGACGCCACCATTGAATTCATCGGTCCAACGGTCAATTCGTCGTACAGCCACAGTTATTCATCCGAATACAATGACAACATCAAGTATAACTAATGATCCACGCCGTGCAATGGCTTGTAATGATATCACATTGCCGATGAATTCCAATCAAACAAATAGTTTTCTTCGTCGTCGTACTCAACAACACCCATCGACATTAATCGATGACAATACAACAAAAAATCCTTCGACAACATTTTCTCTCCTTCGACAACATTCATCGCCAACAAATCCGCACACACGAATTGATAAATCCGCCTATGACAATCTAACAACTGAGCCTATGACTCTTGAAAGAAAGTCTTCCTATTCATTGACAAAAAAAGCTAATCGACATCCGACCAATGATTCACTTGCCAGCGATGCTTATGATAATTATTCGGAGAAAAATGGTTATGATAACTATCCAATGATACGCAAAGCTATTGGAACACAAAACGAATTCGATGATCGACAATCATCAACGCCAAGAAATGATTTCAATACCAAACGTTCACAAAGTATCAATCTCAAAACATCATTCACAACTAAATCAAACACTAACGATGAAAATAAACGTTCGGGCAGTGCACATCATCATCGTACAGCGAAATCAATCACAACCACAACAACAACCAAAGATCCACTTTGCAATTTAAATGCAACGAGTTGTTCACCATTGAATGAACACATTTTCAACAATCATAACAATGTTATTCATCAACAATCACCGATTCTTCGGCATATAAGTAGTCCTTCATTGCAAACCTCGGTTGGTCTTGTTCCACATCAGCAAATGATCAATCATACCAATCCGAATTCATCGATGGAATCATCGACCATTCTTCCAGCTAATTCGACATTCGATCGTTTGTCCTACGGCCGAAATCGCGTACGTAAGAAACAACCACGTACGAATCCGAATTATGTGAATATCGAAATCAAAAGCAATGATGGTTCACTTCGAAGTACTTATATTCGAATACATGATACACAAAAATCAAAAACCAATACTCTTTCATCGTCATCATCTTCGTCGACGACGAGTTCATCGACATCATCGTCAAACAAAAATCCCACATCAATCGAACAAGAATATCTCAATGAAAGCAACGATACGATACACAATCACGACGAAGATAATCAAACGACATTGACCAGTCAAACTGGATCGATTACGAAACAATTCGTAACCTGTACCGACGAATTTCTCTTTCATTCGGCCAATGATCCAATCAATCTAAATAGTAACAATGAAACAAGTGTAGCCACTGGTGATGGCGGTGGTACAAATTCGAATACATCAACACTTTCATCACCGACATTGCCAATCTACTACGATGGAAATTCGAATTCACCTCCATTATCGACCTCGATGACACCGCATTCGCTCAATCGATCGCACGAACCTGATTCATCAACATCGAGTTTGACACGACCTGCTTCGATTCATTTGCAAGGTTTCAATGAAATTCTTAACAATCAAACATCGATGTACAAACAATGGACAACATCGTCGCCGACCAAAGCAGCACCAGCTGCAATTGTTGAGATCGAATCAGATATTCTCTTGCATGAAATGTTGAATTTTAACACACATAAACGAGGTCTTTTCGGCAAGCGTCTCACTCAAGATGATCTCTTGTCCTGGTCGAAAGAACCTCTTACCAAGCCACTTCTTCGAACATTAGATAAAGTTCTTAAAAAAGAAGCACCGGAAATCTTCAAACTCATTCAAACTTATATGGGCGATAAGAAATCGAAACAAATAGCATCATTAAATACATGTCTCGAATTGACAACCAAAGGCTGGAGTTTACCATCGATACGTGATGAACTCTATTTACAATTGATTAAACAAACAAGTTATAATATCAATGCTGAAAGTTTACAGCGCGGTTGGGAATTAATGGCTGTTTGTTTGTCATTTTTTCCTCCGTCGAGTAAATTTCAATGTATATTAGAGAAATATATTTCATTGCAAACAAATGGCGATGCAGACACGCCGGAAGTACCGATATCAATCTATGCTAAAGTTTGTCAGAAACGTTTAGACAAAATTCTTCAAACTGGACCGAAAAAAGGTCTCAAAAAGCCAACATTCGAAGAAATTGAATTATCAAAAGTAATAATTTCAATCAATTTGCTACAAAAAAATTACGTTTTTTTTCTCTTCTAAAGCATACTATTCATTTTCCATCAATGTTCGGTGCAACATTAGAAGAAGTTATGGCTATGCAACGAACAAGATTTCCCGAACGACGTCTACCATGGGTACAAACTATTCTTTCCGAAGAAGTTTTACGATTAAACGGTGCACAGACCGAAGGCATTTTTCGGTAAATTAAAAATAAAACTAAAACGATTTTCCTAGTTTTCTACTCGTATAGCGTTCCCGGAGATTTAGATGGTGTCAATGCATTGAAAGTCAAATGTGATCAATGGCAATTACCATCGCTCGAAGACGCACATCTACCTGCATCGTTATTGAAACTTTGGTATAGAGAATTAGCTGAACCATTGATACCATCGATGTTCTACGAGCAATGCATACTCAACTGTGATATTCCAGAAACATGCATTCGTCTTGTTAATTCATTACCGGATATAAATCGAGCAGTTTTAACATATCTCATACGTTTTCTTCAAGTATTTGCTGCGGCTGAAAATGTTGTCGTGACAAAAATGGACGTCAACAATTTATCGATGGTATTCGCACCGAATATTCTTCGTTGTGACTCCGAAGATGCCAAAGTTATATTCGAAAATGCACGAAAAGAAATGCTATTTATTAAAATCTTGATCTTAAATCTCGATACGAATTCAATCGAAGGTGTTATCTAGGATAATTCTGTTTTCTTCTCATTTTCGTTTGTTTATACATTTATTCATTTCTTTGCTCTCTCGCTCTCTCTCTCTCTCGCTTTCTCTCTAGCATTTAATACCAAAACAAACTTCAACCCTAAAGAGACATTTCATGTCGCTTGAATCTCGCACATATGTGTATAATTAATTTGCTTTCTTTCTTGTTTTTCGTTTTTTCTTGTGCTCAGGTACCTTTGTGTGTGTTTGTAAACAGAACAGTTTTTACAAGCTTTATGCAAACCAAAAACAAACTAAATCTTCAATTGAAAATCCGACGCTAGTCATAGATATCGGATTTGATTCATTCATTCATCATCTTCATCATCTTTTCTTTTTTTTGTTTCATTGTCTTTTGTTAAATATAAATATATAAATATATATCTTATTAAAAAAACGAGAAAATCCATGAGACATGTTTTGATAATGAAAGTCAATTTATAGATTATTATTATTATTATTATTTTGAATATGACCGAGGGACAAGGCATTGAAGTGACACAATTTTCACGGCGAATCGCTGATCAATTGATACTCTATCAGGTTATTCGATATCCTGATCGATGTTTATTTATTTGGATTGGTACACAAACATGTGAACTGTCGAATTTAGCGATGACAATGCCGTTGATGACATCATCGTCGAATGAATTACTCGGTACGACATTAATTGGAACGGATTTCTATGAACAATCATTAGCGTTGAGTAAAAAATTAGGCAAACGTTTAGGAGGCAAAAAACAGATTTATATAAGTTTAAATCTACCGAATGAGGGTGATAATGATATGTTAATCAAAGAAGTTGAACAAGTCTTATTCGAACATGTGAAACAAAATGAACATGTTTATTAAATTGACATTTTTTTGTTTTGTTTTATTTTTATTTTGATAAAATAAAGAAAAACAACAGCAAGACCGTTGGTTAAAGTCTAATTAAAACGATAAACTAAGCTGTGTTGCGTGCCGTTTTTTATCTGTTGATGAATGACATGAAATATACAAAATCCTGTCTTAAACAGTCTTTCTTTCTTCATCTAAAAAAAGAAGGGAAAAAGAAAACTTATTTCGAAACTCAATGAGATTAAAGATTGGTTTAATCTTTTTTTTCTTCTTCTTCTTCTTCGCATGATTATTATCCTGTTGATTGTCAATACCAACGACTAATTCTCGTCTTGTTTCATTGATGAGATAGATATATCATTCATCTAATCGAGAATCTTCTTGACAGAATATTTTCTACGTGAAATATGGAAAGTATCAGTCGGTCTTTGATCATCTGTCATTGATAATAACAATGATCATTAACCTTCAACGAGATTATCATATGGAACTGATAATAAGATTCCAAATTATCAAACAAATGATTGTATATTGACAGGATTTGTTGTGTCACAAAGTTCTCCAATCGTTTCGTTGAATAAAATCTGCATTTATTCATGTCACAATGAATTAATCCTTGATGACCTAGTTTTCAACTACATATGCAAAGATCATTTTTCGTTATCTTTATTTTCAAATTTTGAAATTGATTTTGTTTTTATTTATGTCAGAAAAAAAAACTTTTTTTGTGTTTTGTGAGCAGAGAAAAGAGAAACACACGACGCATACATAATTATTATAGGAGATAGAGACTAGGCAGCAGCAAATGATAGAATAGCAAACAGAAGACAAAGAAAAATATTGAAATAACTGGATTCTATATCGTCTAGTTATACGTATAATAAGATATAAACGAAAACTTTCTAGAGAGAGAGAGATCGACAGAAGGTACACACATCTGACAACATATACAGAAAAAGAAGAAGAAGCGAGAGTGAGAAAAAACGAACGTTTTGGAATAAGTGCAAATATTCATGTATTCGAAATAATAATAATAATAATAATATTAAGAAGAAGAAAACAAATGAATGCAGTGCTAAGTTAATGCACTAGAAAAATACTTTGATTTATGATGATATTCACTGTCCATCTGAGTTGACTAGAGAAGAGATTTTTACAGGAGAGAGAGAGAAAGAGAAAGAGAGAAATAAGTCACTGGAGTCTTAGGTCAAGGCTGGTTGAGAACAAGAGCAAAACAAAAATACATATATATATATATATATATTTGTAGAACAGTCTCAACTTGTTTTTGAGCATAAGTACGATTGACTAGTATAGGCCACAACCGCGCAAATTTAATGTGATAATAACCTAAAGAAAAACGAACAATGATCAATATTAAAACGAATTTCATTTTCGTATTTTTACATCTGTAACAGCATCGAATACAAATTGAACATTTTGTGTATCTGTTGCACATGTATGATGACAATAAACTTCTTTTTGTGTTGATTTATTTTTGGCTACAAATTGTGCTTGAATATATTCAGCAGCTGGATCATATTCATTCGGTCCTGTATACTCACGAAAACAGAGTGTTAATGGTGAACGTTTGATTTTTTCTTCGAATAAATCTTTCTTGTTCAAAAACAAGATTATGCCAGTATAAACAAACCATTTATTATTACAAATACTATCGAATAACCGCAAGGACTCGTGCATACGATTCGTTGACTCATCTTCATATAAAACTTGATCATATTCAGATAAAGCTACACAGAAAATAATCGCTGTAACATCTTCGAAACAATGAATCCATTTCTTTCGTTCGGACCGTTGTCCGCCGACATCGAACAGACGAAAATTTAAATTCTTAAACGAAAAATTAATCTCGACGATGCCCGTGGTTTTAACTCTCGTTCGAAGTATATCTTGTTCGTTGGGAAGAAAATCCGGCGAGCCAATACGATACAATTGATCGAGAAAATATTGTGCAGAATCATTCAATTGATACTCATTACTACGTAGAAAACATTGTTGAACACCGGCATCGGCCCATAAATGTTCCATTGATGATAACAATTCACTATTGAACGGTTCCGTATCTTTCATTCGTTGGATTACCTCGAGAACGCGTTGAGCATCGGCTTCACGTTCAGCCGATGCAAATTGAATATTTAACATATTCATTGCACGTATGATAGCTCCTAACGATTGAATCGTATTCGAATAAACAACTGGACGATACTGTTCGAATTCTTCTTTTGTATAACCATGCTGATGAATAATACGCATTTGTTTGACTATGGTGGATTTACCCGATTCACCAGCACCTAAATTCGATAGACATGAAAAAGACAAACGAATCGAAAGAGATTCCAATACCGAGCAGGAGTAGTTTGACATCTTTAGCAGCACGTTCAGCATCTTCTTTTATCAATCGATCGAGCGCTTTGCTATACTAAAAACAAACAGAACCACATATGAGTTAGTCGACTTTTCGAATCAAGGGAATGCTTTTCGTATTAGCAAATTATGTTTGTTAATTATAGAAGGCAAAAGGCAACAGATTATCTAGACTCTTACTCTCAATCGAATTCATTCTGCAAAAATGAATTATTTGAAATGAAAGAAAAAACAACAACAACAACAACAACGATTGCTTTACTTCTTTTTGTCGTTTTTCATCTTGACTTGTCGCACAACCCATTGTCGTCTATGTTGTTGATTTTGTTCTTCGATTTAGAATATTAAATATTGATAATCATTGGCAAACAATATCGAATCAAGATTCTCGTTGACTAATATTGATCAAAAGAACAGAAAACGAGACGAAGAAATAATAATAATAATAATAAATGACGCCATGTTTTGTTCTCTTCTATTCTTCTCAAGATAGTAGAAGAAAAATAAAGAACACTAGTGACAAAATGAATAACTGTCTTGAAAAAATGCAGTTCGAATGGAAATTGTTTCGGGAAAAAAATTTTTTGACACTTTTTTCGAATAAGTTTTTCTTTGAAATTACGATGAAAAATTCTTTTGTTCCAAAAAAAAACGTTCAATGATTTTTAATTAGTATTTCCGAAAGCCAATTAGTTTTTCTTTTCAATTTAATATAGAAGATGTAAGCGAACGTTTTCATTCACACACATCAATCACTGTCAAATATATAAATGTCTGTCCCCGTAAAGAACTTGCTCATGGCCATGGCCAATGAGCGATTGAAGAGTAAATCTGACGAAGGTAGAAAACGAGAAGACTTTGTTTTTATTCTGAATATTTGATTGATGATTTAGATGAAGATTATGTTTATATCAAACAAACAAATTCTCAATGGCCAAATCTATTCGAAACATATTTTCTTTCCCCGTCAACACGTCTTTCTCAAACAACAAGTTCAACTAGTGATGATGATCTCGTTTTCTATGTGACACGACAAGTTCAAAATGATTTTCATCATCCATTGGTAAACCGAAATATTTAGATTTTTATTCGTTCGTTGATTTTTCTGTTTTTCTTAAGCATCTCGTCGAGGTTCTACGTCATCATGACATCAAACGTCAACCGAAATTAGTAATTAAATCTTAATGATTTTTTTGTTTTTCTTCTTTTAATTAAACAGAAACAAATGATTTCAGGGCGCACCTGAATACGATTGGGAAGAAACAACCAATCTCAATCTAGTTCTTCATCAATTTGAATATACAGTAACAACCGCTGTTTGTACAAAAACGAGTAATAAACACTTGCAAATACTCAAACGTCTATCAACAGTAAAAAAAAGTCATGAAAATTGAATTATCAGAGTCAATTTATTTTCTTTTTGAAGAAAGTTTATGCAAGTCCATCACGTCGAGATATGGAAAGCAAAGGAACGGAAGAGAAAATCACATATCCAAATATTTACTTTACTGTTGATAATTTTGAAGATGTAACCGTCGAACGATTTGTTTTTGTTGTTCGAATTGAATCATTTTACCTTTTCAGACGTTTTGTGAGATGGTTGTGAACGAAGGTCAGATGGTATGCGTTGAATTAGTCGCGAGAAATCCACTTTTAAACGAAACGAAAGTTCTATTTCTCGGCTCGATTAAATACGAAGCTTTGAGAAAAGTTTACGAAACTCGAGTAAAATTTCTTCAAAAAAAGATTTTCTAATTCAAAGAATTTCGTTATGATTTCACAGGCAACGACAAGTACGCGTGTTGCTCAACGTATGTCCCTGGGAATGTATACAAAACGACGTGTCGAATTCGTTCGAATGCGTGGACCAAATGTATATTTTTGAATGTGTAGGAAAATCAAAAATGTTCATTTATTTTTTACAGGGTAAAGGTCATGCTGAAATGGCAGTTAGTCGTCATCGAACGATTCAATCGGGCATTACAACACCTGAATCGATTCCATCGACACCAATGTCAAGCAGTTTTGATGAGGAAAGTGTAAGTCAAAACAAATATAAAAAAAAACAAATGTTTTATTAAACATTGTCTCTTATTGAATTCTCTAGTGGAATAAACGTCGTGCACTCGACAGTATCTCGATTAGTCGTTGGATGCCACCGACGTCACGACAACAACAAATTATATCCAATGTCACTACACCCGAAGTTGAATCAACAGATATTCAACAAGGTATTGATCGCTGAAATGAGCTAAGATATGATTTTTGTTTTCTCGTTTGTTTTTTTACAAAGAATTATCCGATGATACAGCTGGTTTTCTTGGTCGAACACTAAGTCAAGCGATGAGTTGGATGCGTGGCTCAAGTACTCGTTTGAATCAATCGATTCAAATACTTCCTCTTCAAACATGTTTGACGTATTTAACATTGCCTTGTCATTTTATTGTGAAAGATATTCTCGAATCAAATCAAATACCAATACTGACATTTTAATATACATACAAACGTCAAATAAAAAGTCATAATCTCATTTTCTTATCGTTTATTCGATGTTGTGTATTTTCTTTCCCTCTCTCGTTTTTTTTTCTATTCAATGTGTTAGATATTTGTGCAATATTTATTTAAAAAAGAAACCAACTGAAGATAATAATGATCATATTTTGTTTTTGTTTTGTTTATCTAATTTTGAGATTGAAGAAACATAAAAAACAATACGCATAGAATGATAAAATTCGTTCGTCCATTGAGCAAAACTTTCTCTTCGTATCCACGATTATTCGTTCGACGAAATCAAACACACAAATTCGTGAATTTATTCAATAGAAAAACGCCCATCGAAAATGAACTCAATGACGAATTAGAAAATCTTCCATGTCAAAATACAATTGAATGGAATAAGAAAATGAAATTTTATCGTATGTCTAATCAAGAACAAAAAGCATTGAAATTATTCGAAATCGGCATACGAAAGCATCAATTTCAACCCGATTATATTACTTATATAAGTTTACTTGAATTATGCAAAGATACGAAAGATATTGATAATGGACGATATTTACATCGTATTATTGCCAATTCATCAATTAAGGACAATACGAGAATTCAAAATCTTCTATTCGTAAATGAGATTGAAATTGAGACGAGTGTCGACTTTCTCTTTTTCTTTTCAGGAAATGTATATGACAGGTGGAGATTTGGAAAGTGCAAGAGAAATGTTTGATTCGTTAAAACATCGAACTGTTGTTGAATTTAATTCACTAATGTCGTAAGTTGAAAACAAACGAAAAAAGATCATCTCGTTTTCGTTGATTTCAATTCGAAGAACTTATAATACAAATCATTTGCCTGAACGAACAATTGAACTTTTTCATGAAATGCGTCAGAAATATAATATCAAGCCAGTCAATCTTTCTTATATTCTCTATTTTCAAGCATGTATCATGCTCAAATCATTCGATCAAGCTAAAGCTTTGCACGACGAATTGAAAACAAATAATCCGAATTACATAAAAAATAAAGTAAATCTAAACAAAAACAATTCAATCTCTTAGAATTTGTTTTCATATTTTCAAGGAATTAGTCAATCAAATCATTGCAATGTATCTCGCATCGGATAATTTCTCATTAGCGGAAGAATATTTCAAACAAATAAAAGAACCAAATCTAGAAAATTTCCGTGGACTCATGAATGGATACAGTCAAGCGAAGAATTACGAGGCGATTTTACAGTTATATGATCAATTGAAATCTCAACGAAAGATTCAAGTTGATGTACCGATCTATGTCACTGTGCTAACAGCCTGCAAACAATTGAATAATTCGACGAAAATTCAAGAGATTCGAGATGATTTAACCAAACAAAATCTTTGGTTAAATCATCCGGATATCGAAAAATTCCTTTCAAATTAGTTATTTTTCATTCTCGTTGATTTTTTTTTCTATTCATTGTTTTTCAGATAGAAATGAGTTCGAATCGAATTGCTAACGATGACGAATATTTTCGTTCGTATGATCAATATCAAGTTCATGAATTAATGTTACGTGATCGTCCGCGTGTTAGTGCATATTACGATGCCATGATGAATAATAAACATTTGTTCGAGAATAAAGTTGTTCTCGATGTTGGATCAGGAACGGGTATTTTGAGTATGTTTGCAGCTAAAGCCGGTGCTAAACGTGTCTATGCAGTTGATGCTTGCCCGAAAATTTGTCAATTAGCTAAGGAATTAATTGAATGCAATGGTTTACAAGATCACGTCACCATCGTCAATAAACGTTTAGAAGAAATCGAGAAATTCGATGAAAATATCGATATTATTATCAGTGAATGGATGGGTAGGAAGAAAAACAGCAGCTGTTTAAATATTTGATTTTCTTTCGTCGATAGGTTTTTATTTATTTCATGAAAGTATGCTTGAATCAGTTATCTACGCTCGTGATCGTTTTCTTACGAAAAAAGATAACGATCCGGAAACATTACAAATCTTTCCGTCACATGCTTATCTAGTTCGTTTTGTTTAATTTTTTTGTTTATTTATTCAATATTTTCTTCGCATATAGTATTGCGCACCATTTGTCGATCAAAATCATCGTATTAATTTAAATTCCATGTGGACAAACTATTTCGATCTCAATCTAACTCCAATTCTACCGCATATACCGAATTCCGATTTACAACAATGCGTCATCGATGTTATCGAACCATCACAACTCGTTCATGATAGTCAATTAGTTCAATCGATTGATCTTCGAACCGTTGAAATCGAAGATTTACAATCGATGCAAGCATCGTGTCAATTCGAAATTGACAATACTTGTATCATATCAGGCTTTTGCTTTTGGTTTGATTGTTATTTTTCATCAATGGAAAAATCGACGAGTATACGTTTGACAACAAGTCCATCGGCACCAGCTACTCATTGGAAACAAACACTAGTTTTTCTACCTGAAGATATTTATCCTTTGAAAGGTGATTCAGTTCCCGTCGAGATTAAATTGAAACAATCGAAAGAAAATCAACGACATTATAATTTAAGCATAGCAATTCAAGAAGATAATCAAATGGATACATCCGAGGAAAGTGAAGGCGATGATGAAGAGGAAGAAGAAGAAGAACATCCGATACCGTGTTCATGTGAACGACAGAGATGCAAATTGATTAAATTGATTATGGATAAACATGATGAAAGAGAAGAAGAAGAAGAAAATCTTGAATAATAGTTGTTTCATTCGATTTTTTTCCTGTTGTTATTGCAAAGAACAGTCGGTTAACAAGTTTTTGTTATTTTCTAGATAAATGGACGTTCATTCGAAACGTTCTCGACATAATAAATCTAGTAAACAACCTCGAAAACTTCGTCCGATTATATCCGGTGAGCTTCCGCCTATTTATCCACGCGGTTCAGATAGTTTAGCCAATCTCTCATCGGGCAGTGGCGATCCCGATCGATTGAATAACATTATCGATGATATTACATCCGAAACCGATGAAGCACGTGCAGGACCACCATCGAAATTGATCATAAAATCGCCGAGATCGAATCTCGTCGAACCTGAGTCACCGCCTGTCATTGACAATCATTCGTCTCTTCATACATTGCCAAAGTCGATTGATCTCTGCCGTGATCAGTTGATCTCGTCAACGGCACGATCAGCCCGAACAAAGAAAGGCAAAGATAAGAAACTCCAACAATTACGAGATCAAAAACATTTTTCACCAAATCGTAACAGTGGTCATTTTTATGATGATCGAACCGATTCATCGAATCGTCGACGTTCGATAGGCGATCTTCGTCGACAAGAATTAACTAACACTATGGAATACTATCGAAATTGTCTTGAATCAGCACAAAATTCGTGCAATATCAATATGAATGATGATCCGACGAATGTCGATCGTCGAAAACAATATATGACAGCGATTTGGCTTGAATTAAAACGATATTTCAATGGTGTAAATCCATCGGATGAGAATGGCATCGAAACCGAACGACGTCTCATCGAACATCAACGAAGACAGGCACTCGATGAGTTTCATTCGGAATTCCTTCAATGCGATTTCGAAGGATCCTATCATCCACAAGATGATCCTGTTATTAAACGTTATCTTCTCAGTGAAATGCATCTCAATTATTGCAATCATGTTGATCAATCATTGAGAATCTTATTTTCGAAATGGGATCATATTTTATCTTTATTTCCATCGTCGATAGCTTTAGAACAATACGACAAACGATTCGACTCCAAAACGCAAAAAGGTCAAATGTTCTATGAAAAACTAACTGTTTTTCAAGCTTGGTTTAATTTAAACTCAGAAATCAATCGTTTAATTAGTGTACTCGGTCGAATCATGGCTTGTACATCATGTGAAGAATGGCCGAACGTTCCAGTTTCATCAATAATTAGACAACAACACGATTCAACAACTAAAAGTCCATCACGTCCGCCAACACCTTCATCGACAACATCGGGCGGTGATTCTCGTGATACATTTGCTAGTTCACCATCGAATTCATCCTATTATCTTGCAACAACTAATCAAATTCAATTGAAACAACAATATTCATCATCATCATCACGTATTTCCACGCCAGATATAACCATCAAACGACAACATACGATTGCATCTATACCAAGTATGGATAATATTCATCAATATCTAACACCAACATCACTATTAACCGAGTATTATTATCGGTATATTGACGATCAATTGACACATGCACGTATCGAATTAATTGCAAGTATATTTCGTTTGAAACATGGTCCTTTATTGCAACGTTTGAGATATACATTGAGAAAAGATCAAACAACAAGTACGACAGCAACAATCGATTCTGTGTATAAAAATCATCCATTATTACCAATGAATCTTGTGCCACAAGATTATCTCATTGATGCTAAACCAGATAAATTAATTGATGAATTTTTAACTCTACATAAACAATTACAACAATTAAAAAATCCTAATCTCGGTAGGACAAGAAGAATATCGTATTTTAACGTTTCTATTTTTCCTATTTTTTCTATTAGCAAATAAAAAGAAGAAAAAGAATCCATCGAATTCAGCTGACAGTGTTACTAATATTCTCAATCGTTTCGATCAAAATCCAACGTTAACATCAAGTACATTTCCTCCAGCATCAGCTCCAACTTTAGTCCTCAAACTTCTCTGTCACGATCGAAGTATCATGAAACGGCAATCCTATTTTCTCGACTATCTTGATCCCATACAATTTCCTCATCTACCCGGTTCAACACTTTTTCCTGATCCATGTACATTCCTCGATAATCTTCCAACGAACTCCTATTCACAATTAACCAATGAAGAAACTATTCTTATCACGAAAATGCTCATTATTTGCTACCGTCTCTATGATAAACATGCATGGAATGAAAGTGGTAAATTTTCTGATAAGTTCGAATTATTTCGTTTGCCAACACTTTATCCACAATATGTTTTTCTTGTTCAAATACCATTTGATCTTATGATTGCATGGTTGAAATATCATCATGATAGACGAATGGATCAAACACAAACGACTGGTGCTCTTCTTCTTCTTATTGATGAATGTAAAATTCTTATTCATAGTACAACACTAATTCGACAATATGTTCAAACGATGATTATCGATGTGTTCGAAAAAAGTGAATTGAAATTAATCGAAAATGATCTAACACAATTCGATAATAAAATTGTTGGAATTATTCAAGAAATACTTGGTTATATTGAACGATATATCGATATTTCGTTACGTTCGAATCTATTTCAAAATTGTATGATTCTATTAAAAGATCAATGGAAATCATTGAAACGATACGCGACAATGATGAATATTGAAGAAGATCTTGGCGAGCAATTCTTGAAAATGTACTCGAATATTATCAAACATTTTCATGATTATATCGATGTGTTTCATTCGAAGAATAATATCGATGAAATCAATCATATTAAAAAGAAAATTCATCGAAAATATCAAAAGAAATTAGCGATGGATCTTCTTCGTGAAGCCAAAGCCATCTATGAAGATTGTGCATTGACAATCAATATTTTCCTACAGAAACCTGTTTGTCAACGATTTTTATTGATACTTAAAACAGCTGGTTTCGGTATGATTAAATTCGCCACTGATCATCATCAATCGACAATTGGTTCGAAAACTTTGCCGAAAGATTCAACAACACAATGCGTTCTCTTCGCACCTGCTGAGTATTTCAATGATAATCAAGTGAAATTACAATTAATTCGAACGCTTTCATCATCGTTTCGACTTAATCAAACGAATTCATCAACCAACGATCCCGTCGATGAACAAACAACAGCTCAACAATCGCCAACATCATCGTCAATGCAACAAACAACAAACGAAATTACATCGACATCGGTCTACATTCTTTGCGTACCGATTTCTACGGAACTTGCATCGAAATGGCGTGGCGTCACACATATAATACCGATGAATAAAAATCTCATTCCTGTTTCACCATTGAATTCAACATGGAAAACAACAACGATCTTTCTTCTAACACAACAACCGGAAAATCTGCTGAAATTCGAAGAATTATTTCGCGAACGTCTTTCGAAAACTAATGTACAACAAAATGATTTGTACAATTTCGATACAAAATCAGGACAACTACTACAGAAACGTTCGTGTTTCGAAAATATCGATCGAGCTATGAACGATCTTGCACATGCAATTCTAAGTCTAAGCAATTGCGTTGCGAATAATGTCGAACAATTTGAAAAACTAATCGAAACACTATCAACAACTGCCAATGAACAAACAGATAAATTCAGTCCAAGAAATTTCATTGTAAGCAATTCTATGAATATAATCCTAAAAGGAGAATCATTTTCCGTTTTAGCATACAGAAGAACACGCATTTTCCTTCGGCATGGATCTTATTCGTGAAACAAGTCACTATGCAACTCAATTCGAAATGAATACACTCGAAATACAATCCGAACGGCAATTAATCTTTGCTAATATTTGGCTGAATTTCGTTCGTAAGAAACGTTCATTTACAACAGTATGGAAAAATTCAACAACTTTACCCATGTGGTTATTGCCGGGCATACATTTTCTTCGACATATTTGTTCGTTAAATTTTACTAATTCGATTAACGATGATTTATTCAGTAAATTCTATGAAAATATGCAACGAACTATTGATTATTTGCACAGCCCAACGAATAAATATGAACAAAAATCGATGAATTCCAATCAACGACCGAAAAAATCGTTGTCGTCATCGTCAACAACTAAACACGGTTATGAAATTCAAAAGAAACGAAATTTTCAATTGACTCGTATTCAACAACTTGATCTCATGGACAAAAAAATCGATCGGCAAAGAATTAAAAATGGTCTCATCGGCAAAATAAAAGAATTCGGTGAACATTCAAATAAAATGCCAACTATATCCAAACGTATGGAACAAGATTTAGCATTTCTCAAAATTCGAAATTTTCATAAATTAAATCTTCTCTCACGAGGACAATACGCAACAAGTAAACATCACAGTTTTTAATCGATCCAAAATCCATTTTTGTATTTGTTTTTCTTCTACGTAGCTTATAAATGTACGGTCCCTCCGAATGAAGTTCTCTGCTATAAACAATATAAAATTCAGCATAATGACGCGCAAGCTATTGCTAAAGTTCTCGAACAATTAGTTCCACTCATGCATATCGATCAGGAGAATCTTATTAAATATCGTGGTTATGCGTTAGAATACGATCATATTCTCTTCTTCATGGAATATTGTAGTCATGGTACAATAGCTCAAATTCTACTTGGCACAACATCGACACTGGTTGATACCCGTCGTCAATCGAGTTCTCTTGTTTGCTCATTGAATGATACGTCGTCCGTTGAGAAAGGTATCATTCAAACGACGGCTGGCTTTGCTTTTTTTGAAGAATTTCTCGTGCAACGTTATCTTCGACAATTACTCGCAGCTTTATCATGTTTACATGAGAAAGACATTATTCATCGTGACATACGAAATGTGAATATATTTTTCAAAGATTCAACGAAACAATCAATTAAACTTGGCGATGTGAATTTTGTTTATGATTTTAAATTTATGAAAAAACAATCGTCTCTACTTGACATGGAAGCTATTGCTAATATTCGAGAATCGATTGTTTTCTACGCACCCGAAACAATAACACAAAATGAAACAACAATTAAATCAGATATTTGGTCATTAGGTTGTACACTTGTTCATATGCTAACCGGTCGAATACCGTGGAGTAATCCATCGATAGCATCGAGTGCGTACTACTGGAAAGTTATAAATTGGGTGGCCAATGGTGTTCAACCGACGATACCAACAGACTTAAGTCTATCGAAAGATTGTATCGATTTTCTTGAACGATGTTTTCGACATGATCCTAATCTTCGACCATCGTCATTAGAACTTCTTGAACATCCATTTGTGAAAGAGAATTAAACGATTTGTAAATACAGAATTCGATTTGACCATTATTTTTTTTATATAAATTTTACTTTAATAAATCGATAGATGACAACTGAATTTGCGTAAATATAGATATAGATTTATTTTAGAAAAAAAAACAAGGTGATTTACAAACAAACAAACAAGTAGCTATAGAAGATTTTAAAAAAAGAAGAATTGTTCTAAACAGATTCGAATTCTTTTTGCCATTGAGTATATTTATCTTTGAAAGCTCGTGCCGATGGTTTCGTTGTTGATAGAACTTTTTCAACATCACTTGTAGTTATCGTATCCAATTGGATACATTTACCTAATTCCGCTTCTACGAAGAAGAAAATAACATCATTAAATCCTTTCTCTTTCTCTCGAAACATACCGTCTTGCAGTGTTTCAAGTATATCGAAAACTTTTCGCAATGGATTCATCGCAGCTTCTTTGCAAACCAGTCGAATATCGGCACCTGAATAACCGTCTGTACACTAGAATTTCGAAGAAAATCAAAAAAAAAACGCAAATCAATATGTCAGCTTGGAGAGAAAAGGTCAAGAACACGAACATTGCCTAATCGATTGTAATCAAGATCAGAACGTAGAACTAAACCATTGTCTTCTTCGATGACTGACGACGGTAGAAATTGTTTGAACATCGCCTGTCGAGCTTCTTTCGTTGGCAAATCAACTAGGACACGTTTTTCCAAACGTCTCAACATTGCATGATCAAGTTCCCTTTAAAAAAAAACCAAAATTCTCATTTCTCAAACCTATCGAAATTCAATACCAAGGCAAGTTTGATGCGCAAAGAAGGAAAACTAAATCATCCGTTTTAGCTAACCCATCCAATTGAACAAGTAATTCAGTTTTCATTCGTCGACTACCTTCATGTTCACTGAAACAAAGGAACACACATGAATAACTGATGAATTAACTAACGAAACATACGATCCACTATTTCCTCCGCTGCCTCGTTGACTCATTATTGCATCAAGTTCATCCAAGAAGATGGTTGATGGTGCGTGAAATCGTGCTAATTCAAAAAGAACACGAACAAGTTTCTCGGAATCGCCACGCCATTTGCTAACTATCGTCGACGCGGAAATATTAAAAAATGTCGTTTTACATTCCGTTGCAACAGCTTTAGCTAATAAAGTTTTTCCTGTGCCAGGTGGACCATATAATAACAAGCCTTTCCATGGCGATAGAATGCCAGTAAACAATTGAGGATACTAATGAAAAACAAACGAAACTTGATTAGATTTGTGTGTTCTTATCATCTTGCTGTTAGTCATACTCGGATCGGATAAACAACTGCTTCTTTTATCGTACGTTTAGCTGCGTCAAGTCCAATTATCGAATCCCAGTGTACACTTGGATCATGTAGATAGATATCCTTGGAAAAGCATATATATTATTATTATTATTAGCGAGTTTATCAAACGAACATTCTCGTATTTCTTTTTTTGCTCTGTTTTTTATCAAATAAAATTAAAACACACGCGTACATTTATAAAAAGAACTTTCTTTAAAATGTCTTTGTCTTATGTCAATTAATCTACGACTAATTTTCATTCGTCCATCTGCTTTTACATTCTATGCAGATCATCAAATTTATACTATGACATTTCTCTCGAGAAAAACTCCATATCGACTTGAATAGTAACACAATTCTTTCCTTTTTTTTGTTTCTCTAATTACATCCTCTCGAGTTGTGAATAATCGAGAAAGAAACGTGCTCAAAAGCTCAAAAGAAACCATTCTAATTAAATGTAATAATTCTTCAAGTTTTTTTTTTCTTCCTTATTCATCTTCATCATTCTTTTTCCTCCTAATAGACATCTTTACAAATAAGAAATCAAATATTTAACGTCATCTTTCATCGTATTTCTACGATATAGATGTAAAAATCTCGTTTCTTTTTTCTAAGTAGATGTGAATGCAAAGTATATGAAGGAAAAAAAAAGAAGCGAGTATTTCAAATGTTGTTGACGTCATTCAGCAGGTGAAAGACACAAATAAAAAACGGAAGAGAAGGAGTAGAAAAAGAAGAAGGAAAGAACTGACAAATACGCTCGCTCGTTCGGTTGGATGCAAAAAAATAAGAGAGAGAGAAAGAGAAGAAAAAAAAAACTATGAGAGAAAAAAATAGACGCCTTGTTAGAGAGTAGGGATTCATTCATTCTGTTCTCCTCTTCTTCTTCTCTCGTCCGTCGAAAGCGCTCAGATCCCAACCAAACCGACGCGGCATGTTTGCCCATTAGTTTACGTTCTTGTATATTGTACGATAACAATAATAACAAAAAAACAACCGCAAAAAATCAACAGAAAGAAAAGAAGTAAGCAAGAAAGCATGCGTTAGTTATCGAGATTTTTCATCATTCCTGTCGAGACATGTGTGTGTCGATCAAATTGTTAATTCTGAATAGAATTTGTACACTAATGATTGAAGATCTAGATATACATATATATATATATATATATATATATAAGAAAAAAGAAAGAAATGTAAAACAAACTGTACGAGAGAATATCTAATCTTTATTTGACAGATTACAGACAAAGACGAGCTTTGAAAAACTTTCATTTAGTTATTGTTGTTGTTGTTGGTGTTGTTTTTCTCCTCCTTATGATTGTGTGTATTCTAGTTGAATAATGACAAGCAAACGTGATATATTTGTTAAAACAATAGCAACACGTCGTAGTGTTTATTCTCAAGATCGTCTTGAACAAATTCTAAGTGAATCAATTCAAGCCAAAGAAAAAGAGCCAGGCGATCGAACAGCTAAAGATTATCGTCGTATCAAACGATTCGATATTGTCGATGTTCAAGGCAAACAACGACTTGTTGCTGCACGTTCAGATAATGATGATAAAGACATACGATTTTTTGTTTCAATCGAAGAAATGTATGATATTATCGATTATACACATAAGAAAATGAATCACGGTGGTCGAGATCGTTTATGGCCTATTTTATCGAAACAATATGCGAATATTCCACGTGAAGTTATTCAAACCTATTTGAAAATGTGTGATTATTGTTGTAAACGACGTAAACGAATTAATACGGATACGAACAATGAAAATACAAGTTTACATAATGAAACAAATGAATTAATGGATACAAGTCTAACGAATATTATTCATGATCTACCCACATTACAACAAACAAATATTGTTAAACATGAACAACAACAACAACAACAGGCACCACATATAGTCACACAAACATCACCGATTGTTTTGCATAATAATTCAAATTCTAGTCTTCTTCATCATCATCAACAGCAGCCAATCGAAAATATTTTCGATGGAACCAATACTCATGTCATGAATCGTCTATGCGAATACGATTTAATTGATTTACAGAATGCTCACGATGGTGATCATGGTTTTGTTCTTGTCTATCAAGATTATCTGACAAAATTCACTCAATTACGTCCATTGAAAAGTAAACAACCTGTGGAATTAGGCACAACATTAATGGACATATTCTGTATATTCGGACCGCCACTTGTTCTTCAATCAAGTGCCGATCTTCACGTCGAAAATTCTGCAATACAACAAACGCTCGAAGCCGTTTGGCCAGGCATACGTCTCTATCAAGATGATTCATCACAATGGCGTGAAACAGCGAAAATACGAAACGAACAAATACGTTCGATGATTGCCGCGTGGATGTTTGTCAATAACAATCCACGTTGGTCATACGGATTGAAATTCGTTCAATTAACATTGAATTCGAATATTAATAACGAACTCAAACGTTCACCATACGAAGCCTTATTTAAAATGTTACCAGTCCTACGACCAGCAACAGTCACATTGTCATCATCGACAACCGATAGTAGTAATTTACAACAGCAACAACAACAAATTCAACCAGTACAAAACAATCAACAACAGATTCATCAAATTCATCATCATCAACAACAACATCATTTGCAATTACTACAACCAACAGCAGCTGTCGTTCCACCGTCGTCACATTCTCCATCGGGCAGTGCCAATGAAGGTGATTTTGTCACTCCAAATGTTAATATTCTCCCATCAACAATCTCGACATCAGATCGGATTAAAGCCGAAATGTAAAGCAAGCAAACAAAAAAAAACCTTAATTAATTCAATTAATATCAATCACTCAAAACTTTGTATAGAAAACAAAACGAACGCACTCAGAATTTCATGATTATTATTTTTTTGTTGTTATTTTTTTTCTTTGTGTTGTTGTCTCAAAGAATTTTTTTTCCTTTTTCTTTTCTTTTTTTTTTGAAGAATGATGATCGGAGCAAAATAGAAAATCCAAGCGAAAGAAAAAGAGCAAGCGATTTAGATCTATTTTTCTCTGTCTTACGCAATCTCGTTGTTTCTTTCTCTCTCATTCTTTTCTATTTTGTGCGCGTGATCACTCTCTATGTATGTTATGTGACAAACAAACAAAAAAAGATTCCCTTCGCCGTTTTGTTATTATTATTATTATTATTTTTTGTGTGTTTCGTGCTTGTAACTATACTCTTGATTCGACAGAGAAACCAAAATAATGAGTACGAGAGTAATGTGATGAAATCTGAGACAAGTTTTTTTGTTTTTTTATAAAAGAAATTTCACTTGGATTTCTCTTTCTTCTTTTTCTTTTTTTTCTATTTACCCGACTGATGACTTCAGCTAGTTCACGCCATTCGGATGTGTAGCCTGTGAAACCGCCCAATGGTTTCAACAATCGTTCCTAGAAATAGAACAGCAGTGTTTGAAAATGAATAGAATAATAATTATTCTTTTTACAGATGGATCGAGATTATCCGGAGCGTTTGCACGCAATGTATCATTGAGTATGCCACGACAGTCAATTATTGTATTCAAAGACTACGAATAGAAGAAGAAAAGAAAACATAACTAATTTATTCGAATTTCTTTCTTTTTATATTTCGTGATTAATTTGTTGATAGATAGGGCATGACGGAAAGATGTCGACGTTCTTCTTTTGACAAGAAGAAGAAGACAGTTAGGTGGTCGTTCTTCGACATTTTAAAAAATACTATTTCATTAGTCTTCCTGAGATGAATTTCCTGACGTTCTTTCATTATCATCGTTTTAATTACTTTTTTCTTATTTCCATTTGTCTGCTGTTCATTAGATGCGGGAGCTGATTTAACCGAAGACACTTTCATGAATGATAAACTCATTTCTTCTAATGAATTTGTCGATTGTGGCTAAAGAAAATTCGGCTTTTTTTTCTTCTTCTGCTTCTAAAGTCAAGTCGAATTTATTTACATTCGAATTTTGTCGTTGAGTGCTTGAAGGTGTTGTTGAAGCGGTGTTTGACTGATTAAATTTACCGGTACTTGACACACGTCGAAGATTTTCGCCTGCTGATTGCAGACGAGTTGAATTGGTATTGCTTGACATATCGGCGCCATTGCTCACTACACGGGGTAACGACGGCAAATTTGCACGACGATTCGACGGTTGAGCACTAAATTGAATCCATAGTTCGATTTGGAAAATCAATTTCAGTCTTACGTGGACAGTTTGGCCGAGATTTTACTCATAAATGCACTTGCTGAAAGAAATAAAAGATTTTATAATGAGAAAATCGAGCCGATTTTTATTTACTCGATGGGCCTTGTTTTTTTGTCAATTTTGGATAACGATTAAATTTAACAAAAAAATATGATCTAAACAATAAAAAAAAAATGTTCGCAGTGATTTGTTAGATATGTTTAATACGAACTCATATTCTTGAAGAATTGTATTGAGATCAACATTATCGCAGACATCATATTTGCTAACATCTAAATTCGTTTCATGTTCCAATTGTCTTGCCGATTCGATATATCTTTTTTGATAGAAAAACAAAGCTATTTTTCACCAAATAGAACTTCTCGTTTTTACCCTTCGTCAGCAAGCCATTGAAGAATAAGAACAATTAAGTTTTTCTTTCGATTTTCACTTCTTTGATCATCCTAAAACAAGTCATCGATTCAATCGTTCTTTTTCCTTTTTCATTCAAAACTTTCGTACAGCTTCACGTGCTGCATGACTCGTTCGAATTGTTTGGTAGTTTAAATTCGCTTCCGCCATTCAAATTGCTTCGAAACAATTTCTTTTTCGTACACAATCAATCGCGAACTCATTCGGCTCGTACAATTGAGAATCGTTGCCTAGCAAATCGACATGTTTATTTTAAATAGATGTCACTAGTCGTATTTGTTTCTCTCGCCATTGCATGTATATATATGGAAGTCTATTCATCCATTTGGGTCAAATTTGGATTCCATAGGAACTACTGTTTGTATTCGTTTCATTTTAGATCATATACACACAAAAGAAATCAAACAACAAGAATCATGCGTGGAGATTTAAATGTAAACGATTGAAATTAATTTCGAAAAGATTTCTTTTTTTGTTTTTTCGTAATTAGACTGCACTCAATCCAATTCCACTTTATAAACAAGGTGTTGAAGAAGAAAAATCTGAACTTGCTCGTTTAGTAAATAGAACAAAGGAAATTTGATGACAAAGAAAAATGTTTTGTTTTTCTTGAAAATTTTAGTCATCCTTTGCTGGAGCGATGGCTGTTGGTGATCTTGTTAAAACAACACTTGGACCAAAGGGCATGGTACGAGACTTGCCATTGTTAATTTCATCGAATTGTCTTTGTTTTCTTTTTCAAGGATAAAATTCTTCAATGTAGTATGAGCGGTGGACCCGATGCTGGCCGATTATTAGTTACCAACGATGGTGCAACCATCCTATCGAAAATCGGCATTGACAATCCAGTTGCTAAAGTTCTCGTTGGTACGTCTCAACACCCTCTCAAAAAAACAAAATTTTTCATTTTTATTTTTTGTTAAGATATTTCGAAAGTTCAAGATGATGAAGTCGGTGATGGCACAACATCAGTTGTCGTTTTAGCTAGTGAACTTCTTCGAGTAAATAGAAAAAAAAAACAAAGTGTTTGGTAAACAATTTGATTCGATTTAGGAAACTGAAAATTTAATTTCGCAAAAAATTCATCCGCAAACCATCATTGCCGGATGGCGAAAGGCAACAAGTGAAGCAACACGAGTTTTAGAAGGCATCGCCAAAAATAACAGGTACGAGAGAGAGAGAGAGAAAAAAAACCAAACCGATTTCATTTCATTTCTTTGTCGACAATTTTAGCTCGAATTTGGAACAATTCAGAAATGATTTGATGAATATCGCTCGAACAACATTGAGCTCGAAAATTCTTCAAGGAAAAAAAGATCATTTCTCTAAATTATGCGTCGATGCTGTTCTTAAATTAAAAGTAAAGTTCATTATCGATCGATTGTTCAGTTTGTAGACGAAAAACAATCGTTTTTAGGGTCGAACTGATTTACAAGGCATTCAAATCATCAAACGATTGGGAAACAATATGAGCGATTCATATCTCGAAGAAGGTTTTCTTTTAGAAAAACGTATTGGTATTAACATGCCCAAACGTCTTGAAAATGCTCGTATTTTAATTGCCAATACACCGATGGACACCGATAAGATCAAAGTTTTTGGTTCGCGTGTTCGTGTTGATTCAGTTCTTAAAGTAGCTGAATTAGAATTAGCTGAAAAAGAAAAAATGAAAGATAAAGTCGATAAAATTCTTCAACATAATTGCAATGTTTTCATCAATCGGTAGGCAAACGATGAATTAAGAATTGAATAATTGTTTTTGTTTGTTTGTTTTTCAAGACAATTGATTTACGATTATCCCGAACAATTATTCGCTGAAAAAGGTGTCATGGCTATTGAACATGCTGATTTCGAAGGTGTCGAACGTTTAGCTCAAGTCTTAGGCGGAGAAATTGTTTCGACATTCGATACACCGGAAAAGGTTAAATTAGGACATTGTGATTTAATCGAAGAAATCATCATTGGTGAAGATAAATTGATTAAATTCTCAGGTTAGTCATTTGTTTTTCTTGTTAATTTCGAATACGAAATTTGTATATTCAGGCGTAGCACAAGGTCAAGCCTGTACAATTGTCTTACGTGGAGCTACACAACAAATTCTCGATGAAGCCGAACGATCAATTCACGATGTACTTTGCGTTCTTTCGCAAACAGTTAAAGAACCACGTATTTGCTACGGTGGAGGTTTGTGTTTGTTTGAAAATAAAATGAAAATTTTATCAATTGAAAATTTCCAGGTGCTGCCGAAATGCTCATGGCTACAGCTGTTTCTCAATTAGCTGAAAAGACACCAGGCAAAGAATCGGTTGCCATCGAAGCATTTGCTCATGCTCTTCGACAAGTAGCGTTTTGTTTTCTGAAAGTTTGCTTTCGAAATCTAAGAATTTCTCATTAGTTACCAACAATCATCGCCGATAATGCTGGTTATGATAGTGCAGAATTAGTTGCTAATCTCCGTGCTGCACATGCTCAAGGCAAATCAACTTACGGTCTTGGTAGGGCTTTTTTTTGTGTGTGCTTTTATTCAAATGTACTTTTGCCTTTTTTTTTAAAGATATGGAAAAGGGCGCAGTGGCTGACATGGTTGAACTTGGTATTCTCGAATCGTTTCATCTCAAACGTCAAGTTGTTGTTAGTGCTTCGGAAGCTGCTGAAATGGTCCTACGTATTGACAATATCATACGTGCTCCTCCTCGACCACGTCAACGAGATATGCGTCACCATTAAATCATTTAACAGAACAAGAAAACGAAATCTCTCGAGCAATTAGAACATTTGTGTTTGTTTGGTTTTTTTAACACTTCGTAGCAAACCATATTTCTTTTTTCTTTTGTCTCTCTCTTTTTTTTATAATACCGACATACAGTGTGACAGAGAATGTTTGTTGTGCCCGTGTGTTTGTTATTTCGGTTGATTCTTGTTGATGTTTTTCTTGTTATAAACACAAACATTTAAAAAAAGAAAAATCAAAATGACCGTAATTTACATTCTTCGGATTGTTGTTAAGAACAAAAATAACAAAATTAGGAAGTTCATTCTCAAACGAGTGCGAAACAGTTCACATGTCTCTAATCATGCACTTCGAAAGTTTGTTTTTTTCTCTCTGTACTTAGAATAGTAGGAGAATGTCATGCTTTTTTTTGATTGAACATTAACGTCAAGATCATAGTTTCGACGGAATCTCTTGATGATTTCGTGTTATCAATTTGTTTGTTTCGAATCGATAATTTATGTCTTATTAGAGCATAGAATAAAATAACATCAACGCCTTTTGTACTTTCATAAAATTTTCTATCAGATGAGCAGTCACATAGTTTCTTTTCGTGCGTTACATTGGCAGGACTTGCTTTCTAGCACTTAGGTAAATTGTTTGATTTCTCGAATTGATTATGTATGCAGTTGACTTTTCATGTTTCTGTCAACACATATGACAGATGACTAATGTGACAATCTATTGAATTCTATCAAATAAATAGACTTCGTTTCATGGTCCATGAGCTTACAAATAGGTTAGTTCGAGTAAATACCGATAGATAAATAGTCCATTTCTTTTTGTTATGAATATAAGTGCATGAAGGTCGTTGTGCGCATTAAATGTTGATTGAATATCGAAAGTGCGTGTTGCTATTAGAATTTTCTCTCAAATTATAATTAGATTTCCTTGTAGTTCATTTATTTGTAAAAGTAAATCTCAAAAATTGATTATCGTTTCATGACAATTTTGTTTTCACGAGAACCTTCGTATTGTTCGCAATGAATAATCATTCAAATACATTTGTATTCTATTGGCTATGCGTCTTGTTTTCTTGTGTATTTTTCTCAGTTAATAAATTACGAAAGTAAATAGATTAATATTATTTTTTATAAACGATAGAAATCATGATTTATTCATAAATAAAACTGAACTAATTCACAGCAAAACGCCTAGCTATTCTCTCAAGAGAATGTTTCTCTTCGACGAAATTGTTATCGTTCTTGTTTTTTTTTCTTCTTCTTTTTCTTTGTTTCACACTATGCTCATGCACTTTATTCTCCTTTTGTATTTAGATCAAACAACATTATATCATTTTCATTTATTTCGAACTCATAATAATGATGAAATCAATCCCGTCGTTCTTAACTATTCTTATTTCATCTCAACTTGTTATTATTCATATAAGTACAAGTACGGAATTAGATCGATCGACAATAAATAGTTTTCGATCACATTGGCTAAGTGATTCTCATGGAAATCGAAATGAGGCGCTCAAACGATGGCTTGAGCAAAAACGAATGGGAGGACATTCACTTGATAGTAGTTCATCGTCACCATTTGATATTCTACATGCCCATAAATTTAAAGGTAGATAAAAAAAAACAAATGAAAGCTATTTTGAATTCGAAAACCAAATACTTCAATATTCTCAGGTTGTATTGATCCATCGGAACCATTTCAATGTCCTCAAAGTCAACAATGTATTGCTCTTCAATTTATTTGCGATGGACATCCAGGTGATTGTCCTGGAAATACTGATGAAAATGAAGAAACATGCATAGCAGGTAGGAAAATTCAATCAATTCCCAATTCGATTTGATTGTATTTGCTTTTAGCTAAGCGACCGGCTAAAGAAAATATTGAAAAATTTCTTCAAGCTGAATATGCTTTGCACGGATCGAAACTATTTGCATTTATTTTTGGTTCCAAACTTGCCAAAGCTATCGAAGAAAATACTGCGTTCTGGTTTGATTCATTGGCATCTGCGTTCTCCGGTAAATGTTCCCAATTGAAGTCAATCCTTCGTTGTTTTTTTACACACAATTATTTCTTTAGTGTCAAAGAATCTTATTGGTTTCGGTGAGAAACTTCGTTTGACACCGGATGATATTGCACATTTTCGAAAAGTCATCGAAATTGTTCACAATGGACAATTAGAAGAAATACCAAAATTTGCCCAAGAAGCTGTTAATCAAGGTTTGGCATCATTAATCGAAAAACTCTATGAATCCGGCTTTATGGATTAACAAACGCAAATAAATACATTGAATTTGATCTCTTTTTTTTTCTCCAAATCTTTCCAAAGAGATTTTTTTAAACACTCGAAAAATAAATAACGAAAACAAAAACTCTAATCATAAACAAATCTCCTATATTCATGTCGTTTTATTATTGTGAATAAATTATGTGCGAGTCCACAAATAATCTGATTTATGTCTAGAGAAACATGCAACAGTTTTTGTTTTAATAATTAAACAAATTCAGTCGGCGTCGTCGTCGTAGGTTTGATATTTTTCATCACGATTCTTCATTCGTTGTTTTTGTTTGTTTTTATCGTGTCCTGTTCGTTTCAAATCTCGATGATCGATTTCAATCGAATAACTCTCTCCTAATAATTCAGCAAGTCGTTCAACGACAGCAACAGATCGATGCCGTCCTCGTTCACATCCGACAGCTACTTCGATCGAAGTTTGATTATGTTCTTGAATATAAGTTTTGACTTGTTCGATAATTGTTTGAATTAAATCTTTATATTCAGTTAAATGCAACAATTCTTTTTGTATTCGACTTTGTCGACCATCGTATTGTTGATAATTTTCAATATTCGTTTCAGGAAAATGACGTACTGAATAGATAAGATCGACATTTTTTGGAACACCAAATGAATGACCAAAGGAAAATAAATGAATACGAATACTCATACGCTTTTTTTTAATAAAAGAATTTAGTCAATAGTAATATATGAAATTACAATAAAAAAAAACAACCAATCGTATGTTTCTTAAAATAGCATTACTCATCCAAATTATACCATTCGATTTGCTAGATCAGGTTGTTTTATTTCTTAGTATAGATACGGAACGACCTCGCTTTTTTTCTGAAAGCTAAAATGGCATAAATACAATGCATCTTCAATTAATTAACTAATTGAACAATGTTTCATCGTGATTGTCGTGTCGATTAAATATTTATGAGGGAAAAATAAACAATTCGATACAGAATTTCATACTGATAGAAAGTACATCTTTATTTTGGATCGATGCTTTTCATGAGTTTCTTTTTGTTTATGTGATCTAATGGGAAATCACGACACTCATTGTTTTTCGATAAGGACAAAAACATGACCTTTCATAGATGTTACAGCAAATATCATTGATTGATACCAAAATATTTTTTACGTTCTCTAAGAACTTTCGACGCCCATGGTTATGTTGTACTCACTCCTTATATCAACAAAACTCAGACATGCAAAAAGAAATCTAATAGAATAGAAAATCATGCATAAAATCAGTTAGTTGTGTACATTCTCTACTAAGCTATGGCAAAGAAGAGGCGAGAAGAAAAGAACGAAGTCTAATCTTATCCCGGTCGGCTGACAACAGATACATATATAAATATTCTTATCATGAGTACAGTCAAAGAACGACGGAGGTTCTCATGACCCGACTAAACAAAATATGAGGTTGATTCGTATTTAGGACGAATTCTAGTTCAAATCTCTAATCTAATCTATATATAGATCAATTCTAACAAATACTCGCAACGTTGATTATGTTCGTTTTAATTTAACACTTATTCGACAGTAAATAGTTTGTTTAATTGTGCATTAGCATTGATTTTTTTCTCTTATGTTAGTGCCGAGACGTCTGCAAATGCTAATGGAATTATTCAAGGATCAATTGACACTGAATTATCAGAGATCGGCTATTTACAAGCGAAAGCAGTTGGATGTCATCTACAATATCAACATTTTTCACACATATATTCAAGTGATTTAAAAAGAGCATCAGAAGTAGATTGATATCTTTGAAAAATACTTTCTATTTCGTATATTTTCCTCCTCAGACTACTCGACAAATCCATTCGTTAAATCGTGTTTCGTCGTGTGAAATTAAATTCGATCATTTACTACGCGAAAGAGTATTTTGAAAAACAGCTGACTTTTTGTTTTCTTCTCTTGTTTAAGGACATTTTTTTCAATTGACTAGACTTATGGTATTGCCGAGGGACATACGCGCCAATGGTTGCGTGAATTAGCAAAAGAAAATGGAGTTCCATATATTAATTTTACTCCAGAAGGTGCTGAAACACCGAGTCAAGTACGTGATCGCGTGATAACATTCTTTCGAAAACTATCTCAAGAACTGCTCATCAAATATTATATATTGAATATATCGTCGAAACACAATTCTTTAAATGATCTTTGCAACAAAAATCTCTTTGTCAACGAACAACATTCATCGTCAATGGTAGATCTCGATGTTGAACTGAAAGAATATGTAAATTCAACGAAATTATCTCGATTATCTATCGATTCAGCCGTCGATGTTTCGTCTCTTTCTTCTGATCAACGATCGTCATCATCATCGTCGTCGATTTTCTCTCGAAAGAGTAGTTTCGAAAAACATCGGAAATATTTATTTCCATCACCATATGAAAATGATTTTGCTGATCTCGAGATTCTCGTTGTTAGTCATGGAGCAGTCATTCGTGAATTTATTAAATATTTTGCCTGTGATTTACAAACTGATATGGGAGAACATTTGAATCAAATTCAAGAACTACCAGCCAATACTTCTATAACACGTTTTCACGTTATTTACTCGCCAACAAAATCAACAGTCGAACTTGTCAATTTTCATAATAAAACTCATTTAATTACGAACGAATATAATCTCGACGTCGTTAGCAAATGTAGTCTTTAAACTTATTTCGTTGATATTATGTAAATACAAAGAATTAAGCATTTTCAATCAATAACATACGTATACTGCGCTTTGTTAAAGAAAGATGGTTGTGAATATCAAGAATATTTTTTAGTCTTTTTTGAAATAAACTTTTCATATATAATTATCAAAGTACACAGTGAAACATATTGATATCAGATGAAATACAACAATACAAATTATAGAATAGTAAATTTCAATACTCAGACAGATAAAACCTTTGAAAAAACATGTATTTATGCGTTAAAAATTTGTATAAACACAGTTTTTACATAGCAGAAATAATAAAACAACGCCGTTATTACGGATTGCGAAGTCGTTTTTTCTATGTTACTCAAAGAGATATTACACATACTTACTAATTGAATTATATATATCTGACGTGTTAATTGCAGTAGACCATCTAACAGAGATAAAATCTTAAACATGTACGCCTTGTCCAATTAGATTTTCGTTACGTTTATTTTAAAGTTTTTGTCTGCCTGAGTAATGCTATCACTTTTATTAGAGAAATTCATGTGCCGTATATCTCGTTGTTTTACTTATGGACACTTAATTATTTATGCTGATACATAAAACTATTAAATACCTCCTTTACGACATTGATATAGTACAAAAATATTTGTGTATTAATAACTATCAGGATTTTCCAGATACTAAGTCTTATTTCAAATATTCAAGTATTTCATCAATATGTTACATTATGATGATAGCTTTAATTTGCATTCATTAGTAAATGACATGCATAGGTCATATTGCTTTTTTTACTAAGTGATAAATTATTAGCTTTGATTTTATTTTTCTTAAATAGTTTTAACGACATAAACAATATTTCAAATATTAAGAAAGAAAATAAACATAAGGAAATAGTTAGATCTAGATCAAGAATTTCCAAACAGTCCAAGTGGCAAGTTCGCACTTAATGACACTTGTTATACTCGAGTCTCGTTGGTTTTCATAGCAAAATTCACTTAATTACAGACGACCACAATTTTTATGTGATAAATATATGTAATTTAGAAAACATATCGGGCTGACATTCGCGAACTAGTTTTTCTTCTTCTATTTTTTTACACAAAATAATTCAGAACAAAAAAATTTGATTAACAAAATTTGTTCAATATTCTTCTTTCTGTTACACATCCGATTTGATAATTTCTGGCTTTCTATTCGATTATACATGGTCGACATTCTTCCTTCTCGATTTTTTCTTCTTCTTTTTTCTTGATCAGTACGTGAATATATTATAGAAAGAAAGAGAGAGAAGGAAAAGGATTTTCTGAAAAAGTGTCAATGTATGTAAAAGGACGACAATGGAAACAGAGCGAAAGAAAAAGGAAAAAATCGAGAACCGAAGAAGTAAGTAACGATGGCTAGAACTCAGCAAGAGAATATGACGTCGAAAGAATAGAATAAAAGAAAAGGAACACATTATTTTCTCTATAGAATAACTGAAAATATTCTTATTGTTTGTCTGCAATAAATAATTGCCTTTTTTTTAAAATATATTTAACGAGCATAGAGAGAAGAAAGAAAGAAAGAAAAATCGCGAATCGGGAATGTATTATCAATGAGCCTTTTGTGTTTTTATGTGATCCGAAGGCCTGAATCAGTGAGTCACGGCATTGGAAGGTGGAAGTAACGATCAATTCGAGAGTAAAAAGAAAGAAATTGATTTAGCTTCGAGCATTTGCTGTTAATAGAAGCGAAAAGAAAAACCTTTTTTCAGATGATTCTTCATTTATTCTCTATTTTTCTATCATTGATTGTTAGTAAAAAAAAACAATCTGTGATAATAGGATAATATTATATATATATATGTCTTTTTCCTTCTTCTTCTTTGGATTTATTTTCAGATTATAAATAGATTTAATGTGTTTACAAGCATCTTTATTGATTGATTATTAGTAAGATTGTTTTCTAATTAAATTTATGTCAATCATTCGAATATTTTATCGTTAAATCAACGTCTTTATTCGATTTCAAATCAGTTTCTTAGCATCATTATGCTTTTCTTTCGACGTCGTGATACAGATCATACACATTTAACTGATCAAGAACGTTGTATTCATGCTTGTCTTTTCTTTGCATTTCTCGCACTTCTATTAACTATTGTATTCTTCTATTTTGGCATAACTTATAAAGGTCCAGCTGACCAACGTCTTTATTATTATTTAGGAGCTGGCATTTGTTTTGCTATACTTTTATTTCTTTCCATCGGAACAATACTCTATATTCGACGATTTTATATGGGAACGTGTACAACAAATAAACATCAGCATCATATAACAACCGAGTCCGATTACGACAGTTCAAAATATTCAAATACACATGCGTGATATTTTCAGTATTTATTTCTTGAACAAATATATAATCGTTTGAGTATATATTGACAGTTTATGTTTCAAATTTAACCAATAAAAGAAAACATTATTCAAATGAAATTCAATCGTTCGGATAAATCGATTAGCATATTCTAATTTGATTTTCTAAAAAACACTCAGACTTGTTTTTCACGGTCTCACGAAAAAAGATCAATCAATGAAGATAGAAAATTGAAAACCGTTTTCAGTGACCTCTGTCGAAAAGTATGCGATTCGAGTAAAATCCATATTGACAATACTTTACCCGATTTACCTTTGTTGGAGTCTGTTGTACTTTTTCTCAATTACCATTATTTGTGATTTTTTATTTAGAAAAAAAAAACTTGTTTATGAAGGTAAGAAAAGGATTTTCCGATTATATCTCCTTTTCAGTAGATAAACAAAGAAAATACGAGAAGAAAAAACGAAATGAATCTTCTTCTCGTGAAAAAATTAAATATTTTGATGTAAAATCGAAGAAATTATTTTCTTCTCGTGCTCGTTCGTTATTAAATATTTGAATAACTGATTTTCATTCGGATTTATTTTCGTCTGCTCGACAGTCGTAGTTGTATTCCAATTTTTAATCCAAACATTATGAAATATCGAGAGTAAACGATTGGTTTCATTTGATTTATTTGTTAATTGCGAACAGAAATTATCCCAACGTTGTTTCGGCTCGATTGGCATTTGCGTTTGATCAGGTTGTTTCAATCGATCAATAATACGATAGTCATTCGATTTCGTATAATTAGTTCGTTCGTATTTTGACGGTTGAGATGTTTTGAGACGAGTTTCGAACAATTGCCAATGACGATCTTGGACTTTCTCACGAATTCTTTCACTTGATTTCAACGGATAAGTTTCGAAATTTACAGTTGACATTGATCTATTGCAAAGAGAATAAAAGAGAATAAATTTATTCTTATACAATTTTTTTTTTCGCTCGTTTTCGACCTTCAATAGAATGATAAAAATGTTATTTCTCTCTCTCTCTCTCTGTCTGCTCTTATCACTGCTTTTCGAACGAAAATATATTTCTTTTCGAGTTTTAACAATCATATAAAAAAAAGCAAACTGAACTAACCTTGAGAATAGTAAAAAGACACACGGTTTTTTTCTTTGATTGACTTAAACTATAAAGAAGTGAAGAACGAAAAAGGAAAAAGATACGCTAGTTAAGACGTGATAGTTGCTCAATGAAGCATAGAAATACGTGTGAACACGTCAATTAATCAGCAATATTCAAGCAAAAATAATCAATAGAACTGAAAAAAAAACGAAAAAATATATTCTATTCTAGATGTTTATCATACGTAGTATTCTCGGTTTTATGTTACTGATTTCATTTGTCAATGGAGCTTGTAACTTTCATAGTGGTAATCATACAAAAGATCTCGATGATAAAATGACGAAATGGAATGTTTATAAAAAGTAACAATTCTTTTTGTTTTTCATTCGATGTCGATCAAATTGATTTAGTTATACGATAACAACGAATGGATATACGTACATTGTTGGTCTATGTGTTTCACAGAATGCTAATAATGATGCAATTATACAAAAAGGAACGGAAAATAATACATCGTATGTTCTCGGAAAATCGGATCAAGTGAATCTTGTCGGAGAAGGTTAATTCAATTGTTCGAACTAAGATAAAGAAAAAAAACTGGATTTTTCTTTGTTTCTATAGATAATTGGATATTGTTAACATTTGAAAATGGTGATCAATACCAGAATGTTTGTAGTAATGCACTGCGTACAGCATCGGTTATGCTTATGTGTGGAACAAAACAGGTTAGAAGAAAACGAGAAAGAATGAGAGAGAGAGAGTGCATTGACCTTGAGATGAAAGAAAAAAGAGAAAAGTTAAATGCTCCATGTTCACGGTTAATTTGAACAATGAAAGGAGTTGAAATTGACACGTATAAATTCAATTTTAGGGTGAATTATCCCTTCTTCAAGAAGATACAGTCAAAGAACGACATTGTAGTTTTATGTTTAAACTTCAAGTTCCACAAATGTGTCCAACAGTTGAAAAAAATAATAAATTAAGTGGTGGTGCCATTTTTTTGATCATGTAAATTTCACCCTCAAATTTTCAATGATTAATTCGTTTTATTTTCTTCTGCTATAGTTTATTCAGCATAGCTACCGTTTATCTTATCGGTGGAATAGTTTTTAATCACGTTCAACGTGGTGCTCGTGGTCTTGACCGCATTCCAAATATTCAATTATGGCGTCGTGTTGGTAATTTCGCAGCTGACGGATGTGATTACTGTTGTCGTTGTGAGCGGCCAATGTCTCGTGCCGGATATTTTCTCGATGAATCAGGACCTGATGTACACGGCATCGACGATGATATTCTCGCTCCCTAATGTATAACTCATTGACAATCATAGAACAAGAATCTCGCTCTGTATTCGTTTTTAGTTAAAACGTTTTTTCTTTTCTGTCTTTCAAAAATTAATTTTGTTCTCTGTTCGGTTTCTCATTTATTATAACGCTTTATGTATTCAGACACTAAAATTTCAAAACAAAATAAAATCGCCATTTTTTTTCTTTTTTTTTCTGCCTGTTGTGTTCTCATTTAAATTCTTTATTCCATCTCTTTTAGTCATGGAAAACGATCAAACATTGAAAGCTATTCGATATCAACGTGGATCGTTGACGATTCTTGATCAGCTAAAATTACCTGAACAATCGGTTTTTATTTCGATTGAGACAGTTGCTGATGCTTGGAAAGCAATTCATACTATGTCGATTCGAGGTATTGAAAAGAGAAGAAGTAATCATTGGATCGATCAGATATTTGTGTTGTTTTCAGGCGCTCCTGCTATTGCTGTTTGTGGAGTTTTGAGTGTTGCAGTTGAATTGTATAATTCTCGAGCGAAATTCGATTCGATTGAGTCTGTTCAACAGTTTGTTACCGATCAATTGAATTATTTAGTCACGGCTCGACCTACCGCAGTCAATATGGCTGATGCTGCGAAAACAATCACTGGTTATTTGATACTATTGAGTGAAAAGCAAAATGATTTATCATCGTATATCAATGAGTTATTGAAATTTATAGAAGCCTTTCTCGAACGTGATTTGGCTGATAATCGTGCAATAGGTCGTTTCGGTGCTGAAGCTATTGTTCAACAATATCCCGATCAAAAGAAATTAACTATTCTAACACATTGTAATACTGGTTCATTGGCAACTGTTGGTTTTGGCACAGCTCTCGGCGTTATTCGTCAATTAGCAGCTAATAATCTTCTTCAATTAGCTTATTTTACTGAAACACGACCGTATAATCAAGGTTCACGTTTAACGGCTTATGAGTTAGTTCATGATCGTATTCCACATACGATGATCTGTGATAACATGGCTGGCCTTCTTATGCGAACACAGCCTGTTCACGCTGTGGTCGTCGGTGCTGATCGTGTGACGGCTAATGGTGATACAGCAAATAAAATCGGTACTTATCAATTGGCTATACTTGCTAAACATCATAAAATCCCGTTTTATATTGCTGCACCAACAACATCGATTGATTTAACGAAAAAAACAGGCCAAGAAATCGTTATTGAACAACGACCAGCATCGGAAATGACGAGCATAAAAGGAGTCAATATTGCTGCAGACGGTAATTACATTGTTTTTGTTTTTTTTTTCGTTTTCATCTTGGATTTTTGACGTAGGTGTTCAAGTATGGAATCCATCTTTTGATGTAACACCAGCTGATTTAATAACTGGTATTATAACTGAACATGGCGTGTTCAAACCGGAAGAACTCGAAGGAAAATTATTAGCTCTTAAGAAAAATTAAATGTTTAATTTCGATTTGTTTGTTTTCATTAGTAAACAAATTTTTGGTGATAAGAACCTCCGTTTTGTTTTCTAGATATGTCAAATCTAATTCAAGAGAATTCGAAAGTTATCCTCTATCTAGGATATAATAATCTACATGTGATTAAAGTTAAAGCAAATGAAGTCTATCAAACGAAATTCGGCGCATTAAAACATAATGATTTAATTGGAAAAGAATTCGGAAGTAAAATTATCTGTACAAAAGGGTATATTCATGCATTGCCTATTGTACCTGGTAAATCAAACCGATAATTTCGTATATTTAACTTGAAAATCTGCCTTTAAGAATTATGGACACTTGCATTGCCACATCGAACACAGATTCTTTACATGGCTGATATTAGTTTAATTCTTCTTGAATTAGATATTAAACCTGGTTCGATTGTTATTGAAGCAGGTAGAATTTTTTATTATTTCAATCGATTGAATGCACATAGAAATGAATAGGAACTGGTAGTGGATCACTATCTCATTCGATAATACGTGCCATCCGTCCGCATGGTCATTTACATACATTTGAATTCCATGAACTACGTTCGCAATTAGCCCGAAATGAATTTGAGGTAAACTAATTCGGGTAAGCCGAATCGAAGAAAGTTTTTTTTTTTTGAGTTTATAAACCTCGATTTTATTTCAATAGGAACATGGTCTTTCGCAATTTGTAACTGCACAACATCGAGATGTTCTTGCCAATGGTTTTCAACATGAGAATCTAGCCGATGCTGTTTTTCTCGATTTACCAGCACCTTGGGATGCTGTTCAACATGTGATGAAAGTTTTGAAAAAATCAGGTTCAATTCTTTTTTGTTTTTCAAAATCAAATAAATTCGTATTGAAATCGGATTGTAGGTGGCCGATTGTGTACGTTTTCTCCATGTATCGAACAAGTTCAACGAACATGTCAACGTTTACGACAGAATGGTTTCGAGGAAATCAATACTGTCGAATGTTTACGTCGTGTACATGATTTTCGGTATCAACATCGGAATAAAATACGCTTTACTGCCGATGAAAATCAAAACGAAAAATCAGAAGAAACAAACAACAAACGAGAAGCAGCTGGAGAAGAAGGTGATGAACAAGAAACAACGACGAATAAAAAGATTAAAAATGATTCGAATGTATCAACCAAAAAACGACAACTACCAGAAAGTGAATCATCACTAACAGCTATCGGCCCGTTAGTTATGCCTGGTCATACAGGCTATTTGACTTTCGCTTATCTTAAACAAGATTAAGATATTCATTCTATGTGTTAGTTCTGTCTTTTTTTGTTCTTGAAGATCTTTTTTTTTCTTTTTTAACTGACCAAATGATATATTTGATAAACAAAAAAAAGAAGAAGAGAGAGAAAGAACAGACACAAACAGATATTTTTTTTCCTTTGATGAAATTTATGTATATGTACATAATTAGTCGTTAGTAGAATTGAATATTGATTTGGTTTTGTTCCTAAGGTCGACTATTTCGATCACATTCAAGTTGACATTCTCGAACAAGAACACGGGCCGAGGCAATAGCACGTCGTAAACGTTCAGCTGAATTTTTATTTCCTGCATATGTTGGCTTAATATCTTTTCCCATTTCTTCAATAACATTGAGTAATTGAACGTATTTTGTTTGTTGCATGACACGTTGCTGATGTTGTTGAGCTTGGTTCAATTGCTGTTGAACAGCTGGCGGTATTGGAACGTATTGATGTGTTTGTTGTTTGATTTGTTGTTGATGAATTGAATTATGTGATGAGGATGAGGATGATGTTGATGGAGGCGGTGGCAAATGAGGCGAACTTCGGCCAGCTGAGCCTTGCAACATGCTGGATGTTGCTGGGGGATTGAGGATAGGTCGTGATGGTGGCGTTGGTGTTTGTTGTTGATTTTTACGAATCGATAAATCCATTGTTAAATCCATTGACATTATTCGTTTAACGAATGTGAACAGATAAAAAAGAACTAATGAAATGAAATACACAAACAATAATCTAGAGATAAAATTATCAACAAACGAAATGAAAGAAAGAGGAGAAGAAAAAAAAATAAATAAAAATTAATCAAACAAAACAAGAAACATTAATGATGAACAGACAGAAAACAGACAGACCTGTATTACTCATAGTGATTGGTGGATAGTTCGTGTCGATAAGCCAGTCTATTGAAATCAATTGTAGTTGTCGTTAATAGTCAACAATGCTTTTCTTTCTCTCTCTCTCTCTCTCTCTCTCTCTTTATTAAAATGAAGACAAAAAAATATATATGTGAGAAGAAAACAAAATAAATCGAGTGTGAGATTGACTCATGTTGGTGATATTTCTTCGACTACAGTTGATGTTCGATTATTATTATTAAGTAGTAAATCTTTATTTCCATTAGTCGATCGTTGATATAATTCTTCTAATAATGAAATAACTCGATTTGTTTGTCGTTCTAAACCGGTTAATTTCGTTTCTAATCGTTGTACTTTTGCATTTAATGTTAATTGCTCACGTTCTTTATCCGAAAGGAGAATAGGATATGATTTCGGTAGACCTAATGTTTGATCTAAACGTCGTTGAATATCAGCTAATGTATACATAACTTTTAAATTTCCTTGAGCATTTTCATCCATAATATCTTTGAAATTATACGGTTTATGTGCTTGTCGAAATTTTCTTTTTGCAACATGATATTTAATAATACGAATCATACGTATGGCAACACGTTGACTATCTTCGAGATCGTCGGCACTTTCGATTTTTCGCCAGGATATTTTTTCAGGTTGAAGGCCATTTGTTGATGAATTATATGCCGATGTACCGTAGCGTAAACGTAGAGTATCATTTTGTTGGCCAGCTGTATTAATTGCTGATGATGAGCCGGCATGACGTTGATATCGTGAACGTTTGTATTCGATTCGATAGATACGCCATGTAGCAACTAAATGTGAACGACGAGATGCAACCATACGCCACCAATTTTGAATGAGATTAGCAGCAGCTGGCACCAAACGATTGAATTGTTTTTCACGTTTTTTCTGTTCAACTTTTAAAGCAAAACCTGAACCAATAATGCCCGATGGTAATGTCCAAAATGCAACGCCACATATACACAAACATGATGTTATCATCTTGCCAATATATGTCCGAGGACATTTATCACCATAGCCAATCGTTGCCTAAAACAAGTCGATTATTTAGTTAGTTAGTTTGATGTAATGAACTGAACGGGTTTTTTTTATCTTACCATAGTTACAATTGCCCACCAAAGTGTATCAGCAAAACTATGAAACATATCTTCATTTGCTGGTTTGGTTTCATCTTTTTCGACTAACCAAATTAAATATGCAACAACAATGAGAAAAATAAAACAAAAATAAAGCGTAGCTATTAATTCATAACGATGATCATAAACAACTGAGCCGAGTAAACGCCACGATGTTAAACGACGATCGACATGAAGAAATCGAAGGATTTGTAAGATTCGAACATAACGAACAAGTTGAATACTAAATTGTGTACTATTCAAACCCAATGATAATAATATTGCGTAGCCAATAATCACGCAAAGGTCGACAATGCACATCGCCCTACGCATAAATAATAATCGACCATGTCGACCACGATATTTACTTCGACAACCGGATGACCAAACACGAACAATATATTCAATAAGAAAAAGAATAAACAAAATGAATTCAATATAGTATAAAATCGAATAGGATTGTTCAGCATAAACAGTTAGAATCGAACTGTAAACGAGACAACCAATAACAACAATAAAAACAGAAAAATGATAGAGAAAGCAGGAGATACCACAAGGACGTTCGAGAAAATTATAGACACGAGCTTGAAATGGATTATGTAAACGTTTCAACGATACATGATGACTGGGTGAGCCAAGTTCAGTTTCTTCGTCAAAAAACGTCGTATGTAGTGATAGTCGACTTGATCCATGTCGAACTGTTGAATTCGGTAGTGATAAAAGATTTTCATCTTGTGATACAGGCGTAAATTCATGTGAAAATTTCTTCGTCATATTTGAAATTCTTTTCACAATAATTACATGACTACAATCGAAAAGAAATTTACTAACGTCAAGTGATTCTTTGCTTGTATCTGAGAATCAAATTGAGTTGATGATGATGATGTGTTATTCGTTTTTATGCCGCATCTATGAGTATATGTAATATGTATGTAGCTCAGTACTCGAAACCTTCACTGTCGAAATACGAATCTCATTTTTTTTCGTTTCTTATACGAGGTTCCTGCTCTCTCTCTCTTTCTCGTTTTCTCTTCGCACTTTGTTCTTTTTTGCGATTCTGTACAAAACGCGTGTCGATAATATCCAATGTTGTAATTTATATGCCCATTACCTGATCAACATTTTTTTTCTCGCCCATTTTCATTCTTCGTGCTTTTTCTCTCGCTCTTTCTGTTTGTGCTTTCAATGAAATAGGCAAAAGAAAAAACGATTCGAAACCTATATTACATTTCTTTACTTTGGTTTACTTTTAGATGGCATTTATAAATAAGTCAGACTCTTCAAATCACATTTGTATTAGATTATTCCGCTAAGGTGTTATTGAGTATTGAATTGTTGTTTTTCATTGATGTAAAAGTACGAATCGAAAGATTTTTTAGTTATTTGATGAGATTTCGATTGATAATAAAACAATCAAAGGTTATTTCAATAAGCAAGATAAGCGATCGTGCAGATCGTGATATAATAAATCACAAAATACGTTCTTTCTTTCTTTCTTTCGTCTTGTTCTCTTCGGATTTGATTACTTTTAATAAGAGAACAACGAATGTATTCGAGACGATTTGCTTTTTTTTTTATTGTGATGCAACAAGAAATATTCTGAACATCAGAATAATAACAACGATTACATGAAGAAAAAACAAAAACAAAGAACTTTTTTTTTATTGTCGATGCTTAATCATCGTCGTCATTGAATTTGATTTTCTTTCGAGCTGTTTCGTTTCCATGAAAACCATTTTCTTGATTGCCAGCAAACGAACGTTTGACACCGCCACCACGTGATCCACCTCGGCCTCGTTTACCGTCAGGACAATCGAATGACTTGTGACCATCTTTGCCACATTTGAAACAGCCACTGCCGTTACTCGATCGATCACGACCACCGGATCCTTTTGCTTCAGGACATTCGAAAGATTTGTGTCCTTCTTTCTGACCTAAAACGAAATTTATTTTCAAAAATTCTTTTTCGTTTTCGACTCGAAACATACATTTGAAGCAAGCGTCTAAACGAAAAAGCAAAATACAAAAATCGATAGATATCGAAAAGTTTTACTTGATCGTTCGGAATTACGATTTCCGTTGAAATTACCACCACCACCACCTCGTCCGGAACCATTGCTAGCTCTTGAGAAGCCACGATTTCCACCTCGTGGTGCGTCATCTAGAACTGGTAGTTCAGTGATGGCTTTCATTTGAATTCTTGGACTGTCTTTCCAATGATTTTGTAGTTGTTCATCGAGTTCACTCGGAATATCGAAGACAGCACTCTGAAATCATCATTTTCATGTATAAAATTCGCTCTTTCTGTGCTTAAAGACTGACCTTATAATCCTTTGTAAATGCAACCGTCGAGCATTTTCCTCGTGCATCAAAATCATCACCAAAAACTTTGTTTAACATTGTAAAAACCAAGCCTGGCCCTCTTAACTCGTCAGTCACTGTTAACATATACGTTGTATGATTCTGCAACAATCAAATTCAGCTTCGAAATGATCATTTCAAAGTTTATTCATACTTCTTTTCTTGTCAATAACGATCGGGGAACGATATCCGTCGTGCCTGAGATGCATGCCAATGCAGCCGCCAATGCTTCCGTAGCATCACGTGTTTCGAGAATTTTCTCAGCAGCCGAACGAAAATGCGCAATGGCCGCCTCAGTGACCGTGTCAAGTGCTCTAGAAAAAGTCGAATTTTTTGGAATTTAACGGATTGTTAAATAGGTAAATTTTTACTTGGTTGCATCGGCCGATGAGGCGTTAATAACATCGTTTGTTCCTGGCGGATGGATACGAGTGAATTTAATACCCTACAGAGAAGCAAAATGTCAAATAAAACGAACGAAAAAACAAAACATACGGCCTCGACTTCGACACGTCTTAGATCACGTAATTGATTGGATTTGTATAAACAAATACATTTTCCCTGAGCACCGGCACGACCTGTTCGACCTGATCGATGAATGTATGATTCGACGTCCTTTGGTGGAGCTGTGACAATAACAAGATCTACTTCCGGAATATCTAAACCACGAGCAGCAACATCGGTTGTAATCAACAATCGATATTTTCCTTCTCGAAATTTCTATAGAATCGAAATTCAAGTTTGGCTTTTTCGTTGTTAAAAATCTTGAAATACAAACTTTGAGAACAAGTTCTCGTTTATCCTGTGGAATATCTCCATGAAGTACATGAGCTTCAGCTTTAATATCATGACTAACGGATAGTTCATCGGCTTCTTTTTTCGTTTCACAGAAAACAATTGCACGACCATCGAGACTACAACTCGAATAGATTTGAACTAACGCGTTAATCACACCTGGTCGATCATGGAAACTGCACGACACAGCTAAATGCTAAGAAAAACAAGTTTCTTTTTTTTTGAAGTTCAAAATCATTTCAATTTTACTTCAACATTTGCAGATGTTTTTTGCATATTTCCTTTGACTAAATCAACTGTCACAAAATCTTTGGACATATATTTTTTCGTTGTTTGATAAACCCATTGCGGCATTGTAGCCGAAAAGACAATAAATTGCGGTTTATTATCTCGATCTACATCAATCAATCGAATAAAGAACTTTTTTTAAATTCGTTTCATTACTTGAAGTAAACATATGACCAAGAATTTCTTCGACATCGTCGATAAAACCCATGTCAAGCATTCGATCGACTTCATCGAGAATGACATGTTTAATTTTCGTCAAGTCTAATTTTTTCTTATCGATTATATCTTTCAAACGACCTGGTGTAGCCACAAGAACATCACAACCATTACGAATACTATTCTCTTGATCTTCATATTTTTTGCCACCATAAATTGTCACAACCGAAAGGTCGGTGGAAATCGATTGAAAATCATCGGAAATTTGTTTTGCTGAAAAAAAACAATTCAAATCGATGTCGAGTTTTTTCGTTCTCGCGTACTTAGTTCTCTTGTTGGCGCGAGAGCAAGAGCTCGTGGTGCTCGACCTCGTGTTAGCTTAACCGTCGAATCATTTTGAAGTAGTTCAACAATTGGTATAGCAAATGCTAAGGTTTTCCCTGTGCCTGTATAAGCTTGAACGAGACAATCTTTTTTCTCGCTAATTTGTTGGTAACTTTCAGCTTGAACAGGAAAGAGAAATTCGACATTTCGTTCTAAAACAACAACGACGTGAATTCGTTCATTTCGATCGACTTTAAACCTAAATTTTACCTTGTAGTTTTTTAATTGTTTTTTTCGAGAGATTAAAATTGTCGAAATCGCCTTTTTCTCGATCTTCGTTTGTAATTTGCACGCCGCCTGTTGAACCACTTTTTGTCTCATCATTGGTTCCATTCTCTTGTTTTTTTAATTTCATTTTTTTTTGTTTTTTCTTATTTGAAAATGTTAATTTGATGAGATCTAAAATCAGAAAAAATAAACGAAATCTCATCTATCTCGATATTTTAAAAATGAACGAAGCAAACAAAAAGAAAATACATATTCACCGTTGAATTCTGTATAAAGATAAATACTTTGCCTAAAAATAACAATAAATTAGCGTACGAAAGACAAACGGACGAAAAATAAAAATTTCGTATAAAAGAAAAAGAAAACAGTGAAGAGTCAAAGATATTTGCGAATAAACTCGAAGATGCGCTCTTCCATGTAGATACGTTCATCGAGTTTTCTCGGCATATGTCGTTCGTCGGGAAAGACAATTAATTCGTACGGTTTCTTCGCTCGAATCAATGCATTTATCAATCGAGCTGAATGACGAAAATGAACATTTTCATCGATTAAACCATGAATTAATAGCAAATGTCCTTTTAATTTATCTATATGATACATTATACTCGATACTTCATAACCTTCAGGATTTTCTTCAGGCGTGCCCATATATCTTTCCGTATAATGTGTATCATAACTAAAACAACACCAACCGAATTCGAATCAATTATTCTTTGTAAACTCAATTCTTACCCATCCCAGTGTGTCACTGGAGCACCGGCAATACCTAATTTAAAAATTTCACTTGCACGTACTAAAGCCATGGCTGACATATAGCCTCCATACGACCAGCCATAGATTCCGATACGTGTCGAATCAGCTATGCCTTGTTCAATTAAATATCGAACACCATCAACCTGATCGTCCAGTTCTAAATGTCCCATATCATATCGAATTGCACTTTCGAAAGCAACACCACGATTCGAACTGCCACGATTATCTAATCGTAAGACAGCATAGCCCGATTGAACTAAACGTTGACAACGCATATCACTTCGAAGGGACCAAGAATTGACCACACTAGAAAAAATTCCTTTCTTTCTTTTCGTTTAATACATCAGCATACATACCGTTGTAAATGTGGTCCGCCGTAGACGGAAACTAATGTTGGATAGGGTGCTTGATATCTTGTTTGTTCATCATCGGGTTTATAGAGTGCACAATAGAGTGTGACATTCGATCGATTCGTAATCGAGAATAGTTCGGGTTTAACAAAATGAAATTGATCGATGATTGGCGTTTGATATTTTTGAAAAGATTGAATAGTTTTAACGATTTCTTTCGTATGAACATCAATCATTCGAATGATAGGATATTGATCAATAGAATTCCATTGCGTGATACAATATTGATAAGTTTTATTAAAACAATAAACAAGATGACAACCGGACTCTTGTGTTATTCGTTCGATTGTATTCGAATCATTTCGATAATTAACTCGATAGAGATGAACTTCTAAAGGTGTTTCACGATTAGCTAAGAAATAAATCCATGAATTCATTTCATCAACATCAACGATCTGTTGCACCATCCATTTGCCACTTGTTAATTGTTGTTTCAATTCTCCTGTTTGATAATCATGCAATTGCAAATGCATATATCCCGTTCGTTCACTAGCCCAAATGAATAGATTTGGCGTTTGTTTCAATGGAAAAAATAGATCATGGAGATTGATCCATGTTTGACTTTGATCTTCGATGAGTAATTTCAATGGTTTTTTGCTCAAGAAATCGTATTGATATAATTGAAGTTTGGTTTGTTGGCGATTTTCGATTTGCAATGCGAGTGTATGATCAGGAAAGAAACCAACACGTGCGACGTAATAATCATCGAATGAACTTAAATCTATCCAGTGGATAATCGGATGATTTTTCGAATCTGTCGTCAGTAAATCAATGACGCCGACAGTAACGCGAACGTTCGATTTGCCAGTAAATGGATATCGATGTTCTTCGACCTAGATGATTGACAAATACGAAAAACTCGATTGCTTTGCTTGTTTGTTTGTGTGCACTTACTTGATCGGGCTCATCGGCACCTGAATGTGAAATACGAAAAGGCGGCACATTCGATTCATCGACTTGTGTAAACGCAATGAACCGTGAATCATCCGACCACCAATATCCATCATTTCGATCCATTTCTTCTTGAGCGATGAATTCAGCGAGACCATTGGTTTTATTCGGACAATGTCGTGCATCGAACGTCAACTGCCGTGGTTGAGCCGGTGGATTCGATGCAACTGTTGATATGCAGTACAGTTCATCATCTTGAACATAAGCAACGAATTCTCCGTTGGGTGATAGTTTCGGATCGATGATTGGCGTTAGATATGAGCAGTGAACCAGTAGGCGAAGATCGTTTTTATCGTGAATGTAGAGGTCGTAGCCGATTGAAATCAATACTAATGATTGAGTTTTATCTTTTGCCCATTGATAACGAGTTATGCCAGCGATTAGCAGACGTTGTTGCTGAAAAATTCATTCGTTAGTCATGTTTTTCTCGAAAACAGATTTAAAAATTAAAAAAAAACGAAATTCTCAAACAAAAAAGTATCGAAAACACACCCACTTCTCGTCGAAATTTGTCTTCTATTGAAAGATTCTCTTCCGAATTCGAATCCGATTCCGTATAAACATATTCTCTATCAGTTCGTAGATCATATGCATAAAGTTGCCGCATAAATGTTAGATTTGACGAACGAATATACGTCAATAGCTGATCATCAGGACTGAAATTGATTGAGTCCGGTAGATTAAAGCCAGGCTGTGGAATTGATGCAACATCGCGACTTGTTATTCGCCTAGAAGCCATCTGAAATAAAAATCGTATGCATTTCATTATTGCACCGAAAATGAAGAGAAAGAAATAATAATAAATAGATCTCGACTATATACTCGATATATGATCGCTGGATTTATAAGAATTAGTAAAATACAAGGAGAAAAAAGATGAATAGTTTTTTTGATTCTCTTTAATCGCGTTTTTTCTGTTGAAAATCGCTTTGTGATTGTTCGTAAGACGGTGGCATTTGATTGTTTTGCGGAATATACATTTGACCACCATTGGTATTTGTTTGATAAGCTGGTTGAGGTGGATATTGCATGGGTGCTGATGGCATTTCGGGATATTGTGGAACATATTCAGCTCGTGGTAGACCTGTTGGTTGCCGTTGATAGACACCTTCGTAAGGAGCTTGAGCAGGCGAAACAAACATTTGAGTTTCTAAACGAACGAAAACATTTTTGCTTGTATTTTGAAGAGAGAAAGAGAAAATGTTTACCAGCAAAATGATTGTTCGATGCTTGAGCTGCTTGATAAGATGGCGGAGGTGGTTCATACAAATTCTCAGCAGCCATTCCGTAGCATCTATTGATAATGTATATATTTAATGAATTACCTTTCAAATAGAAAAAAAATCGTCTTACGGTGGTGCAGCTTGATTTTCTCGATGAACTACAAGTAAAAAAAAATCACTTTTAGAAAACAAAGAAAAAAAAGCAAAAGAGTTTCCCTACAAATCGAATTGACCTGTCGTAAAGCTGCACTCGCTTCAATGGCACCACCCGATGAATAGGTTAATTGAAACTTGACTTCACCTTGAAATCCACCTAAATCAAATGTCAATCATTAAAAAAAGCGTAAGTTCTTATCAATTAATTGATCGTATCGAGTATAAATGATGAAACGCAAAAGAACAATGTAACACAAACAACAGAAAAAGAAGAAGAAGAAATCGATTCGATGGTCGTTGTACAACAAGTACAAATATTCGTTTTATTTCTCATTCAAATTCTCAATGGAAATACTTTCGAACCAAATTATTACCAATATTTACAACAATTTGGTTATACACCTAAAGTCGAAGGTCGACGATTGTTTTCCATACTAGCTAAATCATCGTATTCGGAAGGAATACGTAAACTACAACGTCTTTATAAATTACCAGTAAGTTCAAATTTATACTTTTTTGATAGTACATCTTTAAAATGATAGGACACAGGTGAATTAGACGAACGAACAAAAGCATTTATGCGCAAAGCTCGATGTGGAAATCCTGATTTGGGTACATATGATTCAATAAGTCAACCAGTTAACATCGATCGACCTGCAAGTCTATCGAATAACATTCAAAGTCGTTCGAGCAAAACAAAAACTCGAAAAAACAACACCAATACACACTATTGGCCAAAGAAAGAACTCAAATGGTTCATTTCTGTTTATCCAAAACAGCAAAAATCCTTTCAAAATCAAGAACAAATTCGTCGTATTATCAATCAAGCATTTCTCGATTGGCAAAAATACTCCGGTCTCAAATTCCAAATGGCTTCGAATTCCGAGACAGCTGATTTGAAAATTAAATTTCAATCGAAAGATCACGACGATGGATTTCCTTTCGATGGGCGTGGCGCAACTTTAGCTCACGCTTTCTATCCAACACACGGCGATATTCATTTCGACGATGACGAACTTTTTACTGATTCATACAAAAACGAAAACGAACAATACACATTACGACTTGTCGCTGCACATGAAATTGGACATGCACTCGGCTTATCTCATTCGTTTGAAGAAGGTGCATTGATGTATCCTGTTTATCAACAATTTAACGCAACTTATGAACTACCACTCGATGATCAACGAGAAATACAAACATTCTACGGTAAACCACAAGTGAAACATACGATCGAACAACCAACGATGACGAGCACATCGTCATCGAATTTACTACCGGTTGATAATTGGTGTTCGGGCGAATTTCAAACTGGTTGCGAAGGACCCGATGGTGAACTTTATTTATTCAAAGACAATCTCGTTTGGAGATATCAGGCAAAGAAAAAACAAGCCTGGGATCCTCAACCAAAGTTAATCAACGAACATTTTCCAACTCTAGCTGACACGACAATCACAGCATGTGCTAAATCATCGATTGGTTATACGTATCTATTTCGAGATCATCGTGTTTGGAAATTGAAAACACATTGGCACGCCGATGGACCTTATGTTTTACATGGCAAACATTATCCACAAAATCCTCGCGTAGCTTTACGACATCAGAATTCGATTTATTTGATACGAAATCGTTTAATCTACCGATTAGATGAATTCGATCAAGAAAAAGAACTCGAAATGGGAACGATCGATTCGATACTCAATCCACCACCGAATGAATTTATACATGCAGGTTTTACCTACAATCAACATCATTATATATTTACGAAGCGATTTGTGTATGTTTATGATGCTAAACATGGCAATCTTTTGCCGAACTATCCGAAATCAATGGTCAACGGTTGGTTTGCATGTGAATCAGCAACAAAAACTCAACGAAAACCAATAACAGCAACGAGAAAAATATTAACAACGAAAAAACCTCGAATAGATCGTCATCACGAGAATGAAGAGCAAGAGGATGATAATGATCAACATTTTCATCATCACCATCATCATCATTACAGACCCAGACGACCTTTTCGATATCCACCACGACCACCCCTACCATCTCCTCATGAATATCATCAATATAATCAAGGTTCTCCTCATCAATATCGTGCTCCACCTTATCCACCTCCTTCTCCTTACGAATACCGTCGACGATGGGATGACTAACGTTTTTTCTTTTCTTTTCTTCTGAAATAAAACTAAAACGCTCACCATTCGGATGTGAACCAGCAATGCCTTCGATGTAATTTGCGCCGAATATTGGCTGTTCGACACGTAGATCTTTGATATACATAAAGGCAATAGCAAACGAAAGTAGATTGTCTCGTTGATCATCGGAAAGAAAAACCATTCGATGTGTTGTTACGAAAACTTTGCCTTTATGTGAACCACGAAATACTTCACCGTATTGACGACTTGCTTTATCGAAAGATAAAGTTACATTTTTCGAATGATTGACAATTCTAAAACATTGATTCATCAGAAAGACAATTCTATTGATTTCGACGAACTTACTGTTCGCCTTGGTAAAGGAGAAGACCACCTTGGTAATGTGCTTGATTAATGGACATATTTCGATCTGTTTAGTAATCAATAAAGAGAAAGAATAGAAATCGATATGGATGCAACAATTTTCAAAATGATGAGTAAATAATCCAGACTTTTCTATCGATTAAAAACGAAATATTCCAAGAGGTTAATCGAAACACCAATAGTTTCATTCAGTGTTCTCCAATCGTTTTCTTATCTCGAATTTATTTTCTTTCTATAAATCTATGATAGTGCGACATCTATATCCCGTCGAAACAAACTTATTGCCATTGTATTTTGCTTTGAATATTTCTGAGAACTGTTTATAATAAGATAATTGCCTGCATTAGAAATTAAATAATGCTATTTTTATTAATAGACGAAACGCATATTCAAATACTCCAATTTCTTTAGTCTATGGGCATTAGGTCATGTAAATAAAATACGGCTGTAAACTGTGTAAAATGGCCGTATACGCTACCGTTTTGTATCGTCACGGCGACCGTATTGATCGCCCTGGATGGTTATACATCGACCAAAAATACACGACAATGTTAATGAATCAATGAAAAATGATAAATAAGTCGACAAAACGTCGCATTTCAGTTCAATAGTAGATTTCACAGGTAATTTAGAACAAACTCTTCTTTTTTTTCAGTTTCTTTGTCTATTTTCAGGTTCGTCTAGTACAAATGAATTTGTTGCGACACACTATATGATTTGTGTGTGAAAAGTTCTACCGATTACACCACTTACATCGATCCAACTTTAAAACGTCGTATTTAGAATCATTATTATGTATAACTAGAAAAATCGGTCAAATTCCATTAACTGAAATTAACAACTTTCCTATGACATTTCAATTCGCATATGATCTTTGTAATCGTTTATTACAACATATTTATTCCCCATTTATTTTTAATTAAAATATAAAAAAAACTGCTAGTGCTCATCTATTAAAAGAAAACATCTTATCGACATCGTTTTTAGAATAATGATTTTATCTTCTAATCAACTGATTTGATGAAATGATAAATTCCTTGAAATATTGTTTGCTCAAGGAAAAAAACTCATTTTTTTCTCTTTTACAATCTAATTTAAACGGAATGAACATTTATCAAAATATATGTATGAAAATGCATCTTTTCTTTGGTTGTTGAAAAATTTAATTGCTCAATAAATGAAAGGCTGTTATTCCCTCAAGATAAAACCACAACATTGATTATAATTCTACAATTTAAAAAATAATAAAATAAAGAAGAAGAAAAAGGTATATACAAAATGATCTTTTAGTCTTTCTAGTTCAACTAATTGCCGCAGCAGATTGATTTTTTTGTTGATTTTTTATCTAAATCTATTCCAACTGTGTGGAAACGTTCTAAATCTTCGTTGCATTGCATATCTCTGCAAAGCAATATCGAAAATCAATTTCAATTCAATCGTCATTTAGATACATACCGAGTCAATTCAATCAATGCTTCATTCGTATTTGTGCCTTCTTTCGCACTAGTTTCAATAAACAAAGCTGAATATTCCTATTCAAAGAAGAAAATATCGTATTCAAACACAAATTAAGATGCTATAGTAAAATACTTTAGCTAGTTTAATGCCTTCATCATATTCGATGACCCGTCTGCCTTGTGCACGTGCTTGCTCTCTTGCATCGATTTTATTTGCAACAATCAAAACAGATACTTTCTTTGATATTGATTCATTGATTGTCTGAATCCATTCACGAACGTTTAAAAACGACCGTTCATAAGTCGAGTCATAAACAAGTATAACACCGTCAGATCGACGAAAATAAGATTTAGCAATACTACGAAATCTAAAGAAGTACATACAGAATAATTATGATAATAATAATCGAAAGCAAAAGGAAATATTTGAGTAAACCTTTCTTGTCCAGCTGTGTCCCATAATTGAAGTGCAATATGTTTATTATCAATTTCGATTTGTTTGTTTTGAAAATCAACGCCCATTGTTGAATTAATATTATTCACAAATTTCTCTTTCGTTAGACGCATCATTAATGTACTTTTACCAACGGCAGCATCACCACAAAAAACAATTTTAAACATTCGACTAAATCATACTATGATTTTACTTCAGAGAAAATAAATCAATTACTCAAAAGATATATTCGATTCTTGGATGGGTTGTATTGGAATAGGTGTTGGAACAATTGTCGATCGTTGTTTCGAGAGATTTCGATGAGTTGAAGTTCGTTTTGAAGTTCGTCGTGGAGTTGAACGTTTGAAATCAATCTAAACATTGATCATTTGGATGAGAAATGAACATTTATTCGTTTGATAATTTACTTCAACGAATGCATCATCAGAATCAGTATCAGCATTTTTATTCTTGCTTGTTCGAAAGGATGTTTGTCGTTCGAATTTCTGTTCATTATCAGTTTCAAATTCAGTTGCATCACGCATTGTCATTAGTGATAGTCCACTATCTGAATTCAAACAATATTTATTCAAAATAAAAAGAAAAAATAGTCTAACCTAGTTCATCAGCTGAACCGAGATCTCGATTTTCTACCAAATTCGATGGTGTTACTCTATGGAAAAGAAGAGAATCGTTCAGTTAAAATTTGAACAAAAAAATTGGTTTTTACTTTTCCTCTCGATTGTCATTCCAATAAGCACCTAAATTTGATGCAGTTGATAGATGTCTGCTAGTCGAATTCGTTGTATATGTTTCAATACTAGCTCGTAATGAGTCGTTTTCATCACGAAGTTGTTTATTCACTTGACTAGCAAATCAACGAAAATTCTATTCAACAAAGAAATGACTTATTCTGTCAACATACACGAGCTGTCGAATATTTGTTTGCATGGAATCTCTTTCTCGTTGATTTCCATTCAATGACTGTCTTTCTCTAAAATTGTTTAACTGATTAGAAGTTCGATGTGTTTATGTTAAAATTTCAAACTGTAAAAGTATTGATTGTCTTTCAGTTAATTGTGATTTAGTTGATTGTAAATCACTTTTTAGAATTGCAATTGTCGTTAAAGAATCATTAAGAGATGTATGTAAACTTTGATTTTCTTCTCTTAATTTCGCTATTTCATTATGAAGTAAAATATTCGATGAATCTTCTTCGTTTTTTCGATCTGTGTGGATCTGTTCGATCTAAATCGAGATAAATAATAATAAATCGAATGAAATTCAAAAGCAACGAAATAGTTACACGTTGTAAACGTTGTATATCAGATTTAAGATTTCGAATTTCTTTGGAAGAACTTTCTACAATCGACTCTCGCTCATTATCAAATCGTTGTCGTTCCTAAACAAAATTGGTTTTTTTTAAATAGCAAAACAAATATGTCTTTATTCTAACTTCTTGTCGAATTTTATCCTCTAATTGCCGCATATCTCGTTCTTGATCTTCTTCGATAGCTCGCAGATATTTTTCATTTGTTTCTTTTTCCCTAGAAAAAAAAACTTTTTTTCGATTTAAAGAGAAAAAACAAAGCCGAATGCTATTACCGTTTGAATGAATCTTCAAGTCGTTTGATATCTTTTCGATATTTGAGAATATCAGCAACGAATATTTCAAGTATCGATTGAAATTGATCAGTAATATCATCGGAGCTACTGCGAAGTGCCTCGTAGAATTCGTAGATTTGTTCTTGACTATTTATAAAAAAAAACACACATACATAGAAAAATATGAATATTTCGAAGGCCAGGTCAATAGATAATAGAAAAACATATGGTGCACATTCAAATGCGAACAAAAAACACTTTTACATACTTGGAAAATATGTTGTCTTCTAAAGTTTTATGGTTATTCATTTCGTTATAATTTTCATTAAATAAATATTTTATGATAAATACTAGTTAAAGCTAATAAACACAAGACTATATATACACAAGGTAGGTAGAATCATTCACACAGCTATCGATATTATTTTCGTTCTCTTCTCTCTCTCCTTTTTCTCATTTGCTAGAAATGTTCTGACGCACATAGACACACACACGCACTTTTCGATATGATACATAGTCTTTTTTTAAATTATGCAGAGGTGGTTTTCGAGACACCGTAAGGACAGAAAAAGAACAGAGAGTAAAAGCAATCAGTCGTAAACTGTAGGTGTTATTGTTTTCTTTTCATTTGCGAATAAAATATTTGATTTTGTCCTACCATGAGAGATTATTGAATACTTCTTGAATTTGTGTTTGTGTCATATGTTCTTTGACAGGATTCAATTGAAAATCGATCGGATTCTCTTGAATTAATTCATCAGATTTTAAAAGTTCTTTCAAACAAATTCGATTATCTTGATCGTGATCTAATTCTTGAAATATTGTTTCAATTTCTAAAGACGATAAATGTGGACAAAGACGTTGAAGTTTAGTTCGATCAATATAACCAACACCATTTGCATCGATATTATCCATTACGTTTTAAATAAATCGATCACATTCAAAAATGAAAGAAAAACTAGAGACACATTAATTGTTTTCTCTCGGTCTGTGAATGGCAACGAATGATTGCAACAGATGGTCTATATATTCTATACAAAAGAAAAACTAATGAAACCGAGAATGCAAATAAATATACTGATTATCAAGGTTTATAATTTATAAATATGTATACAGTAAAATGACAGGTTGTCGTAGCACCTTTCTTTTCTTTTCGAAATGGCTGGATCGCAAATGAAATTTGATCTTGACAAGTATTTGTAATTTATCTCGGATTTTTATGCCAAAAAAAGAGAGAGATTAATGACTGTGGGTTTATTAGGTGTTCTATGTGAACTGAAATTGAAATGATAAAATAGAAGATAAAACAAAACTAAAGAAGTCAATCAGTATAAATAGCAAATGCCGTGGCAATAGCTAACATATCGAAGCCTAATTTCGTTTCCACTGTAATCGATCCATCGGTTTCATGATTCCATAGACATCGTGAGACCATGGTTATTGCTTGATGAATTTGTCGATTGGGTTTTGTTTGAACGATATTTACAAGAACAATAGTTTTATATCGAACATGATTGAGATAATCAGGTTTAATAATTCGACGTAATTGAGAAGCTAAATCTCGAACAAGATCTTGACAGAATTTCGGATCATATCGAGTAGTTGTCGAAATTTTCGCACAACGTCGATTTAATTCTAACTGAAGAAGTCGTTGTGCTCGTAAGAAATCGAATTTACGTTGTGGCACAAGTGCAAATGTTGCCGATCGAGGACTTGGCATGATACTTGTTGTTACATCGGAATTGACACTTGCTTGTCTTGGATAACTGCCTTGATTTGGCAAAGGTACAGTTAAATTAGTTGATAGTTGCTGTTCATTCGCTTGTTTTGTAAGCGTAAACGCTCGTTGAAGCATTGTGGGTGTGGAAAATGCTTTTGTTTCCATTGAAATGTTTGTTGTGCGGGAGAATTTAAAGATTTAATGGAAATCATAATTCCTTTATTTTCAAAAAAAACACAATTCGATTGAACATGCAAATCAAAGGAAAAACAAAACGTTTGCGACTATCAATCAATCGATAGAAACATTCTCTTTCTCTTCCATTCTCTCTCTCTCGCTCTCGCTCTTGATTTGTATTTATTACCCTTATGTGCTTTTATTTCACGTTAAATCTGACAAGTCTAATGTATTTTTTTTCTTTTTCTTCGACTTCTGTTCTTAACTATTGTTGTTAAGCAGAATCCTCTCAACAACAGACGCGAGAAGAAGAAGAAGAAAAAGTTGAACATGCAACGGCACAAGAGAGAAAGAAAAAAAAGACGAGCGTGCAGTCGACTGAATGAGACTAGTGAATATAAGACACAAGAACGTCAGCTTATAACACGGATATAAAAGAGCAGAAGAGAAAACGACAGAAAAATCAGACATTTAAAAAAAAAGCCGACATTAGTATTGTGCTACGGACTACCTTAGCAACGAGATTTTTTTCTTCTTCTTCTCATTCTCATTCTGCTTCTTCTTTTTCTTATCACTTCAGAGAAAATTTCTACTTCGAAATGACAACAACAACAACAACAACAACGAACGAACAACAAGAAGTTCCGGACTTCTCACGAAAATCGCCTGAGATCGATTGGAAACAACGCTATGAACAATCGCAAAATGAACATCAACTTGAACTTGAACGGATTCGGTTACATTACGAGCATGAACTCAGAGAAAAAGTAACAGGTAATCGATGAAAGAAACATGATCGGCAAGAATAAAATTTGATACTTGTTTTTGTTTGTTTTTAAAAAGAAATTCGTCTTCGATTAAAAAGTGAATATGATCAACAATTTACTGAATTTCGTGAACGTCTACTCGAACAATATCAACAGCAAATGCAAAATCTGACATCGAATAATAGTTTGAATCTTGATCAAAGTATTGGCGAACAAATTCGTGAACAATTACGTATTGCACAAGAATTTGAACGTTTCGAAGATGAACAACGACAACAACTTCAATCACAACAATCAATCGATGGCGATGAACTTAAACGTCTTGTCAATAAATTACATACTGAAGGTAGTTGAAGTTTAAACAGAACGAAACAGAATTTCAATTGGAATACTTTAAAATGTTCTTGTCAATACAATAGAAGACTCAAGACCGTCTTTGATAAATACAAATAGTCAATAAAAATTGAGATTTTGAAAAAAAAATGAAATATATTCGAAAAAAGAATTAATCTTTTAAGAAACAAAAGTTAAATTAATCTAATTATTTTTAGGCATTCATGTTTTATCATTGAGTGAACTTCTTTCTCTTCGATTGAACGGAATCAATTTGAGTACAACCGACGCTTCAATCGAATCGCTACAAAAACTTCACGAAGAAAATTCAGCTCTACGTTCATTAATATCAAATATAAATTCAAATGCCGATGGAAATACATTGATTAAGTCTCTTGCTGAAATCTTTCGATGCGAACAAGAACGTCGGTTAATCGACGTACGCGAACATAAGAATGCATCGAAACTCGAAAAAGATATTTATCATATGTGCGATTATCAACGAAATGCATTGAGTAAATTATTATCTCAAGATCGTTTATTATTAATCAATGAACTCGATCAAACAAAAGAACAATTAATCTATTTAAAAGATCAACTTGAACATTTAAAACAAAATCAAAATCAACCATCGACTATCAACAATACGCAACAATTGAATAGATTCTATTTTAAATATCTGCGTTGTGAAGCATATCGCAAAGCGCTAATCTATCAAAAACGTTACTTATTAATCTTATTAACAGGTTACGAAGATACGGAGACGTATGCGTTGAATGAAATACGTCGTTTAACAGGCGATGTTAGACCGTATTCATTGAATTACGATAAAAAAGTCAAACCAATGCTAAAATCGAAATTTCAACGACGTTCATCGAATTATCGTTTTCGTTTTCGATGCTATGCTACTGTTGTCATAGGAATGATACGTATGCGATGGTTGGTTCGAAAATGGGCACATAAACTCGCAACAGTTCGATGATTTCTTTCTTCTTTTTTTTCTGTTAGAAATTTTTATCTTTTTTTTTTTGAAGAAGAAAAAAAAACATAGATGTTATATTAGCTGTAGATTATAAATACATGAGAAAAAGCAACAATGATAAATGTAGTTAATATCATCTGACCATGAAACGAATGCCATCACGTTCTGAGGCGATTAGACTCGATTGTTCTACGCAGTAAACAGAGTCGAAACAGTATGTCACAGTCTTTCAGCACATCGAAGGTCGAAGTATTACCTCGAAAAGACATGAGTTATCTCGATAAAGACCATCGTTGTTCTCTCTCTCATCAATAAATTAAGATAAGACCTATATACGTGTGTCTGTATATATATATTTATTCGTTTTGCTTATTCGACATTTATTGATTCCGAGTATTTAAGTCGGCATCGAAACACATTTGTTTGTCTTTTTCGAAAGAAACAAAAGAAAGAGAAATATGACTCGAATCGCTTTTCAACTTTTGGCTTTGCAATTCATTCTAATTGCTAGCGCCTATGGTTTATTTGGAAGCAAACCTAAAATGCAAAATACAGTTAAATATAAACTTCAACAAAAAGTTCTTACACTTGGTTCATCTTATACTGTTAAAAATGACAAAGATCAACCAGTTTATGCTGTAAATTCGCGTTGTTTTTTTCTTATTATCATATAAAAATATTCGACAATTATCTTCGTTTAGATCGGATTCAAACAATTAGGTTTAGGCAAACATCTTCGATTAACTGATGTTAAAGGTCAACATGAATATTTCTCGAGTAAGATTCAAAACATAAATCTTTACCTATCTAAACGAATGAAATTTCTCGGCTAGTCAAACATATTCTCAATCCACTTGGATTAGCTACTTATCAAATTCTTGAACAAAATAAAGTCGTTGCTGATGTTAAGTAAGATATTTCGATGCGTATTCTTATCGGTGAAATAAATGGGGTTGTTTTTTTCGTAGACGTAAATTTAGTATTGCCGGAAAGAAATTCTCAGTTAAGTCGACATTTGGTTCCTATAACATCGAAGGCAATTTTCGTTCACGTGAATTCAAAATCAAAAAAGGTCCTAAATTAGTCGCTACGATTTCGAAAAAATTCTTCGCTGTCGGCGATCAATATGGTGTTAAAGTTGAAACAGGTGAAAACGTACCATTTATCTTATGTTTAGCCATCGTTGTCGATGAAGTTGCTCATGGTTAAATGAACAAATCATTAGTTTAAAATCAAAACATTTTCTTTTCCTTTTTTTAATCACTTTAGCATATTCGTTCTTTCTTTTAAATAAAACCATTTTTCATCCCATTCGAAAGAAAAAGTCTATTTAATACATTGCATGATTAGGAGTTCTTGGTTTTATTTTCTTGGAGCTTTTTTTTTTGGAATCAACAGTTACACACACGCAAGAAGAAAAAATATTTCAATTTCATACAAAGAGACAATCATCTGACAAAGATTCATAAGAAATAACAAAAAAAAAGAACAGGAAATTTAAGTTTTAGCAACAGGTATTGGATCAGCTCGAGTTCTTGATAGATCAAGATTTCTATCAAGATCTTCGTCGATTTCACCGATTAATGCGACATTATCACCACGTACTATATAAAGACCAAGAGGAACTTGTTCAACACCACCAGTTGAAGAAAATACACGTTCATGACTTTCTTCGAGAATAATATTAATCGCTTGATCGAAACCACGTAATGTGCCTATGATGATTCGACCATCAGCAGTAACGATATTAACCGATTTATTTATATAAGCATCAAGTACTTGAGCCATTTTTAAATCTGAAACTGAGAAAAAAAAATAGAATTTTTATCGAATATATCAATCTCTTGATTTGTTTTAATTTAAAAAAATAAAAATAAAAATCAATCACTGTTATGACTGTGTCGTAGTTTTTGGTAGATGCTATCGAATTTTTTCATGAATACATCGATATCAGTTTCTTCGATGCCAATTGCAGCTGCAACTGTTAAATACGAACATTGAATATTCGTTGAATGTGCTCCATAGTTCTCGAATTCAAATGACTCGATCTTTTGTTTTTTTCCTAGTTGAACAACACGCGCACCGGACACGCGTCGAGTGAATAGCATCGACCCGAGTTCCGTCAAATGTTCGTTCGATAAATGTCGTAATGAAATTGCAATCGATATTGGACTCAATTGTTTCGATGAAAGAATCATTTCATCATTCTCACGACACCAATTCGACAGTGTATCGTAAAATTTTTGAAATAAAACTTTACGTTTTTGTACTAGACTAGCAAGACCCGTTTTTCCCATGGATAAAAGTGTGATAAACATATCGATCGTGGGCGTGCTTGACGCACGGCCTGGATACGCTTGAGATAATCGATCGAATAGATCGTTTTCATACGTTAAAACAATTGAACCACCGACAGGGACGAGAAAGTTCTTGTCGGTACTTTGAACAATATAATCAATTCGACCATTCGAACGTTTAGCTTGTTCGATTTCATGAATGATTTTGGTCGATTGTAAACCGTAGGCATTATTAATTACATGTGGTATTGAATATTTCTCACACAGTTGACTTAACTGTTGAATATTATCGATAGCACGTGGTGCGAAACAACTCGTTGTTGATATAACACAACAAATATCCGTTGGATTCAATTGTTGAATTTGCTTTTCGAATTCCGTCGTATTCGTTTGTAGATAACCTTGATTGTCAAGTTGTTCGATAACAATCGGTTGTAAATTAGCTGTTAGTATCGCCTTGAAACAACTTTTTTGATCGATACGTGACCAAAGAACATATCGTGATGAAGGTCGTTGTTTTTTCAATGTCAATAAACATAAAGTCATTGTCATACCTATACGAATAACAAACAACAAAATCCAAATGGATTCATTTCGTTCATTTCAACTCACCAAAATCCTACCGGTTGCCATTGGAATGACGAGTGCATGTTCGATCGTTCGTAGGCCGAGACTATGAACAGCATCGAGGACGAGTTCATTTGTTAATTTATTAATTAATGACGAACCGGCTGCTTTCGGTTGTACGGCATTGATATCACCAGATCGACCGATACCGTGTGAAAAATTAGCGTGACGCCGCGCGACAAGCGATGAATAGATTCGACCTAATCAATTACATGTCTCGCGCGTAAGAGGAAAAGAAAAAAAGTTACCTTCACGTTCGCCAACGCCGATGTTGCCTTGAAAATTATTTGAATCCATTTGTGAAATTTCGTTGAGCCACTGTTCGATAAGACGTTCGTCGGTGGGCTCATCGGGTAGTTTTCGATGTTCGACAATGTATTTCAATTGTTGATCGGTCGATCGACGAGCTTGCCGAGCTAAATCAATGTACGAATGAGGTACAAGACGTTCGGCATATTTTAATGTCTCATCATTCATCATCTAAAAAACAGATTAGTTCTGTCAAATACTGAATTTTAACAATAAAAGAATCACATTGTTAGTTTCGTTATCAAAGAAGAAAAAGAAAATTATTCACAATATAAAAAAGAGAGAGAGAGAGAAAATATCTTCCTGAGATTAATACTGGTCGAAAAATTTAATCATTGAACACATTTTATTCATTGCATACGAAGATTTTGTTGAGCAGAATTGTCGTTGTTGTGACGGAAACGACCATTGTCGAGCTAGTTTCTGTCGTGATTGAAACCATGATGGATAAGTTAGCTTCACTTGCCGAAATGGCATAGGTCTGTTCGATGTTAAACCAGTCAAATGACTTAACTTTTCCTTAGTCTTACGTAAATATTCGTGACGATGATCGATGAGATGACTCACAGACGCGCTTAAACTCTCGAAAAATTTCGAAAGATTAATCGATAGAGTTGCTTCTTTCGATGAACTCGATGAGTGAACACGTCGAACTGGAGGTGGCGGCAAACTGAAACCATGTTTTAAAAAGTTCACTTGTTCTTTTAAACGTTTATTTTCCTTGGTTAACTATTGTAGAAAATTTGTATATTCAAAAATATCGAAATCATCAAAGATCTACTTGAGTAATTGTGTTTGTCATGTTTGTTTTTGTTTTATTTAGTGTTTCTTGAAGGTCATGAATTTTGGAAAGAAAATTTAACTGTTCATTGATCAGAAGTTTTAATTTGTCCTCGAGCTGTTTGGTTAATTTCTGTTCGAATTTACCAATTGGAATCTCTTTAATTTCATTTAAACGTTGATTTGTTTTCATAAGTTCTCGTGCAAGCAGATTTAAACTTGGTTGATCTAGTTTCGAATAAAAAACAAATTTCAAAATGAAAATCACGAAAAATCCGCTTTTTTTCTTTTACTCCATTGAGTCATCATTTGTCCAAGTAGGAATGAAAAACTAACAAGAAGAATTAAACATGTCGATGAGATTAAACTTGCATTTTTATGAGATTTTGATGTTCTACTAAAAACACACAGATGAACATTTTTTTCTTCTATTTATTTGTTTAACTTTTACTTGATTTCAAATGCAGTGCTATTCACACTATGGTGTGTTAATACTGGCTCATTCTCATTGTCGTTTTTTGCATAATAATTCTGTTCAAATAAAGACGTCGGTGATTCCTCACTGAGTATGGTTATGTCATCATCTTGAGCTTGTTCAAGTCTAAATATAAACGGATTAATTTTGTATATTAAGCTTTATCCTTGATCACGAACTCTGTCCGAAGTAAAGACATGTTTTCATCGGATAGAAACGGACTCGTAGCACCTTGAAGAATCATCTATTGAAAAAAACAACAACATATTTTATTTAAATAAATAAAGAAAAAAAAAACGACTCCGTCCTACTGTGTTAACTGGAGGTGTCTTAGCTAAATAAATCCAATCGTCATTTTCACTCGACGCAGACATTGTCAATCTAAATGTGAATTTTACATGATGTATATATCTCGATATTAAAAATGTCGTTTGCTAAATCCTCATTTGACATTCACGTTTAAAAAAAGATCAAATTAAAATGAACATACACACACATACCGCGTGCTTCCACGAAATATCCAATGGATATACGTTTTGACTTTTGGAGGAAAGAAAAACAAACCTGATTGGTTGAGCGGTTTTTTCATTGTGGTGATGAAATAAGAAAAAAAGTAAAATACAAGAAGAATTTCAGCAAAATTTCATCGATCATGTTATCAAGTCCATTGAATTGGCTATTAGGTTATGGTCGTTCACCATCAACAACCAATCAACCAAATCAAACCGTTCAAACAACATTAAATCAAACTTTAAATACAACAACAAACACACAAATTCCACCTGTATTATCGACATCGACACCAACAACAAATAATTTATCATTACATCGAAATTTAAATCAACTTGTCGATGAAGGACAACGTTCATCATTGAAAACAAAACGAGAATTAATCACGAATCTCGATCAATTAAGTACATTGGCATTTTTAAATTCATCGACAGGTGTTAATATCCAACGTATACAAGATCAATTCGAACAAATCGATAAAACCTTACAAACAACAACAATCGCAGCGCCAACCGCAACGACTATTCTCAAAGATGAAACATTCGAACAGCAATTCGACAGTAAACTACCGAATAATCTCAATGATTATCTCAAACAGGAAAGAGAAAAAGCACTTCTATCGATGCTACGCATGATTGAAGACAAGGTAGATCAGATATATTTTTTTTGCTCGTTTTTGTTTGTTGTTGAGACAAAAAAAGAGTTTTCGTCTTTAGACATATGACGAAATAACTCGTCATAGTAATTATGTCTTGGAAACAAATTGGCAAAAACAACGACAAAATATTCTCTCGAGTATATCGAAACATGATCAAAGTTATTTGGATGAAGCGAATGCTATGCAGGTAAAATTGAAATTTGTGAAAATCGATTTTTTTAAAAACATAATTGATTTAGATTAAACGTTTTGAAACACCACGAACATTAAATCGAGGTCTATCAAATGTTGAAGCTGCTTATGCCAAAGTGGTCAGTTGAACATTGATTTCATCGAAAATAAATTTTCTCTCTCTCTCTTTCGCTTTCAGATTGCACTTTATAATGTCGGTAAAGTAGCTCGTCAAAATCTAATCGATGAATTTACCAATGTCGTTGAATCATCGAATCAACCACAAGTTAGTTGAGTCTCGAAAACACAAAGGATTTATTCGTTTCGATTTAGGCAGCAGTTGATCTCTGGCAAGCTGTTCGTTATATGAGTCAATTACCATCTGATTATCTAACTAATCGAACAGCCGTATCAGCACAACAAGCGATTGTCTCAACAGCACGATCTTATCTCGAATATTCGTATGATAAACTGAGTTTTCCATCGATTTTAGTTTTCTTGTTTTATCTAGATTTCGTATTCAATTATCGAAATTATTCATCAACCTCGTACCCGATGATGATCTACATAAACCAGGTTCAATTTATAAATTAATCATTCGATATATTCGACAAAAACATCCGAATATTGTTCATATAATTGATGATGTACGTAAATAATGAAAATTTCACGAAAAGAAAAACGTTTTTTCGTTTTGCTTAGGATGGAAATCTTGATGATCTACCAATTTGGGCAATTATATTCTATTGTTTAAGAGCAGGAGACATACAATCAGCATTGAATGCAGCTAAACGTTGCCAGTAAGATACGAAAAACTATACTTGCAAAGAATTCATCTCGTGATTTGTCAGTCTAACCAATGCAGTTGAATGGTTAACAAATTATATAAAAAATAATAATCAATCAATTGATCCAACAATTCGTTTGAAAATTCAAGATGTCTACGATCGAGAACATCGAACAAATCCATTCAAAAGGTAAATTTTCATTGATTTCGATCTTGAAAATTCAGATCATCGATAATTTAGTATTGTTCTTTCGGTTCTCTCTGCTTATGATGTCAATAATATGCACGAATTTATTGTCAATTCAATTGATGATTTACTATGGCTTCGTTTATCACAAATAATCTTTCCCAATTCGGATACAATGTCATTAAATCAATTACAAAAACTTGTATATAACGAAGGCAGTAAGACAACGAATTGTTTTCGATAGAAATGAAGAAAAAATAACCTATTTTTCTAATAGGTAGTAATCGAAGTTTATTCAATGAAAAACCAATTCAATATGCCATGTGTTTACTTCTCACTGGTCAATTTGAAACAGCCATTGATTTATTAAATCAAATCGAACAGTTTCGATGTCATGCAATTCATCTTGCTATTTATCTACACGAAAATCGTTTACTTTCGACAGCATCAAAATCTGATAGTCCGATGTGTAAATTGAATCGATATTTGACCTTCTGAGTTTGTTCGTTTTTTTTTCTCTTTAGTAACAGCGGCATTAATCAATGAAGATCCATTGAAATCGTTGAATTATCAACGTTTATTAACAACTTACACGGAAAAATGTCGATATGATAGTGAATTATGGCAAATAGTTAATTATTTCTATTTACTCAAACAAATTCGACAAAAAGATGGAGAAAATTGTTTTATTGAGTCTTTAGCTGTTTTATTATTGAAATTAAATGAAAGTGATATTGATAATCTCTTGGAAAGATTATTTGGTGTTAATCGACAAGGTGTTCTAACTGAAGTAGTTATTCTCATAGATGATTAATACAGAACGAAACACAAAGAGATTCTGTTTATTTTCAGGCTCGAATACTTGATCATTTAGATATTGATACGAATGTTGTTACAGCTAATGTTGGACTTTATCTGGAAAAACGTGGTCATTTAGAACTAGCTGCTATACTCTACGATCGTTCAAATGTATAAATCGAAAACGACAAAGATATATTGACTGAAAATTGAATAATTTCTGTTTGAATTTCTAGAAAGCACGTCAAGCTTGTCAAATCTACAATCAACTTCTCTCGGAATCGATTCGTTCGTTAATATCATCGAATACACCAGCATCAGTCAATGTTCTTTCAAGTGCTCGTGCATTTGCATCACGTCTTTCATCGATTCCCAATGAATTCGATCGTTTAACAACAACCTTATATACTCTTCTTGATATCTATATCTACATTGAACTATTCAAAAGTCAACAATATGATCGAGCTTATGAAGTCATTCAAAAACTATCTCTATTACCATTTTCTCACACACAAATCGATCAATGTTTAGAATCAATGAATTATTATTCAACTGAAATTCTTGATTGTTATTCAGATATTATTTTAATAACATTAACATTGATGGCTTTATTAGCTAATATTGAAAATAAATCAACAACGAATCAACAACATCTCCTACTTTCATCGACAAGTTCATTCGATCAACGTAAATCGAATATTTTGAGTACGAATAAAAATGGACTTCTTGATGAATTAAAACGACAAGCTGATGTACTCTTTCGTTTCATTGGTTTATTACCGATCAAACTTCATAATCATGTACATGTACAACTCATGGAATGTTTCAGTCGAATTAAAAATGCTTGTTAGGAATTGAATAAACCAAAAAAAACCACATACGCTCTTTTTCTTTTCTTTTCTGTTCTTTTTTTCTTTTGGTTATTAGATTGTGATGATAAAATAGACAAGAATTTATTTTAGATGGATCAAGACGAGCAACTTTCATTACCAAGTCGTCGTCCGACAACGACATCATCGATGAATATCGATCATGCTGAACGTGTACATAGTGAACTTTTACAACAGGCTGCAGCGAGACAAGCCTATGAACAGCAACAACAACCATTGATACCAATGAGACGAGATGAACCGGTTCGAATGGAAGATCAACCGATAGGCGATGAACAAAAAGCGTTACTAGCTGAATTTGACCGACGACGACGAGTGAGAAACTTCAAACGATTTCTTTTATTGAAATAATGTTTTATTTTTGTTGTTGCAAGGCTCGACAAATTCATGTTTCAACGGACGATATCGAAGTGAAAGTAAATCTTCGTCAGTTAAACGAACCAATTTGTAAGTAACTAACATTTGATAGAAAACAAATGAATTTATTTTTTAAGAAAATAACAAGGTTATTATTGATTAGGTTTATTCGGTGAAGGACCAGCTGAACGACGTGAACGTTTGAGAAATATAATTTCACGTCTGTCTGACGATGAAATCGCGCAGAAATTGAAGAAAAAAGAAGAAGATGACAAACGAATGGAAGATACAAAAGAGGTATGAAAACATATTTCATATTCTCGATTTGTTTCTTTACCACAAAGAAAATTTTAGGAAACGACTTGGTATCATAAAGGACCTGATGATTTACAACTTGCACGATATTGGATTGCGCAATATTCGTTGCCGAGGTGAGAGACAATCGAGAGAAAGGGAATTTAATTTTGTTGTTGTTGTTGTTGTTTTAGAGCAAAAGAACGTATTCAAAAATTGAAAGACTATGTCGCTACACCAGAAGTCTATCGAACAGCTAAAATCCAAGATCTCTACCGTCGATTACGAGTACGTATTCACTCAAAATCCATCATCAATTCGTTCAATTCGAGTTTTTCCTTAGGCAACATCATTACACTGCAGTCAAGTTGGTGATGGTCGACCGCTTTCCTATTGTGAATTCAGTCCTGACGACAAGATGGTCGCTGTTTCATCATGGAGTGGTCTTTGTAAACTTTGGTCGGTACCAGATTGTAAACTGGTTCGTACATTACGTGGTCATACGGTGAATGCTTGCTGTATTAGTTGGCATCCTCAAGCAACATTAACACAAGACCCATCGATGGTTAATTTAGCGTCGAGTTCATTCGATGGAAGTGTCAAATTATGGAATTTAGAAAGTGACGAACCAATGGTAGAGATCGAAGGTCATGCGCCACATCGAGTAGCGAAAGTTAAATTTCATCCATCGGGAAGATTTTTCGCGACAGCTTGGTAAAACAAGAATGTTTGTTTTTTGTTGCCGAATTTTTGAAAATGAAGTTGTTTTTAGTTATGATCATTCGTGGCGTTTATGGGATTTGGAAAGTCAAGACGAAGTTTTGCATCAAGAAGGTCATTCGAAAGCGGTTCATGATATTGTATTTCAATGTGACGGAAGTCTAGCAGCTTCAGCGTATGTAAAAACAACGAAAAATTGACAAATCAAAGCTCAGTTGTTGATTTTTTATTCTCTGTAGTGGAATGGATGCGTATGGTCGTGTTTGGGATCTTCGTACCGGCCGATGTATTATGTTCTTAGAAGGACATTTAAAACCAATTATTTCGATTGATTTTTCGCCAAATGGGTTAGTTGAAAATTAGCTTTTTTTCTTTTAAATCTGCATTCTAACATTTAGATATCATCTTGCCACGGGTGCTGAAGATAATTTATGTAAAATCTGGGATTTACGTCAAACGAAAAACGCGTACAGCATCGCAGCTCATCAAAATCTCGTTTCAACAGTTAAATTTCAGCGTACAGACGGTCATTATCTCGTCACAGTTTCATATGATAACACAATTAAACTATGGATGCATCCTGTTTGGTCAGCATTGTATTCGTCGACGGGACACGAACAGAAAATCATGTCAGCAGATATATCTTTAGATGGCCGATGGATTGCAACGGTATCCTATGATCGAACATTGAAGATTTGGTCACCTGAACAGATTAGTTAATAACTTGTGGTTGTTGTTGAATGTTGTGTTCTCTCTTTCTTTTTGTGTTGTTTGAAGGAAAAAAAACGAGCGAACATATCTGATTGTTGATGAATAAATCCAATGTTCTGATAAAATCCAAAGGCTTTTTTAGATTAACGAAAAGTATGTCGAGAGAAGTTGCTAATTTACAAGAATATATTGCGAATTTACCTACGAATGTCATACGAAATATCTACCGACATCCAGCGAGTTGTTTAGCAATATTTCGGTTGGTGAAATCGAAATTTTCCTACGAATGAATTCGAATGATTGATTATTCAAATTCTTCTAGTGATTTGCCCGTTTTAGCAAGAACGATTATCATGCGATTTATCTGTTTGCCCAATTCGGAAATAAATGGGCAACCACAACCGATAAGTCAAGAAGTTGTTTCATCATGGATAAATCCATCACATCAAGAGTAAAAAAATTAGCATTTCTAAAGTCTTCGTATTGTTCTTTGTTTAGTACATATCAAAAAATAAGTGCAATGCTACTGAAAACAGGCATTTGGAATAAAGATGTGCCGAATCATTGGCAATTAGACGCGACTTTTAGGAATAATTTAACGGGTGCCATATTTGGCGGGTGAGAAATGATCTTTGATTTTGTTGTACAATGAAGAAAAAGTGTTTAGTTCGATCAATTGGCTCGATGAAACTGACTCGAGTTCGACATCAAATGAACGAACAATGAAAAAAGCTGAAGAACTCGATAAATATTCATCGGACCGATGGGATGTAAGCAAACAGAATTGTTCGAAGATAATTGCTAAGAAATTCTTCTCGTTAGTTTGTTTTAAAATATCTTGTTAGTAAAGATCGAGAACAAATTACGCGTGATACAATCGATGTTTTTTTTCATGCAAAATTATTAAAAAAGTTCGTTGATTTTCGAACTAATCGAGAAATAAAACGAAATTTTCGTTCGTTTGTTTCTTAGAACTGAAGATGCGTCTTCAAAAACCGCAGATCCGTTTTCGATCACAGGTGCTGGCTTTAAATTTCTTTTAATGGATCGACGATCACAAGTTTGGTTTTTTATTATCAATTCTCTCGAAACTCGTCAAGTAATTCGATATCTATCGAACATGAAAAACCAATTGAAATGACATCCTCATTTTCTAGCAACGTGGCGAAGATATCAGTGAACATTTAATCTTCTTATTTCAGCTAAGTTTTGCAACATTCGGCAAAGTTTGTGTCTCGCAAAATGAAATCTATTTCGAAGTCTTTCTCTTCTCCATTCGAACAGGATTATTCATGTGAAAACTTTAGTCCAGCCAAAGATAGTTTTCTTCAACATCTTCGTGAACTTGGTCTCATCTGGCAAAGAACGGTAAACACTCGAATTTATTCGAAGTACATGGAGAGTTAATGATTTGATTTTTCAGAGGAAAGTTAAACGATACTATCCAACGAAACTTGCCATTGAACTCGCATCAGGATTAGCCACAGGCGCATCATCGGATAACTTAGGTGTGCCCGATGAAATTCAATCGGGTTTTCTTATTGTCGAAACAAATTATCGTGTTTACGCTTACACAGGTGGATTTCAAATAGATATTTTTACCGATCTACGTATATTCGTTCTCTTTCGTTTAGATAATAAGTTATATTTAAGCATTATTGAACTTTTCTGTAAAATGCTCTATAAGTAATTCGAATGCGAACACACATTTCGGAAATATTGATTTGATATTTAGATTTCCGAATATGCGCGTAGGCATCATAACTCGACAGAGTGTTCGCAAAGCTTTAAGTAATGACATAACATCGGATTTAATTCTCAACTTTATTCGATCTCATGCACATCCACAAATGCGTAAACGAGTATAAACATGAACAATGATTTCGATATCTTTTGACAAATTGACGTGATTTAGTTATTAGAAAATAAACCATTGATACCAACGACAATCAGTGATCAAATTCGTTTGTGGGAAATGGAACGAGATCGGATTACGGATCAAGAAGGAATGCTTTACAATCAATTTAATAGTGTAGCTGACTTTGAATTAATCGAAAAATATGCGAAAGTATGTGTTTTTGTTTAGAAAACAGAAAAGAATGTTTTTTTTTTGACATTTTGATTTTGTTTATTCAAGGATTTGAATGTTCTTCTGTGGAGTAATACACAAAAACGATGCGTTATCGTATCAAAAGCTGGCCATGAAGAAGTTAAACGTTTCTGGAAAACACAACGACCGAAAACGAATAGTGACAATTAGGAAAGAAATAAATATCAGTTTTTTTTGTATGTGTATCTGTATGAATATGTATATACTACAGCCCGGTATTGTGTTTTTTTTTGTAAGAAGAACAAAAGAGATTTCAAATAAAAATTGTTATACTTTATTCCAATGAACTACTAACGACATCTATGTTGATTTGAAATTAGCGAAATAAATAGATCGTCGATGTTTTTTAGTTCAAGAAAATGAGAATGCAATTTGAAAATGTTCGATTAATGAATTCGAAATAATCTGATAGGATTTCTATGACAATCAATGATAAAATCCAATAAAACAATTTGACATCAACATGACTCATACTTGAGTACGTAAAGTTATGGCGTGATCTATTACTAAAAAGAGGAAACCAGTTAGTTGTTACTTAAAAACGAACCAAAAGAACATTTCGTCATATTTCATAACTCATTATTTCTCGTCTATGTTCAGCAACTAAATAATAAACGAGAACAATGATGAATGGAAATCTATTTCAATTCGATGAATATCAACAAATTCAAGGCCAATATGAACAACAACAACAACAACAACAACAGCAGGCAGCAGCCATCGATCCTAATAATGTTGGCGATATTCGAGATTATCTAACAAGTGACTTCAAATTATCTGATACTGCTTTAAATGATTTATTTTCGGAATTCGATTTTAAACCAGATGATTTTCAATGTTTCGACTCATTACCTAATTCAAATACATATTCACAAACAGATCTACCACCATCGTATGACACAGCTTTATTAGCAAATGTTAAACCACAACAATCGCCAGCAATGAATGAATACATGTCATCGAATGCGTTACAATCTTTAATTGAACAGCATCATCAAAATCAACCGACAATTATTAAATATTCGTCATCACCACCACCACAATCGATACCAACAAATTATCTCGATGTAATTCTCCCTTTCATTTTGATTCCTATTCGACAAATGTTTTCTTTTTTTTTCAGACATCGTCGATTTCACCTCCAGATATGTCCGATTACGAATCACGTCGAAAACCTTCAACAAATAAACGCACACGCTCAACTGTCCCGTCTACTCATCTCCCAAAATTAGTCAAAAAGCCCGAGCCTATCCCGGTTACTCTCGATCAATTTCAAGCAGTAAACACTTTTCTTCTTCTTCATCTTCAGCTGTTTTCAATCGTTTTTCTCCTATAGTTAATCCGCGCAACGCCCGACACATCAACGTCAAATGTCGGTTCATTTTCAAGTCTGTTCGAAAATAGTACCATCATTGGAAATAATATTCCATTGAAAATCATCAATCAAACGAATCATTCAGATGAAAATACTCGTCATGATTCGCCGACAAATAATCAGGTGCCAACATCAAATCTCAATGGTACAACAGGCGGCCGTGTTCGAAGAAAATCATCGCATAATGCGATTGAAAAACGATACCGATCGAGTATTAACGAACGAATTCTTGAATTAAAAGAAATCGTTGCAGATACAGATGAAAAAGTAGCTTTTGTTTTCGCTTTTTTTTGTTTGTTTGAATTATGAATTTGATTTGTTTTCGGTTAGGTACAAAAATCGGGCGTTCTACGACGAACAGTTGACTTTATTCGTCAACTTCAGTCGACAAATCGTCGATTAGAAGAAGAAAATCACACATTGAAAACAATCCTAAAACGATTGAATCTTCCGAGTCAGTTCAATTCGAAAATCACTGAAAACAACTCATATCGATTTCGTTTGATTTAGATGTCGACATTCGAACAGACAACGAATGTTCGCCGATCGTCAAAAATCCAACAACACCTCCATCATCATTCAGCGAATCGAGCGAATCGACATTCTGCTCAAGCGATGAAGCATACAGTCCCGTTCCTAAACGTATGTCTCGACCAACGAAAGTCAAACATCATCATTTTTCCGTTGTCTAGGACAAAAACGTACGAGCAAACAAGGCATGGTCAATGGTTCTCGTTTGATTCTATGCTGTTTCATGCTCTGTGTGTTGATTACTAATCCGTTTAATTATCTACTCGATCGTATACATTCATCGGAACTTCATGATCCAACTGAAATCCAATCGATTGTCTCGTCACGAACGTTACAATCGACGAACAACAATGAAAATATCAATTCACCAAGTAGATTTGCTCGTTTGGTTCTTCGATTTACATTCGACTTTTTTGTTTTGTTTTATTCGATAGGCTTTCTCAGCACGTCATGGCGACAATTAGTAGCTTGGATGTTAAATCTTGCCATCTGTCTCGTTTGTTTAATCAAATTATTCGTCTATGGCGAGCCAATTATCGACGATAATGACATGCAAGAGTATTATCTTTACAAGAAAAAAGCCGATCAACTCATGTCCGAGGTACTTTTTATTTTTTAAATATTATTATCTAGATTTCTATAAACAAAAACCGATTTCATCTAGAATCAACTCGCCGATGCTCGAATTTGCTATCGTCAATGTTGCGAAAAGCTCTACGTTACTATTGACAACACACTTTTGTATTATCTTTCATCGATCACATGGCAAATGACGCGTTTATGCGTAAATTTCATATTCGTCGGTCGTTGGTTGATCTTCTGGTCGGGCTGGACACAATCGATTGACACACGAGATTATAATCGTGAATTGAACGATTGCCTTTTTCAATTATGGAAAATCGAATATCAACAACCAACATCTTCGTTAGGCTTGTTTAATCTTTTGATTTCGACGATTAATACCTCGACAAATGCCGGCAAAAAGATTGACAATACCAAACGAAATCAAATCTATTTACTTGCGATTTTAACATTGAAATACCTCAGCGGTCCGTTTCCGTTTTTCATTCGAACAGTTCTCAAATGTTTAACGATTTCCGATCTTAATGATTATTGGCTCGATGATATCGATCGTTTACACGAATTTTTCTCGGAAACAAATCATTTCAACATCGATCACAATGATATTTTATCATCAATACATCGACAATATTTTCAATCGATTCTCAATGAAAATATACAAAATTATCTTCTCTATCAAGATCCGATTCAAACGAATATTTCAATAAAATCGTCATCGGATTTAGACTTGTTTTCTTGGTGGCAACACAGTCTTCAAGTCATTCGATCGATTAGTAACGATCAAGAGCTAATTGATCATATTACATCAAGTGATTTACTTCGTTCGAATGAACAATCCAATCAAACGATCTATCATTTTGCTCGAACTATGAATATAACTGAGTAAATTTCATCGAATTATTTGCTTTTGGTTTTTCGAGTGTTTTGTTTTTAGTGAACGATTTATTCTAATTATCGAAACTATTCATAGTATTTTAATTGTTTTACATGACGATGATCAACAAACGAATCAAACACGACGATCACTCTTAGAACAACTAGGACAAACAAGTCGTTTGATCACATCATTCATCGAAAACACGATCAATACCAATGAAAACAACCTCGATCTAGTAAAATTCACTTCGATTATCTATTCTATTTTGTTTTTCCATCGAATTTCTAGGCAATTAAGAGTTTATTACTCGATGGTATTCTTTCATTACGTCTTCGTTTGTTAACCAGTCTCACCATCGATACAAATGAAACAATTCCCTATCTGAATGATTTTCAACAAGAATTAGATTCATATAAACAGTTAAATCAAATTATGAAACTACCTAAACAAAGAGTACGAAGACTTTGTTCTTCTTGATTCGAAATGTTGATTTTTTTTCTTCTTTCGTTTGTTACAGATTTATTTATTCGAATCAATCTTTCGTCTTGCATCCGGTTTGAATCCTTTAGCTACTCAAACGTTATTCGAACGGGCGTTGAAACCAAGCCATTCGAATATGGACAATAAAGAAAGTCCCAATCTCGATATTCTCGCTGCACTTTTATTGTTTTGTCATTTTTCTCCATCGACAATTTATCATTACCGAAATCTTCTTCAGCAAGCTGCTAATCTATCCTGTTCAACAGACAAAAATCATGATCTTAATCGTCTTCGACAACAATGTTTTATGCTAATTCGTCAGCCGTATTTTACTCTGTAGAAGAAAATACGTTCAAAAAAAAATAATTTTTGATTAAGACTGATTTTTATTTGTGGATATTGAAAAAAAAATAAAATTTTAAACTTTTGAAATCTTCTTCTTCAAAACTTTACACATGAGAGTGATTTCTGCATGACGTTTTTTCAAAGTGTCTAATTTTTCCGTGCATCTTTCGATATCATCGTAACGTTCTTCGTAATCACGAAGTAAGTGTTCGTTGCCGATCAAACCGGAGTTTTGTTTTAACGATTGATTTTCTTGACGCAAACGATCACGACGTCGTTTAATACTTGCTAATTCGTCGCGTTTCTTAAGAAGACGAAGAAAAAAACAAAAGTTCTTACAGTGAGGTCAAATGAAAATGAAAGCTAATATTGACAAATTTTCAAAATCGATAGTTTGATTTGCGACGGAGAAAATATTTGATCAACGAAATTGATAAATTATACCTGTTTTACTTCTTGTTCTTTGTCTTCGAGCACTTTTGCGGCTTGAAGACGTTGATCATTGATGAAATTCAATTTCTCTTTTATATGACTGAGAATTTGAACGGTTGTACTGATTTTTTTTCGTAATTTCATTAATTCCTTAATAAAAGAACAAAGAGTTAAGTTAAAAATTAAATTAACAATGATTTACTTCATTTCGTTCTTCAATTTTTTCGCTATATGTCTGATTTTCGATTTTTAATTGTTCGAAATCGATCATATGAAGACCTTCGGCTAGTTCTTCTTTCGATTTCAATTGTAATTCACGTTTTTTCAATTGATTTTTCAAACGAATATTTTCATGACGTGTCTACAACAACGAACAAATTATCAAATCGACTCGAATTTCATCAACAAAACATTTTACTTTGATTAATTCTTCTTCTTTCTCTCGTAATGCCATTAAATAATTTTCCACTTCCTAGACACCAAAAAAAAACCAATCCAAATTATTTTTATGTTGTTCAAAACAAAAGAAAATATTCTATGAAAAGAATCAAGCACTGCAAAGATGAGAATATATGAACTGTTTTATATAAAATAGGGTGAGGATGGATAGAAAATACCCACATGAAGAAAATTTCTAGGCGGCGTACGCCAATCCTGTATATATATATAGAGAGAGTTTTAGTTATTTATTCGTTTACTTCTATGTTGGAATAGAATTGTAATAATGATCTACCTGATTGGATACAGATTTTCCGCTTCGAGAGAAGACAGCTTTCGAAGCAATATCTTTGACTGATTGTGCATATTCTGTTTTCAATTCTTCGACATGATCTTTTCGTTTTTGAATTTGATGTTCGTATTCATTTCTCTTTTTCTCGTATTCGATTTGATCGTGTTTAATTCGATCTTGTAGAGTTTCGATTTCGCTTAGATATTTTTGATAACGTTGTTGTTGTTCAGTGGACGAACGCTCTTGACCAGGAGCTATGGCTGGTGCTTCATCAGTACCCTAGAAAATCGGATTTTGTCATGAGAAAAACTGAGAATGAATTTTACTTTTCGTTTATGTAAATAATCAGCTAAACGCTGTTGTAAGGCTAAATTGATACTTTTCAAACGATCACGTTCGACTTCAGCTGCTTGATAACGAGCAATGAGTTCTTCTCGACTGATTTTTATTTCGGGTTCTTCAGGAACAATTTCGTGTTGTTGTTGTTCTTCTTCCTCTGGCTCGAGATTTTCAAATTCTCTGTAAATAAATCAATATTATGAATAGACAAGTCAATGAATGGCATACACTTGAGGTTGTTCTCGTTGACCTCGTGCTGAACGTTCACGACCAGAAAGAGCTGATCGACGTGGTTCTTCCAGTGCTGCTTGTATCTTAATAATAAACAAAATCCAATAGATTTACATCAATCAAATGATCATTTCAATTACTGTATCAGACACTGCTGCTACTTCTTCTTGTTGAGGTTCTTCAGCAATCGGTTCTGCATGTGGTGATGCTGGTGCTGGTACTGGTGCTTCAGTTGATTCTCCATCTGCAGGAGCCGATGGTTCGTCTTGTTTCTCTCCTTCTCCTTCGACAATCGATTCATTAGCAGCAGTTTCTTCTTCAGCAGTGCCTGGAAATGGTGCACCCTCTTCTAATTGTTCTTGAATTTCATTTTCAGCATCCGTCGCTGGTGGTTCGCCTTCATTGGCTCCATCTTCAATAATCGTATGTTCGACCGATGATGGTTGATCATATTGAGCTTGTTGTGCAGCTTCCGTTGGAGAATCTTCACTGACTGCAATCATTTCATTCTGTAACGTTGGTGTTTGTTCATAACCAGGTCCTTCATCTTCTCGTGCTTGTAAATCTGATGCTGTCGCAACTGTATCGTGTATAGGCGGTGGTTGTGCATGTGCACCTGTCTGAGGAAATCGTGTTCCTTCTCCTGTCTGTTCGATTCCTTCGTTTTCCTCATCACCTTCGGGAATAGTTGGTGGCTGATGCATATTTAATTATCTACAACAGATTGAGATCATTTTCATATTGACCTTTTGGGTTAAAATGCGTGACAATTTTTGTTTTCTGATAAAAACAAACAAAAATGTAATAAAAAAATTAATTTCGTAGGTTTATTTAATCAACATGAATGCCTATAATATTAAATTTCTCTGTTTAGTGTTAATCATTTTGGAGACGTTAAAACTATTTATTCGTTTTTTTTTCTTCTCTCCTTCGTTTTTTTTTTATTTCGATATGTTTATCAATTGACAAAACTCGAAATCGACTGACTCCCTTTTTTTTTCTTCTCTTTCTGTTCTAAACATACATTTAGTCTCTAAACCATTCGCAAAAAAAGAACGAAAAGAATCGAACGAATCAATATTATATTCTTTACATATATTCGTCCAAAGGAAATCAATTATCGTCAAACAGACTCATCATTTACTTATTCGAATTATACAATCAAGATAAGAGTAAACTTAATATTTTACAACAGACGTTCGTCAATAAACAAAAAACAACGACGAAGTAAGTTCTAAACAAAACGAACAATGATTTACTATTATGTCTTTCTTATCAATGAAAGTTTTTTATGAGTGAACTAACAGTTGCAAATGAACAACGGTTTCGGCCTCGAGCACAATCTCTTTTCGAATATCGTCCTCGAACGAATACAGAATTAACAATATCGTTACTCGATCGTTTTATATCATCACGAAATTTAAATACTTCAGCGATTGAAATTGGCTCAACAAATGAATGCGAAGTCGTTATACGTACAGGCTCAAAACGTCGAATCTTCTTTATTATTCAACCGATCATCGCTAGTTTGATTGTTTTTCCTTTACTCATACTTTTCTGGCAAGCAGGCTGGAATTTCATAGTCGAATGGTTAGAATCGACAACGATCGGTAAACATTGGTCAACTTTAGTTGGCCTTTATTTTCTCGCGCAAACAATCTTTCTTCTCATCTATCTCAATCAAGATCATCTCTATGATCATCTTCATCGACAAAAAAATCAATTCTACGTTACTTTTCTACTTCAATTTCATACATTCATTACTTCAGTAACATACATTGTTCAATGGGTATCAATGTGGACAATTTGGGATCGTTATACGTCCGATGATTTACTACTTATGCTTTCAGTTAGTATTTCTGCATTACTGGCATTTATTGCTTTAATCGGACATCCGTGCGATCTTGTTTGTGCACCGTTTATTCTTAGTTATGATTCAGTTGAATATAATATTCGAATTGGATCACCATTTTCAACTGAAAAAGTAATACTAATTAAAACATCATTCTTTATCTATCGACAATCGAATTTCATTTCATATACAAATCTATTTTAGATCAGTGATTGTCTTGCACATTTTCTTAATTATATTTTCTATGAATATATTCTCTCACTTCTTTCAATTTTAACATGGCGTGGTACATATCAATTACTCGATGTTCATCTCTTTCCAAAGAATGATCCACTATCTGCAAGTGTATGTCTTCTCATCGGTTATCCAATCTATTTCTTTCTTATGTACACTCAAGCTTATTCGGACAAATTTTGTCCATTACCAACATTTATCTATTTAAATTATCCGACATTTCTTAATAATATTCGACATATAATCGCATTTTTTACTTGCGTTTTATTATGGCGAGGTTTTTGGATTTTTTTCGATACATACATAGCTACGATGTCATTAGCAGTCAAATTTCCTTATCTATTCTATATAATTTGTATGTCAATCGCATTCGTTCTATTAAGTCTGTTGAAAACAGCATCGTCAATCAATGGTCCTATGTCGCATATGTTCGATCAATATGATCTATTTCCTCATTATCCGAATAGTTATTTAGTCAAATGGTTTGATCAAATGAAAAATTCGGACGAGATTTCTTCGGATTCAACTAAACGTGCAACAGTCGATCCTTGTACACTTTCATTTCTTGAATAAAACAGAACTAATTTTGTTTGTATTCATATATTTATACAAAAAAAATATAGAGATAGATCGAGAAAACGAAATTTATATGTTTACTTATGCAATTGTGTCACGAATTAAACATTATGCTCACTAGTCGAACGAGATAGAACTGTATTCGTTATTCGTTCGGGATTGATTTCTTCATTAGCAATAGGCAAAGGTCGCATTGAAATATGTCGAGAGTCGGTTAATGTCGATGCCGATTGATCATCCCTATCTCGAACTTGTTTATGACGAAGAGAATGATCTGTAAAATTCAACAAAATCATTCAAGTGCATTTGCTGTTTTTTCTCTCTCTCTCTCTTACTCTGCAAACCACAGATAACATTCGATGAATTACTAGTACCAATTGTTCGCCAATCGAGTAGATAATCATCATAATTCAAATTATGCGTCCATTCAAGTAACTCATTCACTTCCCAATCTTCGACAGCATCTGCACCGTATGTATTAAAAATCCTTAGTATACTCGTTGTTGTTTCGTTGATTAAACGTGACATTTCCTTGTCGTTTTCATTCGATTCCAAATCATCTTGCGTTTGCGAACTCAGCATACCCGTTTTATACCTAAAAATCTCAACTTCATTTACGATTACCGATCGAATTTTTCAAACTGACATTTTTTGTAACCATTGTAATTTCTTTTGTTTTCGTCGACGTTCAACATCTTGTTGTCGTTCAATCTATTCAAATGCATTTGTTTTCTCAAAAAGGAAAACATCAATCATACTTTCGAATGTGAAAATGTGATCGTTTTTTGATAAGCATTCGAACTATAATATTGATCCATGTTGACTTGTAATAAATGAGAGTAAGCAACCGGTCTCCAGCCATTGTTTTCTATTCGACGATACCAACCTTGCAGATCTAAATCAATTCAATGTTTTTCAGACAAAAGAAAACTCATCAACACGAAACCTTGTTCAGGAAATCGATTTAATCGATTGTTTGAATCGGCTGCACTTTTTAATCGTAAATACGGTCGAGTATAATCTCTTGGTGCGTTTGCACCGAGATCTTGAACCGGTCGATTCGTAAAAATTTTATAATAAATCGTCGGAGGAAAACGATCGCCAGCCAAACGAAAACGTATACGAATGCCAGCTGCAGCATCGATATATTTCGATTCAACTGGATTGATCGTTCTCATAAGAATCTGTGGATCGCCATTATTATGAAAATGAATTAAATCACGATAGAAACGAAACACTTGAATATCCTATTGAACAGACAAAAACATGTGAATATTGAAATGCAATTTTCGATTACAATATATCGTCTCCATAGTCGTTGAATTTTTCGAAGTCCATCGATTTGTTTTTCTGTATATTCAGTCGACATGTCGAGCATAAATGAGCTTTATAAAGCAATGAGAATAAACGCCATTAGAACATCATGTTGCCTAGCAAACGCCTTTATATGTCTTGTATATCGTTCATTTCTTTTTTTTTATTGGCGTTTGATTAGACTTCATAGATGGCAATCAGTTACAGACAGAAGTATCAGGTTTTATATAGTATAAATTAAATATTTATTGAGTTTCTATGTTGCTCGACTTTGCAATTAATTTTTGCTAATAATGGATATTTTTAGAAAGTCTGAAACAGTTACTTGTATGAAAAATATCTTTTAAAATGTAACTATTATTTGATAAACTTAAGTCTTTCTAGTAGAAAAAAAAACAATTTCATTTAAATTCTGATAGAGAACTGCTAGACGACAGGTTTTCACATATGTAGAGATAATGTCTCATCTGTTTAAAAATTAATCCTCTTAGTCTCATACGTCATCTTCATTCTTTTTTTAAAAAAAATACGATAACTAAATCGAGTGAGAACATAATTAACTCACATTAACTAAATAGCATAGTGTTGTACTTATAGACGAATTCCTTGTCTAGTAATAAGTGTAAGTACATTAAATTTAATTGTTGTCATGTCTCAGACGTCTATTAATTTGTTCTGCAAATAATTATTATTTAAATGACTTTGCAAAAAGAAAATTGTCATGAATCAAACATGATTTTATTGTAATTTTTTTTAATTTCCCAGATTATTTGTGTTTATATAAGTTATTCAGATACATTCACGTGAATTATAGGGACGCGTTTTTTTGCACTTAAAAACGAGAGCGAATACGTTAGATAACTTTCGATTTGATTTGTCTTTTCGACACGCGATAAGCACAAGTTCGTTTTTTTCTTTAAATTTGATTTTGTTCATATTCACGTGATATATAACCGACTAAAGTAAACAGTTACATAACGACGAGGTGAAAGAATCATTCGACAAAGAAAAAGAAGAAATTTCAGTACATATAAGCACGGTTAAATGTGAAGTCTATATGAAAGAATAATCATACGACCGATTTGTATAGTTAAAATAATCGTTATTATCAATCAACCTCAAATCGAAAGGTAGGTTGAACGAAAAGAAATGAGAATGTTTATAATACAGGAAAGAAAAGACAAAACTAATCAGGCTTTTTCTTTCTCGGAGATGACTCAGGTGTCTAATGACGTATGAATAGTAATACGCCATGCCATGAGCATTTTTTCTATTTAAAATAAATAATATTCAGTTATGAAATACGAAAGAGACCGAACTGAAAAGTTTTTTTCAGTATTTAACCTCGAAAATAGGATGCACTCGAAATAGTTATCATATACTAATCATTTATCTTATTTGAAATAGAACGATAAAATAAAGTACATTGTTAAATATTTTTTCTTTTCGATTCAGTTTAATAAATGTTTGCCGAGATTCTTTAACATTTTTTTTTCGAGCATTTGCGAGTCTAGAGAATGGCATGTTTAATGTTTTTCTCTTTCCAACGAAATTTGAGTGAGGACAAATTTATTCGAGACAACGAGTAAAAGTGTTTTATTCGAGACAACAAAGCTTATTGAGTTCTCATTAAATATATTTCTGCGATGTACTTTTTCAATTTTCTTTGAAATTACGCTTCTTTTTTTAATGTTTGATATGTGTGTCAAAGCTGATACTTGTGTCTGAAGTCTAAGTAGAGAAATGTTAGGTTAACTAGAGCAGGATCGCACTTTTGACTAAGTGCATTGAGAAGGAGCAGTCATCATTTTTTTTAAAAGACCGACGAGAAAGAGAAAAGGAGAACGAGCAAGAAAAAGAAAAGAAAAAAACTATTGACCTTGCTCTATTAATAAATCGTATATCAACAGTAAGTTTATCTTTGTCTGAATGTGAGTGCATTTTTAGGTTATTTTATATTATTCACTAAAGTTTGTCGACTGTCTGACAGATATATTTAATAGAGAGAAAGAAATCGAGGACACACAATATTTATTTTTCAGTTTCAATCATATACGTCGGCTGGATGAATTCTTATTGAAGGTCGCTTTCTTCTCTCAAATGAAAATATTTTTCTCGATTTGCTTCTTGTAAATGAAACTTCTTTTTTTTTGAACTCGAAAGTGTTTTATTTATTTTTCGTCAAGTACAGTCGCCGACATTGTATTAATATGACACATAATGATTTGATAGGCGGCTAAGTTTGTCCTTAACATGAATAAGTACCGATAGTATTTATTTTTCTCTCGTCATAATCGTTTTAAAAAAAGGAACGATGATTGTCATACGATGTTTGTCGATAGTTAACTGCGTGTTTTTATTTCCTATGCTATGCTGTTTTATGTTTTTTTTATATTCATTTTCTTTTTTTTTCATATTTACGTCTATTAGAGAAGAAAAACGAAAAAAAATCATCGTCAGATGCACTTATTCTTTCTTTTCTACCCTCAGTTAAGGTGTGTGCATAGTTTTAATGTATGTAAAAAGAAAAGGTTGTGAGAACGAACATTTGTTTCCAGTGCAAATAGGAAGACGATTCGTCATTTTGGGTTTTTTTTGTTAATTTTGACTTCATGATCTAGATGAAAATGAACTAATGACAAGTCTCAACGAAAGTAGATCATCTTTGATGGATAATACAAGCGAAGAATCAATGAGTGTCGATGAGAATTCATCGAAAACTATCCAACAAAACTATCAACAAGATCGATCACGTTCACATACAACACGTTCGAGTGCCGGTAGTACGAATAGTAATGGCACGAAACGATCCAAAGATATTTCACCATGTTATGTTTGTGGAGCACAAGCTCATGGTTATAATTTCGATCAAAGTAATTCAATTCGTACTACTGACCATAATCTATAGTTTCGTTTCTTCTTCAGTTACTTGTGAATCATGTAAAGCTTTCTTTCGCCGAAATGCATTGAAACCAATGGTAAAAAAAAACCATAAATAGATATTCGATAACAACAAAAAAACAATTCGATTATTTAGGATCGATTTCGATGTCGAAATAATAACAATTGTATAATCACAGTTGTAACACGAAAACGTTGTAAACGATGTCGATTAGTTAAATGTTTTAAAGTTGGTAGGTTATCTATTCGAATGATAAATTCGAAATTCTTCACTCTACAATCGCATTTTTAGGCATGCGAAAAGAATGGATTTTAAGTGACGAAGAAAAATATTTAAAACGTGTAAAAATCGTTCGAAATCGTTTATTAAAACAACAAGTTCATCAAACATCAACGAATGATGATAAGAATTCCTATTCACAAGATGATCCATCTCAACTCGAACAATCTTTCGTTGATTCATTTCAATTAATTTACATGTATCAATCTCCTGATCAACAACTCTATCAACGACAGGAGTATCTTCTCAGACAATTCGATCGTGGCTATCGATTGATAACCAATGATTATCCTCAACCGAGTAAATTCTTCGATCGAAATACTCTCATATCTCGAACGGATGATGTCGAATTGAAATTAACATTAGTCAAAGATTTAACACGAGAACTAACCCAAATGACAACATCACGTTTACTCAATTATTTCAATTTAATACCTGAATTTCGTCTTCTAAATCAACAAGAAAAACAAACATTACTCTTTCGAAATATGCTCTCTGTTTTCATGTTTCACGGTGCATTGACATACAATTCGGAGAGCGATACATTTGTCGATCGAACGACCAGTAAAAACAAATATTCAAAAATGCTCTGTCAAACTTGATTGATTTCGATTTTCTAGATGATGAACCGTACGATGCTAAATATTTGTTGTTTGTCTATGGGCCGAAAGTTTATTACAATTTCATAGCATTAGCACGTCGATTAACATTAGCAACGTATCAAAATGAAAAAGATCAACAATCTTACGAACAAGCACATCAGTTGTTTTTACTTCTAATGGTTATTTTATTATTTTCAAATACAAGTCAGATTCAATTTGATAGTAGACAATCGGCAAAAATAGCACGAATTCAGCAGATTTATATTGATTTAACATGTCGATATATACATGATCAATACGGATTGGTGATTGGTAAAGAATTATTTAAAAAACTTGTTCCACTTTTAACTGGTAAAGTTTAACGAGCACATTGACTTTTATCGTTTTATTTTGAATTTAGATTTGCAGAAACTTTGTTCAACATTAGCGAATGTTAATCTATGCGAATTGGCACAAGAAGAAGATCAATCGTTATCATCATCGACTCAACAATCAATTGAATATTCAACAATGATTAGTAATCGTTCTCATTTAAATGAATTACAAAAAGAAAATCGAGCACCGAATCAGACGTCAATATCAACAGCAGATTCTCATGTTAATCCATTGGCTGTTCGTTCATCACCATCGATTCTATCGAATACTCATCTGTTTTGAGTATATTCATAAGAACACGAACTACTTTACTTTAGTCGGAATTGTATTTTTTTTGTTTTTTTCGGTGTGTATTTCCTTCCTTTTCTTTTTCTTTTATGAATAAAAAATGATATTACGTTGACTTTGGTTTTTTTTTCTCTTCAACACGACGGCTGATTACTTACGATATCTGTTGAAAAAACGCCGAATTGGTTGCATCAGTTATATGATGTAGGATAGAGTCATTCATTCAAGATTTTTCGAGACGTTTGGAGATTTTTCTCGAAGGAATCTTTTTCAATAGGATAAAAACATGTCTAAATTTTGTTTTGTTCTCTATATTTTTGATAGAAATCACATTCTTTTTGCTTAAACATGGCTGATGATTCGAAACAATCGTTTCTCAATACTCTTTTCCAATGGACAGTGAAAAATACTACGACTGAAAATCCAACAACAACAACCAGTGATGTTCAACCGATGACTGAAGATGTATGTTAAATCCAATTGTTTTGAAATTATTTTGAAATGTTTCGTTTTTATTTAGAAAAAACAATGGTTAAACGATGCACTAGAAAATCTAACAGTAAATCCAATCGAACGATTGAAATTATGTATTAGTAAAATCAAAGATCCTCAAACGTCCGATGAACATAAAAAAGAATTCGTCGATGAACTTTGCCATTGGTCAGAAGAATTAGATTTGGCGAAAGATTTCTTTACACTTGGTGGTTTAGAAATTCTAGCACCACTATTAGATCATACGAACGATGAAATTCGAATACAGACATGTTCTTTATTAGCAACATTAGTTCAAAATAATGATCATTGCCAACGAATTATTGTTCAATCGGGTTTACAACAGAAATTATTGAAAATTGTTGAAGATACACCTAATCCTGAGTTGAAAACAAAAGCTGTCACTGCAATTTCAGGTAAATTGATTTTTAATAAACCAATTTTCGAAATTCTTATCTCTTTTTCTCTCAATAGCACTCATTCGTGGTTATACATTAGGTCAACTTCAATTACAAAAATATCAGGGTGCAAAAGTCCTAATCAACACTCTCTCATTGCCAATACCACGTTTACAAGTTAAAATCTGTTTTCTAATCAATACAATTTGCTCATCTAGTCCGCATATGAAAAGTACGACAATTCTTTGAAATCTATTTGCAAAATTCAACTTTTCCTCTTCCTTTTTTTTAATTTAGAAATCTTCTATGAAAATGGTGCATTAGAAGCATTTATTCAATTGTTTAACAGTGAGACATATCCTGATTATGAAAATATTCTACAATGTATTTTAACTTTATCAAGTATAAAATCCGATGCATTGATAACATTGAGTGAACGTAATTTGACATTAATCGAAGAATTTCGACAGAAACTTAACCAAAGACAGCAAACAAATCAGAATTCTGAAGATCATCAAGAGGAAATTAGTTTAATCAATAAAATTCAACAATTATTCAATTCACCCTCAACACCCTCAACGAACGCATCAACGACAGCATCTACAGATAAACAATTAGTTCTTGCTGATTCCTAACATTCGATTCGAAATCTTTTTCTTTTTTTGTCTATTTTTTTAACTAAAGAAAAACTAGATCAAATCAAACAGCTACAACTCTTTTATCTGACATGGCTTAGTAAAAATGACCGACACTTGTTTATCCTCTTCTTCTTTCTTTCTTTCCTCCAAATGCAAAAAAGAAGAAGAAGAAGAAGATGATAGATCTTACATAATATCTGGATATGAACTTATCGACAAGTTTATATACATATACGTATATGAAAAATTCGAATGAATTCAAATCGAAACTGTTAATCGAGTGAAAGTGACCAGTTCGATGTTGTCAACGAAAACAAAAATAAGATGAAACATCGTCTGTAAATACGAAGCAAATCTATTTACATATGACTTATGAGAAATGTCGACGCAACAGTCTGTATATATCATCAAGCTTCGAATGATGATGTCGAAAGGAAAAAGGAGAAAAAAGAGAGAGAGAGAGGAAAAGAAACGAGCTTGAGATAAAACAAAACATTCCCTTGTACATAAATGTTGCTTGTCAAACAAATAGCGATGACGTGATGTTACTGATAAGAAGAATTCGAGGGCAATAGTTTATCGATTTCATCAGTCCAGAATTTATATGCACTTAGAGTTTTTATTTTATGATTTGTATTTCAACTTGAGAGAGAGAGAGAGAATTCTTTCTATTTTAGTTACTCTAGTATGCAATGTTTGCTCGTCGAAATTTTCGTCGTAATCTTGTGATTGCTGTATGCTTACCCGTTGCTTTCTTAGGTTTAATTGTTATTCATCATAATCGAAATTCGATATACGAAGAAGAAGAATATCAAACACAAACAATTCAATCGATTCGATCGAAACGATTGACAAATGAACAGACACCAGTCAATTCATTCGAACGATTCAATCCAGGACAAGGATATATGCAACAATGGAAATCATTCGATGGATTGATGTATCCTGTTTATAATGCAACGAATCTCGAACGTTTTGTTCATTTGGATTTGAAAGGTGCTGCACCAATAGTTAGTTATTATGAAAAATTATTTCCATTTTTAAAACGACTTGGAGCTACGGGTTTACTCATCGAATATGAAGATATGTTTCCGTATACTGGTCGATTAGAAGTTATTAAACATGGTCTTGCTTATAGCAAAGACGATATCGAGAAAATTTTAAATCTAGCACGAACGAATAATCTAAAAGTTATGCCATTACTTCAAGTCTATGGACATTTAGAATATGTACTTAAATTAAAAGAATTCATGCATTTGAGAGAAGACAATCGATATCCACAAGTGATAACACCATGTTTAGAAGAAAGCTATCAACTTCTATTCGGTATTTCAAAACATTTAGTATTGTTTTTTTTCTTTCTTATTGTGTATAATTTGAATAGATATGATCGATCAAATGTTATTATTACATCCATCAATTCCGTATCTTCATTTGGGTTGTGATGAAGTTTATTATCGTCTTGTTCATCCTCAATGCAGTTCATTGAATTTTCGTGATGATGCTGATCTATTCATAAAGTATGAGCTACTCATCCTGATTTTTACAAGATGTATTCGTTTTCTTTTCTAGACATGTCACACGTGTTGCCAAATATGTTAAATCAAAACGTCCAGGTATAAAATTATTTATTTGGCATGATATGATCTCACAATTAGTTAATTCAGGCTTAAATAATGTAACTAGAGATTTAGTTTCATATTCATAGAAAAAGATTTCGATTTACTAGATTGACGAACTAAGTGAACTCGTTATACCTATGATTTGGACATATGTTGATGATGTTAAAATTTGGTTTGATCAATATTTTTGGACAAAGTAGATCTCGATGACTAAAGTTTGTTTGTCAATTCATTTTTCTGATTTATTAGATTTTCGACGTTTCGTGAAGTTTGGGTTGCTAGTTCGTTTAAAGGTTCATCTGGTGAAATCACTACGATGACTTACATCGGCCATCATCAACGAAATCAACAGACTTGGCTCGAAACAATGTCAATTGCTTCGATAAGAAATCGAATTAATTTCACTGGCATTGCAATAACTGGCTGGTCTCGTTATGATCATATGCTTTCATTATGTGAACTATTACCATCATCAATTCCATCGCTTGCCTATTCATTACAAACAATTATCCATGGTCATATTGATTATTTCAAAAATCGAACGATTGCCGAAGGATTTCTTGGTTGTAATCAAATACCACCATGGGAAAAACCAGTGTATTACATGTATATAACTTGTACATTTCCAGGTAGTAGAAAGCAACAGTTTCATTGATCATTCGAGAGAATTATGTTCGTTTTAGGCCATGAACTCTATGAAATTATGAATCAATATGTTAATTTAATAGGACAATATGATGAAACAATGTCGTTTGTTCGTTTATATTTAACCGATCTACATTTACGACAGAATTATATTCATTATAAACGAAGTCAAGAATGTTTACAACGTTTATATGCTATCGAAGAACAAATGGTCTATTTTATTCAATCATTTCAACGTGTTTGTTTGGACTTTTTTACAGCTGATATTGCGCCTGAATGGTTACAAACATATCTTATGAGAAAATATAGAGAAGTACAAACAAAAATTAATTTTCTTCATCGAACTTTAAAAACACAAAAGCATTGGCCAAAACGACCGCTACCGAATAATACAGCAATGATTGTTGTTAAACGACGAAATTTTACTCTTCAAACTTATGTATAGATTTAGAAAAAAAAACAGAAGACTTTTGATTAATTGTTCTAATCTAGTCAAAGTATACATAAAATATAGATTTTCTTGATTTTTTAGCTGAATTATAAATTTTATTGAATTAAAAAATAACAACTAGACATTTCTGTTTTGATTTTCATCGTTAGAACTTTCGTTTTTCTTTTGACGTTTGCTTCTTAAATAACCATCGACCGAAAGTATACTCGCCGATAGAACAGTTAAACCGGCACCAACATAAAACATCCAAGATTTAGTCAAACGAAGAAATATATATTGTAAAACACAAGCATAAAGAATTTCTAAAGTACTCAATATGGATATTAATTGAACATTTTCTCGTTTTAATGCTTTAGCATAAAATGTATTCGTAATCAATTGACAACAACCAATAACAGTACCAGCTGTAATCATCCATTTCCATGGATATGGTTCAGGTATCCAGAATCGTCGTATGATAGTATAGAGTATGGCAACTATAAGAGCAAAACTTGTAAATTGAAAATTCATTACTGAATACGGTTGTTTGGTCTGAACTAATTGTTTTCGAGCAATCATTTGTATTGCTTTTGTTAGAGAAGATATAAAGGCTAATATTACGCCGAGATAATAATAAGTAGAAGTTTTTGCTACAGCAGCTATAAACGTATAACCAGTCAGAGTTGTGTTGACTGCTGCTGCTGTAGTTGTAGTAGTAGTAGTTGTTGTTGTTGTCGTTGTTGATAATGATGGTTCATCGAATATGTGAGATAGAGTTTTGATAAAAAAATGAGGTTTAGTTGCTAGAGTAAGTCCGATAATAGTAAGTAATAATGAGATAGCATTGACAAGTCGAAAACGATCTTTGAGAAATATAACAGATAAAACTGTTGCCCAAACAATGTAAGTATATTTAATTGTATTTAAATCTGATAGAGGAAGAAAATAGAAAGCTGCTAGAAAAGTTAAATTCGTTCCACTTGACATTAATATATTCATAACGCAAGCAAGACGTTGACCATTTGTATCAAATATATTGTAATGTTTATAGAAGTGAGCAAAACTACCGAAAACAATTGCTTGAATACCAAATCGTACAATCATAATGTCAAACATATCTGCTGGAATGAGTTTTAAAGCAAATGTACAACATGAGAAAATAACGTTTGCTGAGATCATGTACCATATGCCTGAATGTTCATGTAGACGATTCCAGATCTTTCGAAAAATCGATGGCGAAGATGTTTTGGGTTTATCTTCGACATTAACCGCCGATATTGTTTGAAGAGGTAATTTTTGCTGATCTTCTTCATTCTTTAAAATAATTTAGTTTATTGAATAAATATTAACGAAACAAAAAAACTCAAATACATACCATTTTGTATTCAAATGTAAAAGTGAATGTGTTGCATCAGAAAAAGAAAAGGAGGAAAAAAACGACCTTCGCTGTGTGCATCATTTTTTGTGGACGAGTAGAAATACGTTGGTATTCAGAGCGATGACGTCAGCAAAAAAGAGAACAGCAATCATCGTCATCTATAGTATTAAGTCAATGCTGAAAAAATAGCTCTGTTGTTCTTTTTTGTCTAAATGAAAGTATGCGAAAATAGAAATAATGGAGAGAATGGTACTCTGAGTACTTTTAACATATGCGTTGTTTTTTTTTAAAAGATCAATTAGTACGCACGTATCGAACAATAACGGTCTAGTGAAAATTGATTTTCTAGTGATATAAATATGAATTTAGAGATATACTTTCAAATTTTTTATTGATGACAAACAAATCTACAAATGATGTGCATAATTCAGTTTGAAATCTACTTTATAATGAATAATATAATAAGAATCAAACATTGCAGAATTATTCATTCTGATTTTCAGTTGAAACTTCTACTGGTACTGGAGGACCTGATATTGATATTGATACTGCATTATCAACATTCGGACGATCTACTTGTTCTGTTTCGTTGGTATCATGTGTTTCTATGGATTGCTTTTGCGAATGAGATTTTTGTAGAGTATTACGATGTGTAGTTGATTTTTTTTGCTTATGTGTTTCTTCATGATGATCGAGAGAATGCTGTTTTTCATGGGTATTCGCATGAGCTGTTTCTTCTTTCGATTTATGATGTCCAAGAACATTCTTTGGTTTGTCTGAATGAGTTGTTTCTTGAGTTTTATGATGAATTACATGCGATGAAGCCATTCTCTATCGGTTCGAAACAAGAAAATGATCGTTTTCTTTACTCTTGTTCTATTTTAATGATGAAAATAGAATTTATACCGATTGCTCTTTCTTTCTTGTTAAACTAATGAACTCGAAAAGTTATTAAAAGAAAATCTGACTGAAGTAAGAAAAAAAAAAGGATTTTGCGTGATTAATTAAAGTTTATATAAACTATATTTTTGCGTATACAAATATATGAACTGTTCGAAATCATTGATATTATTATTGACAAATTTCATATAGACTAAACATCGTCATCTTCTTCCTAGAAATGACCATGAAATACGACAAAACAGGATACAAATGTCATAAATATATGTAATCAAGCAAACAGAAAATGAAGAAAAAAAACCTCGAACTAGAAATGATGCAAACGAGTTTTCTTTTGTTCAAGCCAGAATGTCAATCATCTCTCGTTGTCTGTGTTTCCTAAACTTCCGATTATAGAATATATCAGTAACTATAATTACAAACAAGTCTCTCTCTTTCTCATCGTCTGATTATTTGACACAATGTCATATTTAGTTTTTCGATTCAAATCAGTAAATATCGATTAGATTGATTAATATTTGTTCATCATAGAATACTTGAAATAGGATCCTCATCACAATTGACCTTGTACCTATCAAACGATTAATATAGCATGTAATACAAAAGAAAAGAAAATAATATTACACGTCTATAGAACGTGATCATGTCAAGTTCATTAGTAAGACCAACAAAGGAGAAAAAGACAAGACAATAATAGTGTGACCATCGGCAATGGTTATATTCATCTCGAACATGTCTCATCACGGCATGGGTTTGACTAGACATACGGCAAGGACATATATCTTGCGTTTCCATCTAAACACTAATTTTAATTCCATTCATCCTTCAAAATAGTATGTGTATAGATGAGAAAAGAAAGGAACGTGTGAATAATACTCATGAATGAACATGATCAAGATATTTTCTGTTCGCTGTTGGGCTTTCTTTTCGATGTCGCGCCGGTCACTATCATCGTATTCATTACAACAAGATAAAGACTAAGTAGGAGTGTCGGTCGCCGTTCTTTTTGAAACATGAGAAAGAACGGAAACGTATTCTAATTATCTTCTTCGTCTTCATTTTTTTTATCTAATTTTCTTCGCCCCTTTAGTCAAAATGAAAGTTGACCGTTCCATTGATTAAGTAAATGACAAGCTACTAGATTTCTTTTTCTTTTCTCATTAACAAAGGTATCATCAATATTTAAATCACATATTGACAATGATGAACTGTCAAATAAGCGAGAACGAATTGATTTTTTTGTGACAGATTTTTTTCAATTCGATTAATGTTAAAAGAGAGAAGCGTCATGCCGAGCAAAGAAATTCAAGAATTGACCAACAGTTGGATTCAATCATAATCTCTATTTGTTGTGCGTGAGAGATATATTCGGTTGAAAGAATGACCATGGTCATTCGTTCATTAGGATCGAATTACACATATGTACCAATGATTTCGAGATGTGTGCGTATTTATAGGAGAAACTTTTTCGTTGGCAGGAAAGAAAACATTTTCTACATCAAAAAATTAGTTTGACAAGCGGAAATCTGTTATTATAAAAGCATGGATGGGTCAGACGTAATGTTTGATTTTATCGATTTGTAATGTTGTTGTTATTCGTCGAAATGTTGACGCCGACACTTTAGCATGCATATTCTTTCTTTTCTTTCCTTTTTTTCTGCTGTTTCTGTCCAATTGAGACAATTGAGTTGACACATACAGATGGTTAGTATATAGTCGTTAAAATCAAACACGAATGCTTCGACTTGTCTCGTCTTACTAAATAGAATTATATTGAAGAAACGATAATGGACACAAACGAATGTGAATGGATAAATCAAAATAGGAAGTCGATTTTTCTCGCTTGATTAAAGTGTTCTAGTACTTGTTCACAAGACATTTGTCTCTATTTCTTTCGTTGTCTTTGACGGCATGTTGACATGCAATGTCCACTAATCGCACGTTTTCACTAATGGATTGCAAATACAAGCGAAAAGTAAAGTAAAGAAAGAGCGAAGAAAATGTCATACATATTATCATTGAACTTCCATTTGGAATCGACGACTCGTTTTGACATTCTTCAATCAAGAAGATAGACGTTGAATTATTAACTGTCCGAAACAAGTTTATTCGAGAAAATCGAATGGAGAAATTAGATCTGACACAATCCTTGATTTATCTTTTTTTTTGTCTGACATTATTGACAGGCTTTAACGAATGAACTGATAATCTGACCGAGACGAAATATTCATATTTTGTCATCCGATTAGAAAAAAAGATATTTATTAATTCTGACCAATTCAATACTCATCACTCGATAAGTTTTGATATGTTAATCATTGTGACTCCGGAGATTTCAAAAAAAAAACTGAACCCTGAGGAGGTGTCGTCATTCTCATTTGATGAACCACGAAGAGCACGAGAGAGAGAGCAAAAAAATGTTATTTTAAATCATGATCTCAGGAGACTAGATAACTGCTTTCCAACGTAATCATACAACTATCATCGCAATGATCAATTCATTCGAGTTTAATTATTCAAACACAATCATTCAAGCAGACAATAGATTTGTCATTTCGATGCAATATTATCAACGACATACAGATGATTAGCTGATCAACTAATCAGTCTTTCGTAAGAAATTACCAGATAAATGATCTCTTATTGAACAGTACTATACTAGTTAGTCATCGACTAGATTAGTGCGATACTTCCTTCCTTTAACATAGTTCTTTCTCTCTCTTTTTTCTTTTCTTTTTTTTCTTTCTTCGCTCCCTCTCTTACGCTCTCTACTGACATTTTTTCTTCTTCTTCTTCTCCTTCTCTCGTCTATTGAGCATACATTCACTGTTGATCATCGAATATACATACATCATAAATGATGCTGTTTTAAAGACAGGTACAAAAACATATATATTTACTTCAGATTCTTTTGCAATACAATGCAACAAATCAGTCTCGTCGTACTTCTCGTCTGTATTTTAACAATAAGTTCTTCGCGTTTAAAACATCGTGCAACTGTGAAAGAAAATGTTGATCTCTATCATACAATTACAACGCTGGAGAATATGGTACCTATTAATTATCAACAAACAATTGAATTTTTGAATATCAATTCACCGTATACAACATATTTTCTTGTCGATGGACAAAAACTACGAACAAGTCGTTTAATTGATCGTGAAGAATTTTGTCGAATAAAATTATGTGAAAATTCTCGATGTCATCCATGTGAAATCTACATGGACTTTGTATTAAAAGATAATAATCAAGCACGAGATATTATTTCATTAATATTAACTATTGATGATGTCAACGAATATCGACCAGAATTTTCAACTGAATTCATTTCGTTGAACATAAGCGAAGGCGTTCCTGGTATGTGTATATGTTTGTATTTTATTACACAAGATAGAGGTGACCTTTTACACGCGAATGCCTGACATTCTGATGGCTAATTACAGTCTTGAAATGAACACTTTAAATATAACTGATGAGTCTCATTAATTTCTTTTTTCTCTTCTAGTTGGACATGTTTTGCCAATTCCAAGCGCAACAGATAAAGATGGTGAAGATGAACAATTAATTTATTATCTTAACAAAACAACAAAATCACCATTTGAATTGATTACGTTCGATTCGAATCAAATCGGTAAGTATTTTTCTTGTTTATGCGTGCATTGTTGTTTGTTCTCATCTGATTTTTATTTAGCTTTGAATGTAACTGAATCATTAGATCGTGAAACAAAAGATTTCTACGAATTACAACTGACAGTTTCTGATCAAGGAAATTTGACAACAACAATTTCTATTCGTATATTCATCAGTGATATTAATGATAATGTTCCGATATTTGATCAACAAACTCCCTATATAATTAATATATCGGAAGGAATACGTCCTTCTTTAACAAAACCTCTAATTCGTGTTCATGCAACTGATTATGATTCAGGTGAAAATGCTCGTATCGTTTATAAATTCAGTTCTCAAACATCTGAAATCATTCGTCGAACATTTCAATTAAATCCTCAAACAGGAGATTTATTTCTTATCAATAAACTTGATTACGAACAATACAAAGAATATCGTATTCCAATAACCGCACAAGATTCTGGTCCTGTCTCCGTACCTGTCTATGCTGTCATTATAATTAATATCGAAGATGAAAACGATAATAAACCTCTCATGAACATCCGTACGTCGGAATATTTTCAATTCGTTAATGATAGTTTATATATTAGTGAAGAAACACCAATGAATACGCTATTAATGCATGTACTTGTCGAAGATTTTGATTCAGGTTTAAATGGTAAAGTTCGTTGTTGGATTGAAACATCGAATGAGAATTTAAAATTAAATATAACCAATACAATAAATAATATGTTTTCAATTTATACAAATCAAAAATTTGATCGTGAACATATTTCAAAGTATAATTTTTCTATTATTATCGAAGATTCAGGTTTACGTAATCGTCATCAAACAAAACGTCATCTTCAATTAATAATCACTGATATCAATGATTCAGCTCCGAAATTTTCTCAAATCTCCTACAATCTTTCTCTTCAAGAAGAACATTTCTATCATCAAGCAATCATACAGTTTCACGCTCATGATGCCGATACAGACGATAATAGTCGAATAACTTATGTATTAACTACTAATCAGTATTTACATTTATTTTATCTAAATAATCAAACAGGTGAATTATTTTTAAAAACTAAACTCGATCGAGAAACAAAATCGGATTATAATCTAACGATTCGAGCTTATGATCATGGAATTTATCCATCTCAATTATATACAGATACCTTTTGTTATATAAAAATCTTGGATAAAAATGAATATCCACCGAAATTCGAACGAAATGTTTATCGTTTCGATCAAGTTAATGAAACAAGTTCAATTAACACGTCGATTGGTTTTATAAAAGCTATTGATCGTGATGAAAATCCGATCGTTTATTCAATTAAATCGAATAATTTCTATATAAATTCATCAACAGGCGAATTATTTGTTCGTCAACAACTTGATTATGATACAAACAATGCTTGTGAAACGTTTATTGCTCGTGCTCAAGATCATGATGGGCTGAATTCAACATGTAAAATCGAAATATGCCTTCAACCAGTTAATGAATACGCGCCTGAGCTCGATGTTCAATCACGTTCGATCTATATTAATGTCGAAAATACAACAGAAATCTCACTTGTTGCTCATGATCGTGATTCGTCACCATCGAGTCATATTACATTCGAATTTGGAAAACGAGATTTTCAATGTAATCTAACATTTTCATCGAACGGAACGATTTATTTCGATCCGAATGATTATTGTATCGGCATTCTCGATTTATTTGTTACAATTAATGATAACGATCGATATCCAACATCGAAACAAACCAATGAAACTGTTCGTTTAATATTCTATTCGAATTCATTTACACTTGAACAAATCTTCTCGCGAACAAATTATAAACTTGCTATTGAAATTATTATTCTTGCAATGATATTTTTTCTCATTATGATTATTTGTTGTTTAGTTATTTTTATTGTACATCGACATCGTAAACATAGTCTATTAATTAAATCATCTCAATCGAAAATAATCAAAACACAAATCGGCTTTACTGAAGTATGTTTTATTCTTGATTTCTGCAAAAGACACATTTTCTTTTCATTTCAGAATCATTCGTTACTTACCGATGGCATACTCGACATGAAATATAAGCCACCAACGAATCCAAGCGATACAAGTTCATCGTATAATGATTCCTGTTATGGTTCATCGGAAATGGACGTACAATTGAATGGCAAACATCGTCTAAGTCCGAATGAGAAATATCTTGTTCTTTCGAAAGATACAAATCTCGATGAAATACATTCAACATCAACATCATCATCATCACCGATTGGTAATAACGGAAATTTAGTTACGAAATATCAACTCAATCATCGTACACAACAATATCAAACGCGATTCTTTCAGAATGATCATGAATATAAGAAAGTTTTAGGTTCAACATCGACATTTAATTATCGAAATGCCATGCCAACAAATGAATATTATCTTTGAACAAAACTGACAAATTCTCTATAACCGGTGATTGAAATCTGATGATGATTATTATGACTCAAGTGCCATTTTTCTCTGTCTCTTTTTTTCCCTCTTCTGTCAGATACTTTGTCTTGTACAAATTCATCTTTTTTTCTCCCATCCTCTTATCATTGATTGAAATGATAAAAGTGAGAAGACATAAAACTGTAGATTGTTACATCATATGATGGAATGTGCGTGCTTGTGTATGTTTCTTTAGTTAAATCAATATGTATGCATGTTCAATTCCCTTAGGTATAAAGAAAATGTGAACATGAGATTATAAGAAGACTGTTAAATGACCATCAATAACTCTTTTTGGCTCTGAAGACAAGGTCATTTCTAACACGCACGTTTTTTTATTTGTATGCATTGAATCTCAATGGAATCGAAATATTGTCTATTGAGTTTCCATGCTCAGATTAAAATCAGTAAATGATGTAAACGAAAAAGAACATTTGAAATGATCAATTGAGAAAATAAGTGTTTCTTTTGTCTATAAATAATACCTCAAGCGATTAGGCAGACGAACGAATGAATAAATTCTGTCGATGAACACAGAAGAAATTTGTCTGAGTAGAAAATGGACTTGTGTGTGCGATGTTCAACCACTTGAAAGTCATTACAATTTGTCTTGAGTACGAATGTCGTTCTTTTGTTATGATCATTTAATGACAATGAATATAGACACTAGTTTGCATAATCGCGTTGCTTTTGCTTTCGACTGTAAAGTTTAATTAAAAGAGAATCGATTAATCATGTTACATATGAAGAGAATACTTCCAAGCATATCGACTTGTCAATCTCGATTGTAAAAGGTTTCATGTATTAATCTCTTTCAGTGTACATATATACGTAAATATCTATGAACTCTGTCAATAAAAACATATTGAAAGGATTGATTCGTTTTAATTCGATCGCTTGAATTGACCAAAGATCAGCAAGCATCTAATTATTCACGCTCTATAGATGTTATGTTTGTGTAATATGACTAATTGTATATGATATCTAACTGTGAATATGCATAACAAAAACATAGAATGCACCAGTTGTTCAAATTAGAAGAGATGCCGAAACAATGATAATGATACAGTAGACAAATGCAGTCTGTGAACTTTTCTCTCATGTTGTTTTGATACAAGAATCGTTCGTTCTTCTTCGTTGCTAAATAAATGATAACATCAATCGATGCATGGCAATTAGCTACGATCATACATAGTTCAGACATGTTTAGTTAATCAACGAAGGAATATGAGAACAAATATTTGACAAAAAGAAAATAATTCAATAGACAGCGTCATCTGCCATAGACTTATTTATATAGGTTACAGGATTTCTACGAATGGTTATGTTGCTCTCGAAAACTGAATACTAAATTTTGATAAATTTCGAATTATGAGTGTTCTAGCACGTAGTTTGTGTGCTTATCGATTTCTTGAAGTTATAAATCGTGTCTGTTTGATACAGCCAAGTAAAATTCATAAAAATTGAAAGTATTCACCGATTTTTGTGTCTCTAAAACTAGTTACTTGCCTTTCAAATTCAACAACTATCGCAAATAATATATTTCGTTCATGTGATTTCGAAGTTTTCGGTACAGTTCAACATGTTTATTTTCGTCAACATACACAGGAAAAAGCTAAACAATTGAATCTTGTCGGATGGGTACAAAATACGGCGATGGACACAGTTGTTGGGCATATGGAAGGAGAAAAAACGAACTTTGAGGAAATGAAAATGTGGCTACAAAAGATTGGTAGTCCGAAATCGAAAATAACGAAAACAGTTTTTACAAATGAAAAAACAATCTCAACATTATCTACAAATACATTTGACATTCGTCGATAAAATAGAAGAAGTCTCATTTTTTTTTCAGATCTGATGGTTTTCATAAGTTCTATTCGTCGAGCGCTTCAACAACGCTCACGAATGTTTGTTCCAACACCCATTCGTCTTCCACGAGACAGTCGAGCTCAAAGTCAATCCGTGAGAACAAATTTCATTTTTAAAAAAAGAAAACTCGTATTTATTTATTCGATTATTCTTAGTTATTACAAGAGGTAGCCGTTGTTCACAGTGTCGAACATGGATTTCCGCAGTTATTACCGTTAGGTTTTCGTGTTTTAACAAAATTACAAGCGATTATTCGAAATGAAATGAATCTTGTCGGTGGACAAGAACTATCGCTTTCAGCTGTTGGACGAAAAAGTATCTGGCAAACGAGTGGTAGAAATCATTTCAATTTGAAGTTCTTCACTTATTTTGAGTAAATCTAGATCGATGGGATTTAATGCATAATGAACTATTTAAATTCAAAGATCATGACGAAGAATATTGCCTCAGTCCAGTATTCTTTCAATCGAAAGCTTTTCTCAGTCTCTTTCTCTTTCTTCTAGACTCATGAAGAAGCGATAACTAAACTTGTTTCTTCTGTTTGTAAATCACTTCCACGCAGTAATTATCCTCTCATTCTCTACCAGGTAAATTATCCATAAGATTAATTTCGTAATCGAAGATTATTCTAATACTATCAGCAAATCTAGATTACATGGAAATATCGTAATGAACCGAATTATCGGCATGGTCTTCTACGAACAAAAGAATTTCTTATGAAAGGTTCTTGTTTTTTTGTTGTCGAAATGTTTAACAAAAATATTTTCAAATCAATTTTATGCAGATATGTATAGTTTTCATCGAGATGAGCAATGTGCTCGACAAGTTTATGATCAAGTCTGTGATGCATACAGTCGAATATTTCAAAAATTAGAATTAAATTTCTACAAAGGTTTGCTATGATTTTCAATGCTCGTTGATTCGAAAAATCCTATTTTCAGTACCAGCTGATAGCGGTCTCATGGGTGGATCATTAAATCATGAATTTCTTGCTTTATGTCCAGCAGGTGAAGATTCGATTATCGTTTGTTCGAAGTAGGTCATGTTATCAGCAGCAACGAACTTTCGTTATCATATTTTGCGCAAAAAAAAGAACGAATCGAACGCATATTTGATTCTAGGTGTAATCGTGGTTCGTTGAAAACGAAGCTTCAGTGCGATCATGCTGACACAGGTGAATATCGGGCGATTGAACTCGGACATTGTTTTCTTCTTGGAGATCGATATACGAAAGCATTCAATGTATTCGAAGGAACAGACGATTGTGCAGAAAACCGAACGTAATCAGAAAATTTTGAATTTCACCCTCAAAATTTGTTTGTTTTGTTCATAGACCGTTGACAATGGCCTGTTATGGCATCGGTGTAACACGTTTAATGGCAGCAGCCGTAGAAATTCTGACGCCGAAACAATCGAATAATATTCGATGGCCAAGACGAATTGTACCGTATCAAGTAGCAGTTTTGCCACCGAAAGTAAGTGAGCATTGATTGGAATAGAATTGCTGAATAGTTGAAATATGTAGAAAGGTAGTCCGGAGGATAGCAATGGAAATGAGAAAACACTTGGTCGTTTGTTGAATTTGGAAAATAGCGAATGGTTTGTCGATGATCGTACGGATTTAACCATTGGCTATCGTTTGAAAGATTGTCAAAAACTTGGTATACCAATTGTCATTGCTTTTGGAAAACGAGCCGTAAGAATTTCTTCTGTCAATTCAACTGTTGCACATTTATTTAGACTGAACGAAATCGATGCGAAGTGATCGATGTTTACAATAATCGAACAGAATATCTATCCTATGATGAAACATTAAAATTTATTCACGATTATTATGCACCTTTTTGTTGATGAATAAACCTTTTATTTTCTCTTGTTTTTCAGAATAAAAATGCCTTCGGGCTCGTCGAAATCCTACGGAACCTATGTTGCATTAGCAGCCGGTGCTGCAGCTGTTACCTATGCTGGTACATACGGATATAAATCGCGTATTGAACGACACTACAACGATGGAATCGATCTTAACAATCAAACCGTAGAAATCGATCCCATCGAACACATCCGTCGATGTACTTTCTACAAAGATATCGATATCTATACACATCATAAAACGATTTGCCCGAATGTTCAAACATTAGGCGATGTTTTTATCAATGGCTATCGATTGTCAAACAATGGACCATGTATTGCCTATGTTGATCTAGCAAATGAAGCTTCGCCGTTACATTGGACATCCTACGGAATAGCTCTAGAACGTATTCGTTTTATTGGTTCACATCTATGGACTGATCTTCGATTGACGCCGATGAAATCAGTTGTTGCGATTATTTCGGTCAATCGACCGGAATATTCATTTGTTGAAAATGCTTGTTATAACTATGGATTTATAGTTCTTGCTCTTTATACGACGTATAATACCGAAACGATTCTCTCGGTATTAGAAAAAACACAAGCAGAAGTGTTAGTCATCGATGAGTTAGAACGAATTCAAGGTTATAAAGATCAATTGTTGGAGAAGAAATTTCTCAAAGAAATTCTTGTTATGGATCCTGTTGATAGTGTTGAAAATGAGAAAATTAAAAATATTCCAACGATTCTACGAACTATGCAACAATCGGACGTTCGTCCACGGCCGGAAGTTGATCCGGATAGTGTGGCAACATTTATTCTTACAAGTGGAACAACTGGTTCGTAGAGACGACATTTCATCGAAATAATTTCGTCTTGTTTGATTTTCAGGTGAACCGAAAATTGCTATGCTTTCTCATACGAATATTCTATCGACAATAAAAGGCAGCATGGATCGTCGAGAACGTTCTCATGTTTCAGCCGATCCTACCAATCGTCATTGTTCATTTTTACCACTCGCACATTTGTACGAACGTTTAGTTTTAATATCAAATTTCTTGCACGGTGTTCAAGTTGCCTATTGTCCTGTTCCAGAAGAAATCTTTGCTTATTATTCCGTTGTTAAACCGACAAATGTCTGCATGGTTCCACGAGTTTTGAATAAAGTCTACGATGTCATCATGTCTGAAGTTGGCAGAAGTAAAGTCAAAAGTTTTCTTATTAATCAAGCCTTGCACAATGATCAACCGACATTATTCACTCGTTTAATCTTTCGAAAAATAAAGAAACTATTCGGTGGAGATGTTTTCGCCATGCTAACAGGTTCAGCGCCAATTACACCTGAAGTTCTACATTTTTTTCGTATTGCACTCGATATTCCGATTGTTGAAGGTTACGGTCAAACAGAATCGTCAGCTGCAGGTACAAGTACACACATGACTGATACATCCTGTGGAACTGTTGGTTCGCCAGTGTTATCCGTTGAAATCAAATTAGTCGATGTGCCTGACACAAACTATCGAAGTGATAACAATCAAGGAGAGATTTGTATACGTGGACCGGCTGTTTTCAAAGGTTACTTCGGTGATGAAGCTAAAACTCGTGAAACAATCGATGAAGGCGGTTGGCTGCATACAGGTGATGTTGGTGAATGGACAAAAACTGGTGCATTGCGTATTATCGATCGTACAAAACATATATTTAAATTAAATCAAGGCGAATACGTAGCTCCTGAACGACTAGAAGATGTATACATTCGTTCACGTTGGGTTGAACAAATCTTTGTCGATGGTTTATCATCGGAATCGAATGTTGTCGCCATTGTTATTCCAGATAAAGACTATGTTCGAGATAAATATCGAACTCAACAAACAGATCTTTCGTTTGAAGATTTGTGTAATGACAATCAATTGAAAATTTTAATTTTAAACGATTTAAAACGTTTAGCCAAAGAATATAAATTTAAATTCTATGAAACAATACGTAATATTCATCTACATTCGGAATTATTTTCGCAAGAAAATGGTTTCATAACATCGACATTGAAAACACGACGAACGGCTGTTCGACAACATTTTCAACCGATTATTCAATCACTTTATCAAGGAACTCAACCGACAACAAATGTCGAACAACCATCGAATTTATAAGAAAAGAAAAAACAATAGTTTTAGCATATTTATACATGCAAAATAAAAACTATTCTTTGTTTTTTATACGATTGATTTGTTTGTTTTATGTGATATACGTATTTTCTACTTGGCAATAAACAAAATTGATTTTGATTTAAAAATTTTCCATAAAATCATCGTCCTGCTCGTTATGTTTCGTTGACGACGCCGTAATCTTTTGTATCGCCATAACTTGAATACCATCGAACGGTGTAACGATCATCATTTCTTTCGATGTTGTTCGAATACGAAGTGTAACTAAATCATCGCCTGGATCGAGATCACGAACAGTTTCTCGAGCTTTGCTTGCAACGAAATGTAATTTTGAACTAATTAAAAATGTTACATTATTATCCATTGATGTGTATTCAAGTTGACCTTGTTCATTCGTCAGAATAACTCCTTCGACCGAAGGATTTGATAAAATACGTTTTATTCGAGCTTCTTCACTTGGCAAAAGATCTACTCATCGAACAAAAAAAACATTCAAATCAACAGAAAAGAAAAAGATCGTGCTACTTAGCGTGTTGCTATCCATTGATTTGAATTCTTTTTTTTCTTTCCCGAGAAATATTTGATGTCTGTCTCTCTCTCCCACGTTTCTGAACAAATAGTACGGGCCTTGTCAACAAATGAACTCTCCTTTTTTTCTCTTAAACAAATAGTTTCGTCCTTTATTCTTATATAATTATATTCTTTTTCCATCGATAATCGGAAATATAATGCAAGAAAATTTTATAGAAAAACAACTGTCAAACGGAGCGAACTGTTTCCATAGAATTCTTTGTTGAATTTGTCAAATCAAAAGAGAATAAAGGTGAAAAAAAAATATATATGTATATGTCTTTGTTTTTTTTTCTTTCATCGTGAAGTGAAATAGGAAAATATCGAAGATGATCATTGACCATAACTAAAAAATAAACGTTCGTATAAATTCGCACCAATGAATGTTAACAAATTTTACCGAGTAAAATCGCCAAACAGTGTGGAAGGTTGTTGCATTGAAGCTAAATGAACAAGAAGAAATCTAGTTTAATCAAGACAATCGATTAGATTTCATACGTTTTCTTTGATCAGTAAATGTTGGTACGTAGGATGTTAATTTCGGTCCGCGAGCTAACAGATAAATTCAGATGAAAGTTTCGTATTTAACTGAAATACGAAGAAACGTACTCGCTGAGTTACGATTATTTGTTGGATCTGAAAACCAATTGAAACTATCGCGACGAACGGTCTGTCGTGGATTAACACCTGGCTTATACCTTGAATTTCCCAAATAATATTGCTTCGCAGATGCTTTCGTTGTTGGATATGGTGCTCGATTTTCGTTCTGTTCTCGACTGTTATTTTTCGGACTTGAATTCCCGAAGAAATCATCCGGATCGAAATGAGTAGTTGTTTTTGCTGGCGCTTTGGGCGCATTCATTCTCGGTGAAAACCGATCGTCGTTCAACCAATCCGACAGATCATCATCTTTCTTCGTTGTTGTGAATAGAGTATTTTTTACTGGGCTGATTTGTGGAATGAATTTCGAAGGTTTTTGAGCTGCTGCTGGCGATGGTCCAGAGCGACCTTGAAGAATAGCATCGATGTCGAACGATTGATCAACAGCTGATGCTTTGACTGGTTTTAGAATTGACGTACGACGTTGTTCAGGATTTGTGAATAATGGAATATTAGCTTTGCGAGATTCAGGTTCGTATTTGGGAAGAGATGGAAGAGGAACTTTGGCTGTTGGTTGTGATGAATTATCAAATGAGAAACCACCTGTTTGTTTAGTTGAATTTTGTGATTGAGTATTATTCGATTTTGTTGGTTGATCGTATTGTTTTAAGAGTGCATCTAAATCATTGAGATCGTTTGGACTCGATGAAGTTTTATCCTAAAATTGAATTTTTCGTTTTTATTTGAGCGTAAAAATCGAACATGAAATTTACTCCATCGGTTTGCCAATCATCAGCAAATATTTGTTTCGAATTTCGTGAACCTGCTGAACCAGTCGGTGCAAAATCAGCAATAGCCGATACATTCGAACTCGATACACCCAATGAATCTTGACTGACTTTGAAATACGGATGTTTCAAACACTAGAACATTCATTCAATCAAAATCAATTGATTCAATCGAATCAAAGGAAAAATACTTGTGGAGCGTTCGGTCGTCGTTTTGGATCCCAATTCAATGTTGCTGCAATAAGATCGATACCATCATTATTCGAACTATGAATGATTTTTTTGAGATCTGTTCGAGCACATTGTGGCCAACGAAATGACAGTTTAGCTGCAAGCATAAAGCCCTCAGACCACTCATCCTTTTTTTTGAAAAGAAAAACTACGCAGTCAGAAAAAAAAGAAAGTAAACAGAATTAAATATTTACCTTGTTGGGTGTACCCATTACTGCACAAATTTTAAACATTTGATCGATTTCACTGCTCCCAGGAAACAATGGTCGAAGTGTATATAATTCCGCAGCAATACAACCGACTAAATTCGTTTTTTTTTAAGAATACAAAAGCATTTTCTTGATTTTTTAAAATTCTACCTGCCCAGATATCAATTGGAGATGTGTAAGAAGTAGAACGTAATAGCACCTCAGGAGCTCGATACCATCGTGTCGATACACTGAAAATAGATCTCATTGAGAATTCTACGGTCTCGAATTCGAATTCATACTAGTCCGTATATGGCGGTCTTGATCGAAGTTCTCTTGCAAGACCAAAATCCGCTATTTTGATTAATTCAACACCTTTGCACAAAACATTTTCAGGTTTTAAATCTCGATGAAAAAATCCTAGACAAAACAAACGCATTGATCAAGTGAATTTAACGGATCTCAATTACCAAGTTTATGCATATATGCTAAACCTTGAAGCATTTGAAAAATAATATTGCGAACATTGGTTTCAGGAAACAATCGATCACTAGAGATTTATATCGAATAAATGAGAATTTTTCGTTGTTTTTCCTCTTACCGTTTTTTCATTAATTCATATAAATTCTCATTCATATACTAAAATTTCGAAAAATCGAATCAAATTTACAAATGATACCGAAAACGAATAGTCTACCTCGAAGATCATATATAAATTATTATCTTCTCGTATAACTTCTTTGAGCTTGATCACATTTGCATGACGAATTTTTTGTAAAGCCTAATTAATAACACATGAAGAAAAAAAGATTAAGCTTTTATTCTGTTTACTTTAACTTCTCGTAAATCCATACATTCTTGCCATGAATCTAGAATTTAACACAAAACAAAAAATAGTAATCCTGCTCAATTCTTTCTCTCTCTCGATGTTAAATTTACATACAATATTTCTTTTTCATTTTTTTAATTGCGACTTTTTCTTGTGGTGACTCCTTCATTTGAGCAAGTAAAACACTTCCATATGTACCATCGCCTAATTGTTTGATAATTTTATATTTATCCATGAGTGAAATTGTTTTTTTTTATTAATAATTATCAAAAGTAAATGGAACGATTTCTGGTATCAGTATGTCTTCATCTGACGCACAGTTTAGAAATCTATTTAACTTCGATTATTAGCTGTCATTTTTCTTTTGCAGAACTTCATTATTGACGTTGTTACCTGTACTCTACCTTTTCAACTAATAATTTCTAGAGGAATAAAAAGAAACGGTAAATAAATATTCACGTGAAGATCTGCGACATCTACAGGAATGCAACTGTCTGTGAAAGTGTCATCAACAACAAAAGAAAGATTATAATCATTTTGAAATAATGAATCTTCACAGAAGAGAAGATCGTCCGTGCACAGTTTGAATTTTATTTATCATTGATTTCGATGACGTCGACTGTTATCGATTTGAAAGCTTTTAAAATACGATTAGATAAGCAATGACGCATATGTTTGTTATTTCACTTTCGATATCGATCATCAATTAAAGAAAATATTCCAAGAAAAAAAAACACTTGAAGGCGTGGTTTTGTTAATTTCCATTGAATATCAATAAACAACTTGAGACATATTTGATAAATGAAATTTTAATTTCTAATTAATGTACCATTTTCAAAGTCATTCAATTCTCTCATTTGTTCTTTTGTTATGCTCTATTGAAAATGCAAGTCATATGGTTAACATCCTGTCATATTCACTTGTCAATCTTTCTATCAGTTCATTCAAACGTGTTTATTGACAAAACAGAGAACAGACGGTCACTTGTTGAAGATTCCCTATCTATTCGGTCAAGTATCCTACAATAGATAGTAGTCGTCGTCTTTTTTATATTCATTCATTCATTAAGAAATGATTTTTCTAGCCGGAAGCTTTTGATTTAGTGACTGATGATAGCAAACCACCGGTCTGCATAACGAATTCTTCTCTTATCGTATTCAATCGCATGATTAAATATGCATGAACTCTAAAACAGAAGGTTTCTTAGCTCCTCCTTTGACTGAACAGAGAGAAAAAAAAACAAAACAAAAGAAAATGATTAAATGATTTCAAATTACATTTCGATGGTCATTTTTTTTTGTTCGTAAAGACAAGATCTATATAAAAGAAGGGCGTTTTTTCCCATGAAATTAGCATGTTTTAATAATGATGATCAGTACAGTACAGTTCGTTTCAAGTATGTTCTTCTCTTCTATTCACTTGTAAAACAAAAATATAGAGAGGCTACTTCGACGATGACATTGTTCTCGATGCTCTTGAGTGTTCGTCAAGCGATTACCTTTCTCAATACATACGAGTTTGTACGCGTATGTCTCGTTCGCTCGCTCTAATATTCACCACTAACAGTAGTTGTCTTCTTCATTTGTAATGAATGAAAGTCTTTCACATAAGAGAGAAAAGTGATGACAACTGTCGAGACAGGCGGTGGGTGTTCAAAAGCGAACATGTGTCACCGATGCCTGATCACGCGAAGGTAATCATAATAACAACCAAACACAATATTTATTCGAAGTTCAATGCTTACAGTTTCACAGCACTACGGACTGTTATCATTCTTTTAATTCAATATACCCGTTGGGTATACAATTCTACTACTTCAACATCCATTTGTCGAACAGATCGATCCTTGAAAGAATATGATCAATTACTAATTCGATCAGTGTATTACTTCAGATGTTTATCTGTCACAAGAGACTATTCTCGGGCCTTTTTTTTGTCTTCGAATATATATTATATAAGAGAGAAAAAAATATTCGTAATGAAGCATTGAAGCTAATCGTACTCATGTCTATCGGCGTTTGATCTATTGTAAAAGTTGTTGTGAACTTATCAGTATTCAACTTGAGACTCGTTTAATGCTTGAATAGACTTTTGAAATTTAAGCCAACAACAACAACAACAACGAAAACAGCATACATCATGTTTGTCTATGGAAATTGAGAGTAAGTGTACAATGATTGCTTCGATTGAGATATAGTAAATGAGAATGAAATTCTTCATCTTGACGAGCTCAACTCTCGTTATTATGATTATATATAAATAATATCCCACAGTGATTTTTAATTAGGAGAAGAAGTAGAATAAATAATTCCGTTTTTTTTTCGTTTTTTTTTGTTTTGACAATTGTAATTTCTCGAAATTCACATCTGTATTGTTGGCCATCAATTGGCACGTGTGTGTTCGTAGAGAAAGAGAAGGAGAGAAAGAGAAGTATCATTTTTCTCTTCTCGTTCATTCAACATGACCAATGCCCAATAGAGGAAAAGGAGAAAAAGAATCGCGATTCATAATTCACAAGAATCATTCAACAGCTATTCGAGTTCAATAGAAAGTGGTAGGTTTTTCTTTTTCTTTTTTTCAAGTTCATTATCGATGTGTCAGGTTGTCTTCGTCTTCTTCTTCTAATCAATCTATCATCATCATCATTTGATAATTATAATAATGATTACATCATAAAATGGCCAATGGGCAACATAAGGTTTGAAAATTGTCGATTTTCTTTTCTTCTTGTTAGGATATACACACATATTCTCATCGTTGTTTCTTCTGGTTTATGTCTGAAGGTTAGAACAAAGGTGAAGAGAAAGATTGACTGGTCATTAGATGAAGGGTGTTTTTTTTCTGTACATAAGTGACCTTTTTTTTCTAATTCTCGCCATAAATGTGTATTTAGACATGTATTGTTTCTTCCGTTTATATTTTTTTCTCCTTCATACAATGCTAAATCATCCCTAAGGAAAAAACATGCATTTCGAAGCATTGAATTCGATGATAAACTGCTCTGTGTACTGTTGATGATGATCATCATCAGTCATTAAATGACCAGATCAAGTTTATAAATGATTGTTTTCGTGTTCATCAGATGAATGATTCGATTTTAATCGACGATTCACAATTGTTTGGGGTATATTGAGACAAAAAAAAAGAAAAGACTCGACATTGTTTTCAGGAGCAGACAATGTCTGATTAGATAGCTCGAATCTTACACTTGGCATTGCGCTTTTTGTATTTTCCTTATGTATAAACTAAATAAGAGCAAACAATCACTCGGCACACTAATCGATTTTCGATGACATATTGCCCATAACATAAGAGATAGACAGACACAATAGCTAACTAGTCGAACGGTAATCTTTTACAGTTAATCCAAGAGGGGGTGCCATAAGGGGTCAGACGAACACACGCTCAATTACATAAGATAATATTGGATAGACATATTGTCTGCATTGATCAGAAAAACATACATCTAATACTTCTGAATAGAATCTTTTAGTTGTCAATCAGTATGATTGAACTATAAAGTTTTTTTTTTTATATGTATTGATTGTCTTTCATTATCTTTCTCATTGATTCGTTTACTTAAGTTTATTGTCGGCATAGTTTCTATAGATTTGAGCATCTTATCTCGACGAAATAACAGCGAAGAATTTTTTCCTGATAACAAGCTGTTCGATTAGTGAGAATAGCAGTCCGTAACAAAAAAAAAGAAGCGAGGACTGAGACGATGTGAAACTGATATTATTGATATACAGATGTTCAGTGTCGTCGTTTTGATTATTTAACTTGAACATTGTGGGACACAATGTTGGTCGTCTTCCTTCGATTCGATCAAATATCAAATCAAATAATAAAGTCGAGAAAATTTTTTTTTTCCTTCTCTTCTTCTTTGGCTAATACATATATGTATGTATGTATGTGCATCTAATCAGCTGTACGCTCGCACTCATTCACTATCGACAATGCGAAACAATGAATGAACGGCATTCGATTTGACGTGTGTACACTCGAAGCATACTTATCATTCTTTTCTTTTTCTACTACCACTACCACCACTACTGCAATCATTCATGTGCCTTGATTAAGTTCGACGAACTCTTCGATTCTCAAGTAAGTTCATAAAAAAAAAAAAGAAAGAGGGACAAGAAGATTTACGCTAAATAAGACAAAGTTGATTGTTTCGATTAGTTTGAAAAGAATGAAACAAATCTCTTTTTTCATTGTATTCGGTATTAAATAGTTCATCGCTGTAGTTTTACTGGATTACATAAGTAAATAAAAGAAATGTTAAGTTGACACTTCTAAGATGTCTCTCTGTCGGGCAAACAACCCGATAAGAACAATAGAGACAAATGCAAACGTCAAAATATCAACAATAGATCACCATTATCATTTTTAAATGCATTGTATTCAATGTCTGTCTTATTAAGAGTTGAAATCAAGATCTCTTGCGTTTAGTTACACACGTACGTACGGTCGGCTTCAAGTAAGTTTGTTTACTTTTCGATTCTTGAAGATCAAAAACAGAAGCTAAATTGATTTTTTTTCTACTGTTTCTGTTATTTCTAATCGAAGATTTAGATAGATCGAATAGATTTCAAAGAAAGTTTATCTATGTGCTTATTTATCTATTGACAAAACAGATGAATCAAGTTGAATAATCAAACGCACATCTGTTTCTAACGCCTAATATCATCAAGTTTTGTTTCTTTCTACTGTCCAATAATCATAAGTAGAAAACAAACAACATTTGGAGACAGTTTGATGACAACATAACATATTTCTTCGTATCTGTATGTATACAATTAGAAAATTAGTTTTCTCTTTTCATATTTCAAATTTTCAAGGTTAGACACTGGGTTTTTTTTTACCTTGAGAATCTCATCTAATGAACGTTTTCCTATTTCACACATTAGACGAATGAAAGTAAGACCAAAAAAAAAAGAAAATTTTGTATAATAGTTGTAAATGAGAGAAACGATTGATAATTAGACAATCTTTGTCATCGTCTGAGCATTGCACATATTAAAGAACAATTGTGTCGACCTCCTCTGTATGTTTCTTTCGTTTGTTCGTTTTTAACGGTGGCTATTAGTGAATGAAATAAAAAAATAATAATTAAATCGTATGACAATGACAGAAGAAAGAAGGAGAGAGAGAGAGGGGGAGACAAAAAAGAAAAGACTTGAAAGCAATACAGTCGTCATCGTCGATACAGATTGCGCGCATCATTGAGAATAGAAATAGGCAATATATATATATATGTGTGTGTATCGAACAGAACGAGAGACATTAGACACATTGAACGGTCCCGTAGAATAAAGAAAAAAACGAAACATTGGTGCAGTATAAAGAGGTATAATAATAGTCGATGAAAAACCTATTAAAATCAAGGACTAGATCGAACGAATAAAAGAAGAAGACGAAGAAGAGAAGAAAGAAAGAAAAAAAAAGAGGCGACACATTGACCGACAAGGTAGGTTATTGATTATTCCTTTATTCGAAAAAAAAGAGACATGAAGATGACGGTTAGATCTTGGATATATACGTTTGTGGTAACTTGTTTTTTTTCTCTTCTTCTTCTTCGTCATTAAATCGAAACTGAGCCAATTTATTCATTTTTATTTCTGTATATCTTTGTAAGTATCCGATGACTCGAGTCGGGACAGTGTGGGATTAAAAGACTCAATTCGATTAAAATGGAGCCATTGGTCATAGCATCGTCTCACATTGCGTCTCTATTGGAAAAATCTACATTTGACTAGACATCGAGCTCGTGTGTGGACGCATGTTAATTTCTATTACCATGATTATTAAAAGGAAATGAAAATGAATGAATGAATGACTGAATGACTAACACCATTTGCAGTTCACACACACATACATACATACATTTACAATATAGATATGTAAACATAGATCATTACATGTCATCATTAACGGAAATGACTTCTCCCATTGAATGACAATAGAGGTAAGTCAAATGTAGATGGATACATCTAGTCAATGTAAAGAAAAGAAACATACGTTTCGAATTAATTTAAGGAAGAGAATTGCATGCAGTGATAATGAAAACAGTATTATCTCTTGCTTTGAGTAGAATTCTTGTCGAGTTCGATTAACATGATGTAACCTTTTTCTCAAATGACCACTCGATCCATTCGTTTACTCCTCTCTCTCTTATTGCACGGCAGGTACTTGTCACTGATTGACTGTGAGTGTTCTTCATTGATGAGATTGTTTAGCAGCAGGATAGAAAGACAATACACGTAAATATTTGACGTTAACAATCTCTCCTTGTGTGATACAATATGATAAAGAAAAAGAGAAACCTTCACTGCTGATTAATTTGAGTATACTTTATTTCTTGTATTGTAATCTTTAGACAACACACCATGACGAATCATAATTGGACAAATTAGAATGGAAAACCGAGGTCTTTTCTTTCTTTTTTTTGCTTCTGCTTCTTCTTCTTCGTCTATGTACTATTATATAACTTATTGTATAGAAAGAGAAAGACCTTCGTTAATCAAGACATTGTCTGTTTGAAACGGCTGAATAGTTAGCCATCAAGAAAAATATATTATACAAGAAAGAATCAAACACCTGCTAAGCAGAACAACAATAACAGCATTGATCAACATTCTTCATCTCTTGCGAATCGAGATGAGACTAGTTGATTTCCAGCTGTTCCTTCTTCTTCTTCCCTAGGAGAAAGTATGAAGATGCTTCTTCTTCTTACACATAATGACATTCACAATGTATATATCTATCGATCTATCTATCTGTAGTTTAACACCAAAGTGCCATCATTAGTCGACACATTCCATTTTCCTGTTCATTGTCTTAAAGAACAAACCGCTTGACCACGAGTGTGAAGAATGTCATTTCACAACGATTTATCTCTCGTTTTATTTCCTTTCTCGGTCGTCTCCATTAGTAGTCTAATTAGAAAGTAACAGTATATATATATTCATTTGAATGCATTTCTGATGTAATCAGTCGCTGACCGATTATTCACTTTGATGGACATTAGACATTCATTCACGCGCGTCTCCTTAGTTGAAATAAATTATTGATTATCATCCTAATTTAACAAAGGTACTGTCATTTTCGATTTACACACCAATCGTTTTCTGACGAGTCTCACGAGAGTTGTCGTAGTCGTAGTCAAAAAAGAAAACGACGAACAAGATCAGTGCGCTTCGAGGGTGTCACAATCCATCTATCGTTAATGCAAATAAGCACTCTTAACGCCAGTTGCTTATTTCATAATCAGTCATGAACATGTAACTAACGGAAAACGAAGAGACAACAAAGAGAGAAAGGAAGAAAAAAACTACTACGACTACTAGTACTGATGAGCACAACATGATAAAATTAACGATTCAATAGTCAAAAGGTCCTTGAATCATCAGTCGCTATTCATTTGTTTCCTTCTAGATAATCATGTTTATTCAATATCTATTGATTTTAACTTTTATTCAAATGATTTTATCTTGTCCAATTCCGTATAATCTTCAAGCCAAATGTCGATGTGCAATTACTGAAATTGGACGAGTGTACATTTATTGTGCACGAAAACAATTAACGGAAATTCCTCATTTCGATACGAGTAATATTATTTTTGATGAACTCGTCCTATCCGGTAATCGTATATCGAATGTCGAAAAAAATGCATTTACTGGTTTGAAATTACGTAAACTTGAATTACAATCAAATCCTATTAGGAAAATTGAATCGAACGCATTTATTGATTTAGCAAATTATCTCGAAGAATTAACTCTTTCATCAACATTACAAACATCGGAACTGAATTTTTCAACATTCCTACAAATTCTTTCCGAATTGCCCAATCTTAAACGTTTAACATTACGTTCGTTTGATTTATCAACATTTTCGAATACGACAAAAGCTTTCGTTCTGAGAAAGTTAACTCATTTATCTTTACAATCATGTTCAATTTCGCAGATTGATGATATCGAACTATTTGCTAATCTATTTCCGAATTTAGAACGATTGGATCTATCAGAAAATCGTCTCGATTCATTACCATTAATTCTAATAAATTCATTGAAAAAATTAAAAATTTTAAATCTAAGTAAAAACAAAATTCGCCATTTAAATCTTCATTCATCTGTGCTCAATCTTCAATTGTCAAATTCTTTAATCGAATTAGATTTGTCTTATAATGGCATTGAAACAATCGATGAAAATATATTCGAAATCATTTCGTCTCAATTAGAAATTTTAAATCTACGAAATAACGAATTATCAAATGAAAAACAACTCGAATTTCTCGTTCATCTATCGAATCTTCGAGAGTTCTATCTCGATTACAATCGTTTAGAAGCACTGAATCAATTGAATTTTCCATTGAATTTGAAGATTTTATCATTGAAAAATAATCGATTAAATCAAATCAATTTCTCGTTATTTACACGTTTGGATCCGTTAGAAAAATTGTTTTTATCATCGAATAAAATAACAAAATTAAATATTCGAATGAAGAATATTTTTCAATCATTAGAAATTCTCGAATTCGATCGAAATCAGTTGACATTTATTCAAACGCTGAATGCACCGAAATTGAAACATTTAAATTTCGATGGAAATTTTCTTGGCAAAAAATTGGAGAAGAAATTTTTCGCGAATTTAATTTCCTTGGAAAGACTTCATTTGAGAGATAATGATATCGAAGAAATCGATGTCGATACTTTTCAAAATACACGATTACAATTCTTAGGTAAGAAAACCGTCGAAAATCATTTTATTATTATCTTTTTTTTCCGGGGAAATTTAGATTTGAGAAATAATAGTCTTAAAATTTTTCCATTATTTACAAAATTAAATGAAACTCTACAAATCGTATCTCTACGACGAAATCAATTGTGTACAATTGAGTCCGTAGCATTGAATTATTATATTCATTTGCAAACATTGGAATTAGAACAAAATCCATTGCATTGTGACTGTCGAATGGAGAGAAAATTTCGAGAGATTAAAATTACTGGCCAATGTGAATCACCACCTGAACGACGAAATGTTCTCTTAAGTCAACTACCAAATGAATCTTTCGCGTGCAGTATTATGACAACATCACAATGTTCGTATATAACGAAAACAATCGTAGAAAAACAAACCGAACCAACTACAACAACAACAACAACCACCACCACAACAACAACAACAACTGTGAAAAATATAGTAGAAAAATTAGTTGATGAATCACCTGGTGTTTTGTATAAATTTCCAGAGCCGATTCGCGTGACTGAATTAAGTGTTAGTTTAAATTCTCAGAAAAATCAAATCTTTCTTCAATGGCAAATACATCCGTCAACAATTGATGAATATTTCGATGATAATTATCGACGAAAAGTTCTCGAACATCACGGCATAACTGGATTTAAGATTAGCACAAATTCACCATTGTTTAAAATGAGCGAATTAATCGATATTTTAAAACGAAATTATACGTTAAATTATCATCAACAAACAGAAATCTGTTTATATCTTCTTCGAAAAAGTGACTATGAAAAGTATTGCAAACAATTACCATTAACAGCAACACATACATCGAAATCATCGTTGATTCTCGATGCAAATCAAACACCATCACAAACACAATCATGGTACATGAATGAACCAGCAAAAAGCATCCTAATGGGATCGATATTTGGAATTCTATTCGTTCTTATTCTTCTCATATTTATTATTATTATCATTTCTCGTTGTCCACATTTGTTATTATGTCATTTAAATCCATCGAAATATCACGGCAATGATTCGAAAAGCGAATCATTACTTGTTCGGCCAACACCAACGAATACAATTCCATGGCCGACACAATCTCAGCAATATTTCTATCCACATCAACATACATTGAGACCGGCAAGTTATCAAGCAAGTCTCTCGACACAATGTACGTGTCCAACGCATTATCACAGCAGTGGATCGTCGGCATCGACAGGTGCAAGTTCGTCGAGTACGAATGGACAGAATTATCATATTTATCAAGAGATTTTGAATGAAGATCTCAATCCGTTGAATCATTATCGAACATGTCGATCGACGACGACGAAGGCGAATTCGAATTCACCACCGACTTCGTCGACAAATACAACAATGAACTCGGAACAGTGTCAGCATTGTTCGCTTAGTGTGCTTGTGTGAAGTTTTTGGCTTCGTTTGCTTGTCTTTTTTCTTCGTTTTTTTTACAGAAAATATATACGAATAAACTCAGATTTTGTTCAGTGACATCTGCGAGAGTTTGCTTTTGACTAGAGGCTAATCATAGAGAAACATTTTATTAAAAAATGAAACAAAAGCGAAAAACATCAACTCTCGGGACATATTTTCGTCGTTACAGTCAACAAAAACATCATGTCCTATTTGCGACGAAAACCTGAAGATGAAGTTTGGTATGTTCATTCGCCATTGAAAAAAGGCAACCGAGAAGTTGTCACCGTCCCACCACCATCACAAATCCCATATCTCAATGGTGTTTTTGATGATGAAGCAACTATCAATGAAGTCAAACCTTTCTATGTCCGTGAATCAGATTCCGAATACATTCGTCGATGTAAATTAGGTGGCGATCATAATTTACTTGTTCATATCGATCCATCGACACGTAAAAGTAAAGAACCAGTAGCTTATCCAAGACCAGTATGGTGGGACGCAATGTGCGAACCAAGTCCTATCTTACCCGGTGATGATGATCAACGACAACAAGAAGGAGAGAAATCAACTAAACCTGAACATGTATTCGGTGCACCTGAATGGTTTGCTCATGTGGAACATCCACGTTCTCCAGCTCGACACTCGCCTTCGGTTTCAAAGAACAATAAAAAGAAATAGTTCTTTTTTTTTGAATATTTTATTTTTTTTATACGAATATCATTTAGTTAATAAATGCACACAGTGAATTTACACGCCTATATAGACTTTCGTTTTTTTAACTTAACATTTCATAACAGATGCCGCTCATTCTCAATAACGCCCTTTTCTCTAACGTCAATAAGTAAATAAACAAGTAAATAAAGAAAAAACAACATAAACAGGCGTTATTATTATTCAAAATATTCATCTCCATTTCTAGGTCAAAACTAGGTCCATTTCTCTTCGTTCAACTAAAATGAAGCTGTTGGAAAATTCGAAACTTGATGCGATCAGTTCGACTTTATCCGTCGAAACAACTTTCTGTGATATTACAACTCGGTAAATCATTTTGATAGCTTTCAAATTTTGACAATGACCACAATATATTTAGTGTTGAAAGTTATTCATGTAAAATGGCTGGCGATCCAAAGAAATTGTACAAACAACTACGCAATGAGCCAGGCACATCACCACGTGACTTAGAAATTCTCGGTCCATCGCAAACGAAATCTTTTACTATTGTTAATTCTCCGCCACCGATTTTTCATTCGAATTCAATACCTCGATCGATGTCGAGCGACGATGAATCGCCCATATTGAAAACAATCCCACGCAAAACATTGATTTTCCTCATATCAACACTGAATGCTTCATTCGAACCTGATTATGAATTTAGTACATGCACAAGTCAAGATTTCAGCCGCGAACCGGAACTTGATGTATTCGAAAATCTTTTTTCTTTTTGTTTAAATCAACGATAGAATACTTCTCGTTTTTGCTCGTAGTTGGTCAAGAATGCAGTTGATTCTCGTTTGAGATCAGCTATGGGCGACTACTATCGTTCGATTGCACCCGAACTATGGTCATCGATCGATGAGGAAATCAATATCAAAGACAGCGAGATTTTTAGGTACGGGGCGAAATATTCGATTAGTAAATTCGTTGGGATGTTTTGAATTTTAGTTATTGTCCTGATGGAACATCTGACCCATTTTCAGAAAGCGGCACTATTTGGTCGTTTAATTTCTTTTTTCATAATAGGAAACTTCGTCGTATTCTTTTTCTTACTTGTCGCGCTGATTCGAAATCACCTACGGATGATGAAGCAGAGAATGAAGTCAACGATTATAATTATTTAAATTTCGAAGGGTAAACTAAAGCTTCTTTTGTTATCATCTTTCAATTGACTTTATTCGTTTGTCTAGTGTTATGGATTAAATCCATCAAATCGATCGATCAATATCTTTTACACAAACATTTCTTTTTCTTTTTCCGGTTTTCTGTATATTTATCGATAGTTCATTTTTAGCGCGGTAGTTTTTTTTCCTTCCTTTAATGTAAACATATAATGTTTTACACGAAGATTACTAACACACATAATGTAGATAGATTGTGAATAAATAACCGTCAAAAAAAATTGTGCTGGGCTGTTTATTTGAACAAATATCTGACATTTTATTTTATTTATAATATAATTGAGTAACCAAAGAAATAATATAGAACCTAACGTATCCAGAAAATGGATGCAAAACACAATTATTTTTTTTTGTTAATCTGTACATAATCAATTATCGACGAGTAGGTATCATACGTTTCGACGGACGACGTTTGTGGATAGGATCATTGGTCTTATTTCGACCTGTATCAACAACAGTATGACTCGCATTATTCTTTCCTGATTTTGGTGTTGAAGTTATAATCTAATTCAAATCAAAATCATTGATAATTACAGAAAAAGAGAAGCTTTTATTTTCGTTACTCGTGGTAATCCATTGAAATGTTTGATATTTTCAATTTGAGTAAATTCGAATGTATCATCATCTGCTTCTTCATGATGACTTTTCGTCACTTGTTCAGCTGGTTGTTTGACAATATTTCGTAATGATTTCTTACGAGCATTCGTTTTCGCAACTGTACGTTGAGGAACAGCTGTCGAACTAATCACTGGCATCGAAGTCTAAATCAATCGATTCAAACATTCCAAACATATTTTTTGTAAAAGTAAAGTACTGCTTTTGGAATAGTCGATGTTGTTGTTGTTGTATTTGTATTTGTTTGTTGGTCGAGCATTTGTCGAAGTGGAACGTCATTGATTAAAAATTGTTCATTAGGACGATCCTTTTCCCAGTTTTCTAATGCAATTAAACAAGCACGTTCAGCTTTTGGTAAAGCAATAGCAAATCGTTTTCGTTCAGCTTGTTCTTTAACTGCCGAATAGCCACGTTCATGAAAACGTGCAGCTGATGTCGATTTTTTCTACGAATACATGAAAACATAAACATGTGCTGATTTTCTTTCTCAATAATTCTACTTGAAATTCAGCGTGTTGTTGAACAAGTAATTTCCATTGATCATAAACTTCTAAGACTGGTTTTCTTGCTCGATACATCTCATCCAAACGATCATATTCTTGATCACATTCATCCAGTGTATCAGGTGTAATATTATCTTCAAAAAGAAATGATCAAATTATCGAATCGTGTTTCGAAAATCTCACCAAAATCAATCAAATGTCGTTCGGAACCACCGATTTGACAAAGTTCATAGAGTTCTTCGATTTTCGTTCTCATACTTCCGCAATAAGCTCGACTAGTCGCCATTCGTTTGGCTTGCAAATCAGCAATCTCATTTTCTAATTGTTTCACTGTTTCGGCAGTATTATGTCGTAGAATATAGGCAGCTGAACGTTTCGGTGCTGATTCATCATCATCATCGCCACCTCGAGAAAGTTTTGTGTACAATTTTTCTAAGATTGAAACTAATTCATTGACACGTTTCTCTTGTTCGATTAATTTCTCATCGAGTTCTTTGAGAAGAAGTTCAATTTGACTCAACGAATCTGTATTCAAACAAGATTCATAATTTTCATCGATTAATTGGCACACAATCGAAGTGCTATCGACTTGATAATCAAGTTGATTGAATAAAGTATTCAATCGAGTTCGATACGATTTAATCGTCGACAATCGTTCAATCTAATGCTGGTCAAAAGAAAAAGCTACGATTCAACCATGAATCTTACTTTGAGATTTTCTAATTGATCTAAATAAGTTTTTAACCGTTGAATTCGTTTGACTAGTGTTTCATCTTGAAAAGAAATGAAAAGTAATGCAAATCAAAAATAAACACATAAAAAAACGACAAACCAGGAATGATTTCCATGATTGAATGTGCTAATAACTGGCAAAGTTTTCGTTCAGTTTGTGATAATTGATCTAATTCTCGAATACATTTTTCTTCTTTCAAATCTAATTCTTGATGTTTTTTCTCGATAAAAATTTCTTTTTGTTTTAATTTTAAATTTTCAAATTCGTCCTTGAAAAATCCAAAGATAAAATCCTTCGTCTTATAGAATTGAAATAAAACGCTCTCTTACAGTAATATCATTTTCGAAACCCGTTCGACTCAATCGATGTTCATATTCTCTCAATGTTTCAACAAGTAATTGTTCACGTTTAGTTATATCCGTTGTTTTCTTGCTTTGAATTCGATCCAGTACAAACTTAACGAACAACAAAAGAATAGAGAAGAATCATTTTGAAAGTCCGAACATACTCGTGCGAATTGTTCGACTTTTGTATTTCGTTTGACTAATTGTTCATCATTAAAACCGAGTTGTTTCAACCATTGATTTGTCCATCGATCAATCATTGATGAATCGATCGGTAGAGTGTCTGACATAATTTTAATCTGAAAAAAAGACAAACAACTCCATGAGATTAATTCGACTGAAGACGTAGGAGAATTCGAGTTAGTAAATAAGGAAAAAATCGACGACAAAATATCACAACTGCTGCTAAACGAGCGACGTAAATTTCGTGTCGTCGATGTGCAACACCACAAAGAATATCATAAGCGCATTGAGCTGGATCCGTGCCTGTTGCAGTTGTTGGATCCATTTGTCCATGCGGCAAACCTTGACCATTGAAAGCATTCATGGAAATATTTGTTCGAACGAAACCAGGACAAACGAGTGTGACATCGATGTGATCACGAGCATGTTCTAAACGAAGTGAATCGAAAAAACCGTGTAAGGCATGTTTTGAAGCAGCATAAGACGAACAGAATGCTGAACCGACATAACCAGCTGCTGATGATATAACAACGAAATGACCTTTTTGTCGTTCGACAAAATGCTTTAAAAACAAAAAAATCTTAATCTTCTATTCGAAAATATCAATCATTGAATTTACTTTGAGTACAGTTTTAGTCAATGTAATCGTTCCTAAGAAGTTAATATTCATTAATCGTGCATCAACATTATAAACTGTGTCTCGAATTAAACTTCGTTGTGATATTCCTGCATTATTAATCAACACATCGATATGTCCAAATCGTTCGAGAACAAGTTCAACTTTCGATCGAAAGCAATCGTTCTGCAATTCGAGATTCAATGGTAAAACCAGACACTGATCACAATCGAGATTGAGTTCGTCTTTGAGTTTCAATAATTCATTTTCACGTCGTGCTGATAAAATCAGACGTGTACTCGGCGAACATTGAGCTAATTGTTTGGCTAATTCACGTCCAATACCCGATGATGCACCTAAATTCACAGATAAAATCAAAAAAAAAATCTTCAATCGATTTTTACCTGTGATCCAAACGACTTTATTTTGGAAATAATTTTCAATATTATCTTGATGAGAAGATCGTAAATACACGATAATTATTACCAAAGCAAGAAGAATTCCAAAAATGATTATCCAAAACATCGCTTGTCTACAAACAATGACATAATTGCACGTCATTAATATAGATAATTTCTTTCTTTTCATTGCAAAAAAAAGAGACACAAATTTCCTCTGTTTTATTTTAGAAAAACAAATAAACAAAATTGTTGCTGTTTTTTTTATTTGCTAAGAACTGAGTTTGTTAATAATTAATTGAATTTGATTAAGATCAGTTGTCAATTGATCGAAGGAATGTTTCAATGTTTGATATTGTTCTGTGTTTTCTTTGAATTTTTTACTATTCTGTAAATGAACGAAACGATTGAGACGTTTGTTTGTATTCGTTGTCGATTTCGAAAAGAATTTCTCACGACGTTTCTTCTGATGTTTAGAAAACCAAAGAGAAAAATATTTCATTCGAAGATAACGTTCACGTTTGAGTGTCATTTGTTTTTTCAATGCATTCGTGTTCAATTTCTGACGTAGAACAAGTTCATCATTGGATTCTTGAACGATCGAAATGAATTCTTCGTTTAGAAATTCTTCGAAGAAAACATTCGAGAGAATCGTTAATTTTTCGAGACGATTTCGTTTGATTAATCGTCGTGATTTGAGAATATCTCGTGTTTGTTCAAATGTAAAATCATGTTCGAGTATTAGTTGAATACCAGTGAGAAATTCGAGGAGTTGTTCATTGGTTAGGAAATGATATTTCAGTTGTAATTCATTTAAAATCGAACGTTCTTCTTTAGCTGCATAGGTTTTTTCGAACCAGAGAGCAAAATACTTTCTCGTTAGATATTTCTTTCGTTTACGTGCATTTTCTTCATTGATTGTGTCTTGTAACATTTTCTGATGGAATTCACAATCGGTGTAATAATCACGAGCAATTGATGTGAGTTCGTCGATGAGTAATTCATCGAAGAGGTCGACTGTTTTCTTCGTGAGTTTATTCCATTGAGAAATAAGTTCGTCGAAGATCGATTGAGTTGTTTCGAGAATAAATGGATCAATTAGTTCGCTGTAGATGTCATCGATGAATGTGTCCATGGAATTGACGGACAAACGTCGAGAGACTGGAGGAGGTGCAGGTGGAGCAGGAGTCGGAGGTTGAACAATAATCTCAGGAACACGTGCTGGTGGTGGACGTATCACTGGAGTAGGAGGAGTTGGTGTTGGTATTCGTGTAATCGCAGGTGTAATAGATCTCGGTGGTTGAAATGAAGGTGCTAGAGGGTTGAGGATTGATGTTGTTGGAGGTACACTAGGTCGAACGTCACCAAACCGAAACTGTGGTGAAATTGTTGTTGTTGTTGTCGTTGCCGGTGTAAAAATGTTTGTTGATGACATCGGACGTGTTGCATTGAAAAATATATTGGTTGTGGTTGTAGCTGCTACTGATCGAGGAGCACTTTCTGATGGTGGACGTCTTTGGAACAGTGGATTTATCGAAGGTCTTGGAGGTTGTGATAGAACTGGTGGTTCCATTGCTGGTCGTCGAGGAGCAGAAATAAACGATGTCGTTTTATCCAAATCAAATGGTATTCTTCCAACAAAAGATCCTTGAAGATCAAAACTATCTTCAACGTTTGTATCTCCGATCACCACTGGTGTATCCACATGTCCCAATATAATATCTTTTAAATTTCCCTCATATTTCGATTTGATTAATTTCTGTGATAATTTCTTGATCGGTTGTTGATCAATTGGATTTTCTGCTGCTGGAATCATAAAAGTGCCTTGATTGGCATTTGTCACTGTATAACCGAGTTGTTCGAGAAAATCTTTTGTTTCCTCATCGTCATCCATCCCCAACATATCAGTGAGATCAACAAGACGAAATTCATCGGTATTCGAACGTGTCGAAGCGATCAATGAACTCAAACGTTTCAAACGAACAATTGTAAAATATCGATTTAATAAACACGATTGTAATAATGTTGCTTGTTGTTCAATAAGAGAGAAAAACTTCGATGTATTATTTATAACTAAAGCTCGATGAATATTCAAAGCAACATCGATCTCCGAACTATCCGTTCGATCTTGAATCAAACGACGAATACGTCTAAAATGATTTTTGAAATTAAATAAAATTATTTTCGTTGTCTTACAATAAAGTTTCGTTGTCATCTTTTAAATTAATTAGTAACATATACGATGAAAATTCGGGCAGATTTTTCAAAGCTTGTTGATTATTTTGTTGTTGATGTGTAAGATAACAGTCACGTAATTGATTGAGACAGTCAATTAACATTTTATCATTGAGATTTGGATCGAATAAATCTCGTGAATATTCGGACAAGAATGCTGAACAAAATATATGAAAACGTGCGCATTGTTCGAGAATTTCGACGGCGATTTCATCGCGAAGATGTTGCTGAGTTAATTCCTAAAGAACAAACTCGAAAATCAAGTTAAAAAATCTCGACGAATATTCTACTTTTCGAATAGCACGTAAACGATCCCAAAGGAAATTATACCAATCGCCTTGTTCACGTTCTTGATCGAATTTATCCATTATATTCGTTATTAAATAATTCATTGTATTCAATAAAACACGACCAGAACGCAGATCATAGGGCGAAGGCATTGCCTATATGCAAACACATGTATTCATATTTCGATTGAAAGAATGTTTTACTTGATCTGCTGATGCTCGAGAATATTCAGTGACCATCAACGAATGACTAAGCTGGAAAATAAAATCGACGTTCAAGAAGATTAAACAAAAAGAGACAAGTTGAATCTACCGCTCGAGTATCTGGATCGACTTCGTAGGATTTATACAAGCGTTGATATTCGCGTGTAAGTCGTTCACGTTCACAGCACATATCCGTACATAGGCCAGTTCGTTGAGCTGCAGTAGCATCAAACGATGTGCCTTTATTATGTTCAACATCTACGTAGTCGAAAACGATAGGAGATAATTTTGTTTAATGTTGAGAAAATCTTACATTTTCGCCAGATTTCATCACGAATATCTAAGGATTTGATTCGTTCTTGAAATGTAGTCGCTCGACGTTCTTTTAATTGAGCAATAAGTGAAGCAATTTGATCATTCATTGAAAATGATTGAAGGATTTTCGACAACGAAATTGTTCGAAGTGAATTGTATGTCGATAGACAAAGAACTGATTCGCATTCGATTTGTTCAATTAAATAACCAGTTATTGAATAGATAAAACCAACGAAAAAACTTTGTTTTTTAGAAAATAAAGATCTTTTTTATTGCTAATAAAAAATTGAATTTCGAAATATTGTCTAAATTTAATGCAATATGAAACTATTTGATTGATACAAGCGCCCTCTGTCAGATGATAAATTGAACTTTTGATATATATGTATGTATATTTTTATTATGATAAATATCAGACATACTTTTTCTTGATCAAAAATCTTTTTCTGTGCCGAGAAAAAGTGGTTTAAAAGAAGAAGAAATAGAGAAAGAGCGAAAGAGAGAGAGAGAGAATGTTACAAAAGTCCGAACTGTTTCATTTTTGTTTGTTGAAAGTTACTGTTTAAATGAATATGTACTGTGTGTTATCGACGAGCCAGAGATTTGCGGACTAATTGAAAGACGTGGAACAAGTTGTTGAGTTGGTTGAACGGGTAATGTTGTGATTGTAACACGAGGAACTTTGATATCATTCAAACGATATGCATTGAAATTATTGGGTTGAGATGGTGAAATATAATCATCTCGTGATGTAACATTGACTGGTCGATTGAGATGACTCGGACGTTGATCACACGATGATGAACGTTGATATTGTAGCGTTCGAAATTGCGATTGACTTGATCGAGATTGTCGATAGGGTGTTGATGTCGTATGTTGAAGTATAGAATTGAATACTTCGTTTTGCTCATCAGTTTCATTCGACTGTTTTAAACATACACATCGTGACCATTTACATATGGCAACAGTAAGAATAACAAGAACGACAGAGAGAATGCCAATACATAGACCAATAAAATCTCGTGTTAATGGTGTTGGACTTGAATCTATCGTTTCACTATGATCAAAATCAGACACTACGTAGAGAAAGAAGAATCAACGAGTGAGCAATCGATTTGTATTTCAAGGATTTCAACCGAAACCTACTTTATTCAACTTGACTTTTCTCACGAAATTTATACAGAAAGAAAGATCTATATCGACACACTCGTCCTATCGATAATAGTTTACAGACAGACAAAGACAAATATTTGTATTCGTCTACAAATAGGCCTCTTTCGTTCTTCAGGATAGAAGAAAAAAACGATATGTAGAATATCGATTTTATTTATTTTCGTTTTCTCTTAGTCAAAGACGAAAAGAAAACATAAAACAAACAAACAATAATAATAATAACAATAGTAGTAGTAGAAATTCTTCTTCACCATCATGATCATCATCATCATCTCGATGACTATCGTTTCGTTGGTTTGATACCGAGTGTTGCTGCTCGACTGTAGATATCATGTACAGCAAATGGCGATGAATCAGCGAGAAAATCATCGTCGAGAATGTTTCGTTTCATGAGAGATTTCTTTGTTGGTCGATTTTGAGGACGTCGTTGACCTTCGACACGAATCGGATCGGTTGAATGCTTACCACCACGAGGCAATGGCAATGATTGCTAAACGAAAGACAGAGAGAGAGAGAGAAAATAAATGACGCATTGATTTGATTCAATCTACTCGTGGTTGTGGTCGATAACGACCTGTTAAATGATAATGACGTTGACCGGTTGAGTCAATTTGGATACTTGCTCGTTGTAATGCTGGATTACCACATTCAGGACAGAATTGTTTGGTCATTTGACGTGTTACACTGGAAATTGATGAGATAATTAAGAAATCTATTGGATTTGATTGATCTTACCCAGGACAAACACGACATTTTAATACATAACTTCGAGCTGTTCGAATAAGTAGCCCGTCGACAGAGAGAACGGGAACACCCATTTGAATGAGAACATTCTTTAAAATAAACAATTAAAAATCAATGAAACTGAATAATAATACCTGCATAGAAAAATCCGTGGTTATACAAGCAACGGGCAATGTTTCGTTGAGTGCATCGCTATTTTCTGTTGCTCCATTATCTAATGCTCTTGATTTGACAGTTTTGATATTCGATGGAGTTATCCAACCTGAAAACAGGTTCTAATGCAGATTTTTTTTCTATGAAATCAATGTTTATCTACCATCATCATCATGACCAAGATGTAGATTATTGAGAGATTCACTGGCAAGATCACTTTCATTATCAACTGCAGTTGCAAATGATTGAGTATCTTCATGAACTTCTTCTTCTTCTTCTTCTTCTTCATCGTTCTCTTCATCCTCAGGAACTTGTTGATTTTCATCACCTGGTTTCTCTTCCTACAGAATACGAACATGTTTTCCAAATAAAAACTTCATTCGATCGTTTACTTCATTTTTTGGCACAACAAAACCAGCTAATTTCACTCCTGAATTACCAAACGATGTTGTCACACTGGGTACAGTTGCCTAAATCAAATCAATTCGAAATTTTTCATTTTCATCTATTCAATTACATTGATCTTTGGTTCTAGATTTAATTTCTCCGTTCCAACATTTTCTTCATAGAGTTGATAAGTCAATGCTAATAGCCGAAGATCGACTGCAGACAAAAATGCATAATCTCCAGTTTTCTTTGCAAAATTCGACACTGAAAATATCCGAGTTTTCAATAAACAAAAAACAAACAAAATCAAATTCGTTCTCACCGAATCGAATTGCATCTGTACTTGGTTCTTTAAATTTCAATGTATAAAGCGTTACATTTAGTGATTCTCGTGTTTTAACATCTCGAATTTCTTTGACGACATCTTCAATTGTATAAACCACATCGGTTAGATTCTTTAAAGCAAAACAAAAAAAGGTTTCGATTTTCCATGAAAATCCAACTGACTTTCAATGGTGCTTGTCGAATAAAAGCACTTGAATCAACAACTAAATGTTGAACACGTTTATTGGTTGTCATTATCTAAAAACGAAAACAAAAAAATCTGATTTAACGAGAAAGACAAAGGAGAAAAACTAGAAATTCGTTTAGAATCTATAAATTTTGAGATGTGTCATATAATTAACAATAAGTTTTCGTTGAGATTGCAACACACACGCATTATACGCATTATAATCGATGACTTCATTAGCATCATTGTCATCGATTAATCTCATTAGTTTCGTTTCCCAATTCATAAATAAAAATCGATTACGTTCGAATGAAACAAGAAAACCAAGATTTAACTCATTGAAACGATCGAATGATTTGCCCAAATGAATTCGATGAAATGGTTTGATTGTAAATACATCTAATTTCCATGTATGTGTCTCATTATTTTGTGTTAAAATGCCTAAATGCTTATCATTTGTACGTATCGAACAGATGGATTCTTGTGAAGATATTTTGATTAAATTTGAAATTGATACTGTTTTATCAAGATAAAATTCTTGATTTTCAAATTCCCATAGATCTAATGCGTGATTATCGAGAATCAATAAACTATTTTCAAATGATGTTATCGATTGAAATTGTCGAGTATTATTATGATTAATAAATGAAATTTTCGAGATTAACTCAATTTGATTATTCGATGGATAATAAACAAACAAAGATTTTCGACATAAAATAAAAAAACCTTGTAAATTCGGTGACCAAATTAAATCACATAATTCACCGTAGATATCACACGATCGTAAACGTGTTTCATCATGTTTTGTACCATCGTGATTATAAAATACAATTCGATTTTTCCAGCCAAGTAGAATGTATTGATCATTAGCTGCTATATGCCCGTAAGTCGAGTCTAATTTGATCTCGGATTCGTATGTCCACTCGTAGTTTTTGCCTTTTCAAAACAGAAAAAGATTCGAAATTATTGTTTCGTATTTTGTTGTCTTACTAATCGAATTTTTTATTTGAATTTGTTTAGCAATTCGATTTAATTCGTTAATCGATACATCTCGTAAGAGATTATTTAAATGCTGAATATCTTGATTGAATTGTTGAACACGTTTAGTTAAATCGGCGATATCATATTCGAAATATCGATTCGAACTTTTCGTTTCAGTTAAATCATTTGTTAGTTTTGTTTGATAATCATTGATTTCGTTTTTATATCGTTCGAACATCGATTGAAGTTTGTCTTTAACATCTTTCGAATGTTTTTGTATTAAATCAATCATTTCATCTTCCCATTTATCGATATATTCGAAATGTTGACTCAATTTAATAAATGAATAATCCGAATTAAGTGTTTGTTCATGTTGAGATATGATTTCATCGAGTTGTTGACTTAAATCACGTCGATGAACAATTAAATGTTCTATACAAAACGAATGTTTACAACCGATACAATTGGCAATGCAGAGATTCTTTTGTTCATTATCGGAGCATAATATACACGTGAGATTTGTCGTATCGGACATCGGTTGTTGTTTTCTTTTTCTTCTGCAAGACAAAAATGAATTGATTTAGACAAAAATTTAAATCATTGAATCAAAAACAAATAAAAATATTTAATCGACTAGGTCAATCATTGGAATGATAAAAATGAAATCAAAAAGAAAATATAAATGCGACAAAAGAAAAAGAATGAAATGCGGTTTTGATTAATCATTCGCTGCATCGCCATTGCTGTCGGAAGTTGCTGTAGGTTCAGTATTATTGACTTTGGGATCGAAATATGCGTATGGTTGAGCATTTTTCTCGGCTTTATCCCAATCTTTGGTTTGTTTTCTCCAGAGAACGATTTCCTGCAAAACAAAAAGTACAAATCTCGAAAAGAAAAGGCAATTTGCTTGAATTTCGAACTTGTTGTTTGAAATAACGTCGATCTTCTTCATCGATTAAAACTAAATTGAGTAAATATCGAACCGAGAATTTTCGTTGTACATCTTTCATTGTCGGTGAGACATCGTAACCAGCCAAGAACAAACGAATTGGAATACTTTCTCCTAGATAAAGAAAAAACTCTCGATTCTTTTCTTTTCTCGAAGAAAGACAACGACCTTTCACTGGTGCACCATCCATAATTTCATATTTAGCAATCGATTCTGTTTCTTCATATGTATTTGGTCCTGAGCCGGATTTTTCTTTTTTAAGAATCGCGATTTCCATATGTTTGATTTTAATTCTCACAAGAAGAAAATTAATCTTGCCGACAATCACATCTTTTAAATGATATTTCGATTTATTATATTCGAATTCAATATGTAAACTATCTTCAATGCCAACTTCCATTTTAATACTATTATTCAATTCAGGATATTGAGTCAATTGTTGAACGCATACGTCACGTTCACTAACAAAATTGCTGAAACGTTTGATAATTGTCAAACGAAGAAAATATCTAAATCGAATAAAAGAAAACGAACTATTTGTTTTGAATTGAAAGTCTAAGCGATGAACCTCAATTTAACATTTGTACCAAGATAGGATTCATAGGGCTTTTCGACTTTTGGAAAAGTAAAATCTAAAGATGTACTATCGGTTAATTCACCAGGAAGTGAAAGTATTTTTCCTTGATTAACAAATTCATTCACTGTACTTCGATCATTGGTCATTTCTATTCAACAACAAGAAAAAAACAATTTCGTATTCAATGTCAACGTTCTCAAAAGAACAGAAATCGAACCGATTTGTCCAATAAATTCCAAACGAATCCCATTATGTTCTACTTTATTGCTTTTTTTTAATTTAATTTGTACCTAAAATCGAAATTTGTCAAATCGAAGAATCAATTTCGATGAATCTCACAGTTCCGTTGACATCTTCTCCATCGTAATAAATATATTGCGTTACTTTTCTATTATCATCAACTTTTATCTCGATTTTTTCACGTTGTTCTTGACGATCAAGAATAAAATCCACATCGATTTTCGATCCTATGCCTAATATATCCATTCTAAAACACGACAATTTCGTTAGAGTTCTATTTTGTAAGCAACACAAGATAGATTAGAAGAAATAAAATGTAATGTGTTTTATCTTTTACACTCTTCATATTATTATTATTATATTATTTGCCTTCTCGATTATGACTGGTCAGTTATTTGACCAATGATTTTCCTTGACAAATCAAACAGTTTATCGAATTATAAAAATTTTATTCTATTTCTTCGTTTCGACAGAAAAAAAAGAACTTGCTCGTATGCAAAAGCCAAATGTCTGCGTGAATTTCTTCAAGGTCCTACGCATTTATTGTTGCCAAGCAAAACCATTTCGTGCTTATTGATACTCAATCAAAAGAAAAAAATCTTTTTTTTTTCTTTCCTCTCCTTTCAGATTTGATAGAATTTAACTGTAGCAACGGTAATGACAACGGTGACAACAATGACAAACTAAAACGAAGAAAAAAAAAGAAGAACACCCTCAAAAAACGATTAGCATTTGTATTAAAAAAAAAGACCAACACAGAACATATACAAATCATGAACAACGCACCAATTCGTCCGGATTTCGCCGGCAAAAATCCGTCGGAAATCATCCAACAATTCCAACAAATGAATCCGCAAATGTATGCTCGACTTCAATCGATACGTCCGCAACTCTTCGAAACAGCGAATCAACATTTATTAGCATCGTTTTTAACAGCAAATACAGGTCGACATGGACATGGTCATCAACATTCATCGTCTTGCAATCATTCGCATTCAGCCGGCCATTTCTCTCAACCTGTTCCCGAACCACCACCGAAACCCGACGCAAACAGCATGAATATAATTCAAGCCGTACAATACAACGAGCTCGACCGTGTCAAACAACTAATCGAATCGAACGAGGCACAGGTCAATCGACCGGATGATGAAGGTTGCTATTTAATTCACTGGGCTGCGATTAATAATCACGTAGAAATAATTCGATATTTAATTTCACGTGGCGCAACCGTCGATATCAAGGGCGGAACACTTCAATCGACGCCTTTGCATTGGGCTTGTATGTTAATTTATTGAAATCAATCGAAATAAACTGTTCGTTCTTTTTTTTTTCTTGTTGTATTTCAGGTCGACAAAGTTGTGTCGAAGCATTTTTTCTTCTTATCGACAATGGCGCAGCAATCGATTCGACTGATGTCAATGGTCTTCAAGCAATTCACCTCGCTTCTCAATACGGACAAATCAAAATGCTCGCATTTCTACTTGGTTCAGGTTTAGATGTCGATTGTCGAGATAATCGTGGTTTTACACCGTTGATCTATTCATGTCTCGGTCCGCCACCTGACTACGAACCATCGCCTGGCTCGAGTCATACTTGTTGTACACAATTTTTGCTAACATTTGGTGCCAATGTTAATTACCAAGAGCCAACACGTTCGTTTACACCATTACAATTCGCGATTAGCAATCGAAATCATGTTAGTTTTACTGTTTTACTTAAAAGTCCACAGACAAATATCTATTTAAAAAATAATGATAATCAAGACGCATTAAGTCTAGCACGTATGCGACATGCACTTGAGTTTGTCGATGTACTCGAACAACGTATTAAATCAGCTAAAACAAATATTCGACCGAGATTTCTACAACGGTATCTCACGAATGAATACACTCGAAAATGGTTGACTCGATTGCTGATGTTCGTTTTCATGGTACTCATTGGTGTGTCAGCTAATTCCTATGAATATCCCATTTGGTTACGTATAATTGCACCGATTGTTATCGTTTTTCTTCTTGTTCAATTATTTAATTATTATGTTTTCGATTTGTATACGAGAGATAATTTTGCTTTTTCATATGTTCTTTCATCGTCAATACTCATGTATTTTACTTATTGGTTTTATTTACAAAATGATACGTGGACATTTGCACACATTTGTTATCATTTGTTTACATGTTACGGTTTATTCTGTGTTCGTTGTGTCAAAAAATTAAATGCCGGCTTTTTAAATCAACAAACAATGATCATCGATGGAAATAATTTAACCAAAGAAAAAATCTGTTTACTATTCGCACGAGATCCACGATGGACTTTAGAACATTTCTGTGTGACGTGTCTCATACGTCGACCATTGAGATCCAAACATTGTCCCATGGATTCGACTTGTGTATCGAAATTCGATCATCATTGTACTTGGCTTGACGCATGCATTGGCGGCCGAAATTATTTCTATTTTTTCCGTGTTTTGACATTGGGCACATTAGCATTATGGATTTGGGCGTATCAAGCGATTCGAATGATCATCGATGATCTCGAACAATTTTCATTTAAATACTTGTTTACTGAAGTTTATGATCCTTGGTTGATCTATTTAATTATTTTAACAACATTCAATACATTTTGGGTGACAATGATGACAGGTTTTCATTGGATTAATTCAGTTTTTTACGGCGTCACATTGAACGAACGTTTAACACGCTTTCGGTATAGTTATTTTCATGATCCGAATACGGGTCAATTTAAAAATCCATTTCGACGACAGATATTAAAGAATTTACTCGAATCACTCGGATTGTTTCGTCTGATGGCACTTTGTCGATATACTCGCATCGATTGGTCACAAATCTACGATATCGAACAAATCGATGGAATAAAAACTTATTAAAATTCTTTCTTTTTCATTTTTTGTGCACACACACGCCGTTTTTTTTTATTATTCTTAATATAATTATGTTTGTTCGTCCTTTAGAATGTTATGATTGAAAACAAGTTGATTTTATTTTCATTTGACGGAAATGAGAACATGATTTGATAAAAGTCTCGAAACAAAAAAAAAAACTTTGTGAAGAAATCTTATCGTGTTTTCTTTTAGAAATAAAAATCACACGGAAATCGATTGTTACTCAATGGATGCTTGCAACCATGATAGAAAACGAAACTAGACCCGATTTACATCACCGAACATTTACGATTCGATGCTCGATTTGATGATGTATCAGAATTGAAATTCTTTCTCGAATTTCCTGTCGCATTATTTTGATCGGAGGATAATCGAGCGGTTTTCTTCGTACTTGTCGACGAAACTGACGCTCGATTCGTTTTATTTCCATGTGAATTCGGTGTTGTTGGTCGCGTCATGTGCGCACCTGTTGTCGTCGTTTCCGTTATATTCGGATTACTTTCGCTATTGGTTGTTGTCGATGAGTTTGAGTTCGTTGATGTAATACGTTTATTATTGTAGATCGATGGTGATGAAGGTGTTGGCGTAGCGAGATTCTCTTCAATCAAATGACCATCTTGATCAACATTGAAATTAAATTGCCGTTTCTTATCTAATTTTAAAAGTTCTTGAAAAGCTTCACGAATGTTAGTATTCGTTTTCGCTGATGTTTCGATCCATGCACATGACCAATGTGATGCCAGTTGTTTGCCGAACGTTTCAGTTACTTCTCGACAAGCAGCTTCATCGAGTTTACAGCCCATTAATAAGATCGGCGTATCACAATGTTGATCAGCTTTAATTTCACGTATTTGATTGTAAATAGATTTCAATTCTTCTAATGTTTGTTTGCTTGTAATCGAATAAAGCAACATGAATGCATGACCTTTTTGAATACTCAAACGTTGCATCGCAGGAAATTGATGTGTTCCCGTGCTAAATTAGGATTTCATATTAGCGTGTTTTAGTCTCGAAAATTGTCCTTACGTATCAGTGATTTGTAGTGTTGTTATGTGTTTATTGCAAGAAACAACTTGCCGATAGGTATCTTCAACTGTCGGTACGTAATTTTCTCGATATTGTCCATTAACAAATCGAAGTATGCAATTGGTTTTACCAACACCAGCACTACCGAACACAACTATTCGATAATCAGTACTTTGATCGGGCATAGCCCGAAAAGGTGTCGTAGGATCTTTTGTTGGCTAAAAAAGAACAACAAATGAAACAAGAACTAAGCAATCTTAGATTTAATCAAATTAAAACCCAAAACACAAATTCGACAAATCCCAGATGATTATCTGCAAAACATCTTTTACATGTCAAATGATTTTCTTGTTGTTTTTCTTCTCCTCTCTCTCTCTTTCTTCCGTAAAAGACAGTTCACAGAAAACAAATCTCGAAACGATTGAGTAGGAAGAGAGGAGTGAAAAAACTCAACATGAATCCACTCGTTGTTCGTTCGCTTGTCACTCATCTACAGGTGGCTTTTAAAAAAAAACATTTACTTGTCATCAACAGATATGCAGAGCTAATTCTCAACAACAACAACAACAGAAAACTTTGTTTTTCCGTTCATATTCATAATAAAAATTGTTGAAATCTACGAAATAAACATCGATAATACAATCGTTGACTTACTTTCTCATGTGCCATTGAGCTTTTTCAATTCGTAAAATCAAAAACTAGACTGGAAATCGATTCGATTATGTTCAGATTTATTGACTACTGACAGCGAACACACGCATAGACTCTGACATACAAGCATGCCCACACGCACATTAACGTGTTAGAGAAAATTTCGAACTGTTTCTAGCATAACTTGTCGTTGTTTGTCTTGTTTTCTGTATATTTTCTCTCTGTTTCTCTCTCTCTATCTCTTTAGTTCAGTAATAATCGTCGAATAAATAAAGAGACAGAGAAAAAGAGAAAAAAAAACGCAGGAAATACTTTTTGTTCTCAAGCGAAAGACGACAAAAAGAAGATAGACGATGTCGCGTTAAAAACTTGATTCTGTCTCGAAGAAAAGAAATAATATACTCCAAATATGTGTAAACGATTTAGGCAATAAGAATAAATGAGAGTTAGAAAGCGTCTTTTTCTGCTTCTTCTGCTATCGACTCAACAACATACACAATCACTCTACGAAGCAAAGAATTAGCACCTTGCTCTTCTTCTTTTTTTTTCTTCTCTTCATCAAAAAGAAATTACATTCGACATATTAAGATATATTTTCTTTTCGTTTTTTGATTTGATTCTATTTATACTAATCGATGAAATGCTAACGAATCGAACAGTTCAATAAATCCCTTCATATATACGCCCAAATTTTGGTCAATTCAATCAGTGCACAAGCAGACGCATTTCTTTTCACACTGTTATATATATATATTAACAATATATAATTTTGGTTTCTTTCGTCAATGTTTTTTCCCTAATCAATCGCGATAGTTCTCTTGCGAGCTATCGCGATTGAATTCAGTCTTATATATTCACTTGAATAATCGGGTTTAGTATGCAATATGAGAAAAGAAAATGAGACTAAAAGGCGAAGCCATGCATTATCTTATTTGAAAAAGATGAGAGTATGATGACAAGTGAACGATGATGAATCGATAATGGAAATGCACTATGCAAGTAGTTGTTGTTGTTGTTGTTTTTTTCTCTTGAATTTGAGTATTACGATGTCGACAACTATGTCAACATAATGACAGCGAAATGAAGAAAATCTGAACAAGCAAATTTCTAATTCGATAATTAACTGTTACTATTGAATTTTGTTTTGTTGAAAGAAAATTTTTGGTTTTCAACTAATCTTATGAGATATCTCTCGAGAGAAGAATCTAAATAATTGATTATTTCAATAAGAATTCAAAGTTTCTGTTTGAAAATCGATGAGAAAAGAAAAAAAAAGAAATAGAATTTCGTTTTCAATCGAATGAAACCAATCCAGGGCAATAGTCTGGTATGAAATCGTCCATAAATTTCATTGATATAATTATTGAAGACAAGCACTTCTCACTTCAATAGATATCCGTCTTCTATTCAATTATTATTTTCACTTTACGCTATAGAAATCAAAGCGTATCATGCAAGTAATTCTTTCAAGATAAGCAGAAAGAAATGTTGACTCTCTCGAAACCTCGATTTGATCTTTTATGAAATCGAATTCATTATTTAATGTTTTAATCGTATTTATTCATTAGGTTTAATACGCTTAAAATAATCTTAATTTATTATTTTTTTCGCATTTTATATTGTCAAATCCAAAAACTCATTGCAATGACGTCAAGCATGTAGATTTTTTTACTTTCTTTCTTTCTCGTAGTTTTGTTTTGTTTTGTTACTTTGTCTTTTCAAGATTAAATATCTCACGAGCAAATAATTCTTTTTGATAGTGTCTGTCTCATACTTTTTTTTGAATATGATAGATGAGAAGAAATTGTCATAGGAAAAAGTCGAGAATTCTTCTTACTGTGAATGCGAGTATCATTGCTTTTGAATGACGACGATTTGATCGGCCACATGCACCAGCCATTGTTGAATTGTTTGCAAATTTTTAAGAAAATAAAAAAATAACAACGAAGGAAATTGACACTACAGGCAAAAAATCTATATTAACAGAATAAAATAAAATAAAAATAACTGATTTTAGTAATCAACAAATGCACACGCGTATATATATATATATATATACACTCTCGACTCTATCATTCTTCGTTCATTTTTTTTTATTACTATACTTCTTTTTTTCTCTGTATACATGTGGTAAAATCAGTCGAGTCTATTTATATCATCATTAAAATGTGAAAATGAGCATTTTTTCCTATTTCTTCAATAAATATCCAAGTTAAAGAAGAAAAAAAGGAAAAAAAAGAACAACTAATTATTTACTAGAATAGAAACTATCTTGAGATCATCTACACCTTACAATGTTATTCTTTGCCTTCCAAATAATATCCGTTATATATCGAAACAAGTTCAACTCAGTTTCTTTCTCTCTTCTATCATTTTATTATTGTTATTATTATTATTTTCTCTCGTTATTGTAAATGATCATAATAATCGAGAATTTCTTTTTTCTTTCTGTTCTATAATATAGATTAATAACAATAGGAAAGCAAATTTGACATAGAGATCATAGAAATAAAAATGTGAACATAATTTTTCTTCTATTTTGTTTTTCATTATGCCTTCAGAGAATCAACTGTAAGATATTATCATTCTTGTTGTTGTTGTTGTTATTATTCTTTCTTTTTTTTTGTTTTTTCATTGATTAATCACAACACCGAGTACATATATCTTGGGTTTTTAGTGGTTTTAAAAAATAAGACAGAAAAGAAAATTAGCAGCAGAAAATGAAAGTCATAAAAAAAAGAAAGAACAACGTTTAGTTAATGTGCTCGTTCTTTTTCTATGATTTAACCTTTACATAAACTCTCTAAAGCATCCGTCGCGTTCCAATGCATCGTTGATAATGCTGCACGAGCTTTTTCCTACAAAAAAAATGTTAATGAATCGAACGTGAATAATAGAAAAGTTCTTACGGCGTCGAAACCCATTTCAACTAAACCTGAAACTGCTTTATCACATTCGGGCTCAGATGTCGGTCCTGAAAAATAGACAAATTTGAACTGATAACTTTTCGAATAAACACTTGACATCGATTTACCATTTGCATAGACATTAGCCCAATGTCGAGCTGTTTTTTCGAATAATTTTCTATCTTTTTTATATTGATTTGCAACAACTAGAAAAGAAGAATTCAATGACCTAATAAGAGCGCTATCGAACGAGATCTACCTGCATCTTGTGGATCATCCGGTTCAGGTGTTGCGAGTAATGCTTGTAAACTGAGTAATACCGTTCGAATTGTCATCGCAGCTGCCCTAGGAAAATTGAAAAGAACCATCCTTAGTTTGCATCGTCAATGCAAATCATTCGTAATTACCATTGATCTTTAAGAATGTCGAGACAGATGGCGCCGGTCACTGAACTTATATTTGGATGCCAAATTTTCGTTGTAAAACGAACTTTTGGTGGATTAAATGGATAAGTCTCTAGAAGAAAAGAAAACATTCTCGTTTAATTTGATTTTTGTTTAACTGAATCAACTGACCGGCAATAATAATATCAACGTTAAATTTGGCTGCAGCATACGGCGTATCTGGTGGTCCGAGAAGCGATCCAGTTAGATAAATTTCTTTCTTATTTGGATAACCTGCAACAGGTCTTTGAAGTTCTCCTTCAGGCATAATTAACTCAATACCATTCTAAAATATAATTTAGTCGTTCTCATTTTTCATCTGCATATCAATTGAACGAAATATTTTACGGCTTCGTTTGCCACCACTTCTTTAAATTCTTTCATAATTCGATTCGCTGCGATGTTCATGTTGCAAATTTATCGTCAGTAATTCTATATCTACAAAAATCATCGTATATCTCATTAATGAAATGAAGACAAAGCAAACAAAAACAAAATCAGCAAAATATATCTTATTTACCTAATACTTTATTTGTTTTTTCTTCTTTTGTTTTTTTTCTACACACAAAAAGAACAAACAAACAAACACTTGAATATACCGTGCACATGAAGTCAAAAGAAACTGAGTTTAAACACACGTGCACAAGAAAAAGACAAAGATCTTATCGAATTATGCTTTTGTTTTGTTTTTTTTTTTTCACTAAAAAAATAACCGAACAAACACACATGTATGGTTAAATTTTATCATTAGTGAATAGAGCTCGAAAATATACTCCTGCATAGACGCAAGCGACTTCCGCTAACCCTAAACACGGACGGGGTTGTTTAAATATCACACACACACACACACACACAAACATAAATAATAGCAATACTATCTCAATCAATTGGTCGTCTTCTTCGTTCTTTGGTCATCATTCACATGAAAGTCATTGTTCGATTGATTAGCACCAACAAGAACTGAAAAAAAAGGATTCTAAAGACTTGAGTATTTAACGCTTTTTCCTGAGCGAGAGAAAAACACTGAAGAAAAAGCCATGATTAACTAACCGGATAACTGTGAAACCAAAAAGAAAAGTAACGAAACGAGAGAGAAAGAGAGAGAATCACACGGTAAACAAACAAACAAACGAAAAACAAAATCAGATATGAACTGTATGAGACTGAAGAGAAACAAACGAACGAACTCTATGTTTGATATAAAGGCGATAAATTGTATAGAAACGAGAAAAACAAAATCAACAAAACTAGTGAAAGACTCTCGCTAGAACACAAAAGAAAACCAACAAACTAGAACTAGTGTGAAATAATCAAAAGAAAAACGAAAGAAGAATTACTACGCACACGCACATATATAAGCAATGTATAGCTTCTTATGTAGAATTTCAAAATCCATTTAGTGTTTGACGTGTTTTTCTGTGCACTTGATTATAATTGCACTAAAATCGCACCTTTATTTGGTTCAGAATATCTAAAAACACAATAAATTTAAAAACAACTGTCGATTTCAATCGTACTTATATTTTTTTTGTCGAAGATAATTAATAATAATCGAACGAATTCTGGGCGCACCCTCGCCATAGCCCGAATTTTTGCCGTAACCAGTGATGACTTCAATGGATTTCAATGTTGTCCGTCGATTTCCATTGTTTAATTCTTGTTCAACTTGTTGAAATAATTTCAAAGCTTCATCGGTATATAATGTATGCAGATCAAGTTTACCCGTTTGTCGAAATTCATTCAAACGAATTTGACAGATCTGTTCAAACGCCATACGATTGGCTTCTTTCATTAATCGTTTCTGTTCCCATGCTTGATTGATATAATATGATGTTACACCAGCCATGCCATGTTGAGTAGCTTGACTGGCTTTCGTGTAATATTCTTTTCGTTTGAGTGCATATTGTTTGGCACGATTTCGAAAGATTTCAAGAGATTTTATATTGGATTCGGTCGTTGGTTTTGAAACAGCTGAGGGCATCGTCGTAGAACGGGTCTGTTGTGGCTTAGGAATTGAATCGATTGAAAAGTTTTCATCTAACATCGATGATACACAAGCAAAGGTTAAATCGAAATCAGATTCATTCTCGCGAAAGATCTCATAGAGCACATCGGATGATATCGTTGGAAATTGACTTTCCAATTGTTTGAGTTTATGTTGACTAGCAAAATCTAATTGACGTTTGGGATTGGATTTTTGTTTATTAAGAATATTGATTTCTTCGTCCATGATTTGTTTCAATGATGGACTTGTATTCGATTGATTTTGAATGGGCGTGGGTGGTGTTGGTGGTACCCATTGTGATTGTTTAGTTGCTTTTTTCTTCGTTGATTTCTTTTCATTAGTAGTTGCTTTCGGTGATTTTGGTGTTGTATCAACACCTAAAAATCGTTGTAAAGCTTGATAAATATTCATGGATAATTCATCATCTAATGGCAACGATAGACCCCGTTCGAATGTTGATGAATTCGGTAATTCACCGTAGAGATCTTCGAGTGTTTGAATCATTTCCGATGGAATACTTAATTGATTCGATTGATTTTCATGAAGATATTCATCGAATACTTCTTCATCATTGATATCATCGAGTAGATCGGCAATTGAAACCGTATCAAATGATGGATTTGAACATTTTATTTCTTCATTCCATTGATTTAATGCATTTAAACTCAATTGTCGAAGTGTTGGAATTGTTGTTGTTGAATTTGTTCGATTATGTTGAAGATATTCATCGATTTGCGAACATGAATATTGAATATCTCCATTGCAAAGTTCATAGAATTGTCTGACTAAATCAGCTGATAACCGATCCGAATAGAATTCAATCAAATTTGCTAATGAATCTATTGTATTCTCGTTTAAATCGACTTGTATGCCACATTCAATATGTCCAATTGGTGGTGAAATCGGTGGTGATGATAATTTCGATACATTCGATACTCGTCCAAAGAGAATCCTATCCGTATCTTGAATATCTTCATTGAAATGACTTCTCGAACATTGTACGCCAATGGATTGGCCAGCAAATGACGACGGTCGATGAGTCGATGTTTGCACTAAACTGTCATGAATAATATTGAGTAACTGGGTATTTTTATTGGTCGATTTTGTTTGTTTCTGTGGATCGATTGACGAATTATTTCTAAATAAATTAATTTAGCGCTAATATTTCAATGGGATTGATTACTTCATTGTCTCCTTATACATTTTTTTAAGTGTACTATCCATATTTTTTGTCAAATAGAAATGGAATGTTAAAAAGAATTTGAGATATTTTTGTACGTCGTTTTAGTGTTGATTTTGTTGTTCTCGTCATGTGAGAAAAGAAACAGAACGAATGAGTCATTGAGTACGAAGGAGCAAATTACACGAGAGGCGAAAAAAATCAACTAATGAAAAAACAAGATTTATTTACTCGAATGAAAGCTCTTGTTCATCGATAACGACATAATCCGATGAATCTTCAACAAGACAAACTTCATAATTGATCACCGGCAAATGTTCAGTAAAAACTTGCGGAGAATTATTATTATTATTATTATTATTCGTATTGAGAAGAATATCGTTTGATGTTTGTTGTTTGGTTTTATTTTTTCTTCGTTTAGTCGATGCTGGCGGAGTTAAATTGTCGAAACAACGTGTGTAAGACGTTGTTGGCATACGTCGAAGGTGTTCATTTGCAAAACTATGATCTTGATTCGTTGTTGATGATGAAAAACGTGATAATGATCGATGAAATAATGAATGTGGTGCTGACGGGGATGTTGGCGATGATGATGATGAAACAAATGAAAGATCCGTCAATGGGATTGATAATGATGTTTGATAGAATGCTGATGTTAAAAAGAGAATCATATCATCGATACAAAGACGAACATCATCGAGAATAGTCGAATCATCGATGTTTTCAAATGGTTTTTTCGATATGAGAATCGGATCGATCGATTCCGTATCGGTTTGATTTTGATCGAATACTGGTTGCTGTTGTTGTTGTTGACATGGAAGAAAGAAATTGGTTTTCAATTGATCAATGAGACTTTGAACAGTAATATTATGTTCGAAACGATTGAGAATTTCTTTGATACGACGTAATGGTAAATTATGTGGATTTCGTCTAAATATGAACAATGAATAGTTAGATTCGAGTCAATTTTCGAATATAGACAATAGGCATGTTCGCTTTATGTTCATCATACTCGAAAGAATGGAAGTCAGTAGTCAAGCTTAGAAAAAGAGAATAAAGCTTTGTCCCATTTGGAAAAGAATGAGAATGAGAAGAAAAGACAAGAGAATGCACTGTTTATTATTAATGTCTATAGAAGATTTATACAAAACATACCAATAGCAAAATATCTGCATAGGATAAATGATAAATTTTCGTTTTTGTTTTTCTCAACAAGAAATAGAGATCTCGTTGAACTTACTTGACTAATTCACGAGGTTTGTAACGCCATGGTGTTTGCGGTTCGATTAAGAGAATATCATAGCCAGCTTCTTTACCCTGACAAAATAAAAGAGAGAAAAAGAATTCTTATAAACAATTGACAAATGATTATCAACCATAGCAACATAAGGTTTCATTTCCCATGATGTCGTATTTGTACTATCGATGATTATTGGCGAAACATTTCGTTTGAATGCTTCGGAAACTAGAAGAGATTCGATTGAAATTGTCAGTTTTCTATTGAACAAACCTAATCGACGATTGTTGAGATGTGCTTCTTCGAGTTTCGATGCATCGAATAGATATTCATCAATTGAAATAATCTGACCATTATAGCCACTATTTAATGATCGTGCTAATGTCGATTTACCTGCACCTGAAATCAAGTAAATTTTAATAATAAACAAAAAAAATATGATTTCGAGAGATTCTTACCAGGACATCCACGCAGAATAATTAATAAATTCTCGTTATTATTCAAACGTTGATGAATATCATCGACAATGACTTGATTGTAATCCGTTGTTGTTGTAATAGTTTTATTTTCGACGATTGTAATATGTTTAGTTTTAGGTAATTCATCATCTTCGGATGTACATGTTGTTGTTGTTGTTGTAGTTTCAGCTGTCGAGGATAGCGATGATTGTTTCGTGTATTGTTCATCGGAGAAGATCTTTTCGGATGAATTTTGAGATGGATCATAAGAACGATCGAATTTTTTGGTTTTCTTCGATTTCACTTCGATCCAATCGTCGTTCGATTGTTGTTTAGGTGTTTCAATAGGTGCAATGTTTTTGGTTCCATTGAAATTCGTTCGATTTGATTGCGGTTGTCGTTTACGTGTTTGAGTTTCTTTGATTACACGAATTTGTGTTCGTTGTTTTGTTGTTGTTGTTGTTGTTTGAGGTTGTGTTTGTTGAGAATTTTGTGTTGTTGATTTCGTTCGATCGGGCTTTTGAAGAATAACCGTCGAATATGAAATCGTTGTTAATTTCGATGATAGATTTTTCGTTTCATCCGAATTAGTTAGTTCAGTTTTTGTTTGTGCTGATTGATTTGTATTATCGTTATTGTCGACAGATTCGGTCGTATCAGGCGATGAATCATTTGACAATTTCGCTTGATCAGTTGTACTTTCTTCGGTTCGATTAGCATGCAACGGAGGAAAATTAATTTCATCATCGATTAAAAGATTTGTATCTGCTGATGTATTCGTATCAGTTGATGGAGGCGTCCATTCAGCTGCTTCGGGATTGAGAAATGAATTATTTGAATTCATAGGTGATGGAGTATTGTACATGTACGGTACCGGCTCGTACATTGGGTATGGCGAATAGGCTGTTGCTGTTGGTGGTGGTGGCGGCGACCAGAACACTGGTCCAGCAGCTGTTGCTGATAAATTCATGAGTTGTTGTTGATGAAACGCGAGAAGTTCGAATTCATCTGGTGTTCGAATATTGTACGCAATGTGACCTGGTTGATAAGGATAGAGTACACCGGGTGGTGTTGCCATCAAAGGTGGCGGTGGATACAACGAATAATAATTAGAACTACCACGTGGTAAAATACTTCGATATCGACGAGTATTTGTTGTTGTTGTTGCTGTTGGAGGATTCGTTGAATCATTTTCACTGTTTGATGTTTGCCTCAAACGTGGAGGTAAATTCGATGGTGAAACTGCTGTTGAATTACTAGTTTGATTGTCAGCTGTTGTTGTTGTTGTTGTCGTCGTAGATGACGATGGTTGAGTTGGAATTACCATTAATGGTGTTGGCTTTTCATGTATCGGCGCAACCTGATAGTAATAATACGGTGACAGACCGTATGGATGACCATTATTATTATTATTATTATATGGCGATCGATGATATGACATTGATGAATATTTGACTTTTGAATTAAATGGCTTTTTCGATCGATGATCATCTTCTGTATGATTGACTGTTATTTCTTTTTGTTCGTCATTATTCACTGTTTTCGTTGTTGTAGTAGTATCATCATTAATATTATTTTTGTCTTCATTAGTATTCGATAGATTTTCTCTAGACACAGAAAAAAAAAGATCATAATTGTTTTGTTTTTGTTTTTCATCTAACTTTTGTTCGTTGTCCGTTTCTTGTACTGTTTTAACTGCAGTATCGTTTTCACTTGAAGTCGTCATTGACGGTGAAAGAAGACGAAAAGTTTAATATGCAAATAGTTGCTTCGTTTTTAAATTATGCAAAAAAAATGGAAGTCAAAAGTTAATAAATGTTTCGAGGCAGAGAAAAAACGATGCAGAATAGATCCCGAGTTGAAATAATATCGTTAATCGAATATTGAAAAAAATACATATGAAGATAAAAATAATATATAATGATGATAATAAATACACATATCCTTCTTCTAAAATAGAAAACAATAGTATCGGTGAAAAAAATAAGAAGAAGAGAATGGAAATGTGAGTCAGATGATCTAAAGTGATGTTGTTATGATAGGATCGACCTTCATAATAAAAACAAATCAGATCCATGCGTCGACTATGTCTGAAATAATCGGAAAGAAAGTAAAACAACCGAGAGTTTTTGCAATATAAAGAAAGGAAAAATGTGAATGAACAATCGGAAAAGGTTACTCAGCATTAACACATCTTTTCTCATATTGTTTGTGTCGATCTGATTGATTTCTTTTTGTTCAGCACATGTTCCGAAATCGTTCTTCTTCTTCTGTTGTTAGTTAGTTCTTCTCCTCGTTCTCTATTATTTTTTCTTTTTTTCCTTTTCTTCTTCCATATGGTAGCGATAGTTATTGTTGGATGAATGGATGTTGTCGTAAGCAAAATAAAAGTAACTATATTCACCTATAGGTCAATACTTATCACATATAATTAAATCGATATTTTCATTTGAGAAATTCATTTTTATTTTATCTATGAGCAAATCATGTCGAACAAATATGAATCAACAATTTTTAATCATGTTTACTTTTTAATTAGCATAAATATTCAATGGAGAGAAGCGGCATCTACGCTCGATGATCGAAAATAGGAATTTAACCAGATCGATTAAAACAAAATATTTAAAAAAACATCGATTCTATCAATCAATTTGATGATATCTTTCGATTATTGTTATACAACAAGTTTATTTACACGTCTCAGTAGAACAATTAATGTGATAATTGTTATATTTTCACTTATAGTTATTATTGATAAGTTCAAAATATCGATTTCATCAAAAAAAGAAGATTTAATTGTCAAAGAAATGAAAACTGGTGGCATCTAGTGATTAGCAGAATCATGTTTTGTTTCTTGTAAAATAGATTTTCGATAATCTCAATTGAAAAAAGAAATCCTAATTAGAAATATTCTCATTGAATCGATTTCATTTCCTTGTGGAATATTTCCATTATTCACCGTTGATATTATATTCTTTATATAAATCTTAGCGTATTCTTTCGTCGAGACATTTCATTCTCTTCATTCTTCTTTCTTCTGCATATAGAAAATCATGAGTGATCAAGAACAAAAAACGAATTCTTCTGAAAATCCAACAACAACAGAGGAGAGCGAACCAGTACGTCCGCCAACACGTCGATCAGCAATGCCACAGGATGTTCGTTACTCAACGGAACCAAGTGATCAAGCAAAATTAATGGATAAATTTACAAACTATCAAATTTCGGATACAAATGCTTGTAATATACGATTTCTAGCCGATAATCGTCAGAAAAAAACTTTACTTGGTCGAAATGAAGGTACGCAGAATACTACATATTGAAATTCATTTGTTTTTATTCGTTGTTTGCAGATAATACAAATCTACATTCATTATCGAAAACATTCCGTACGAATATTTTTGTAAATATTTATTTCTACGATTATCATTTCTTTTTCTTCATCGAATTTGCTTTATTTTTAGCCAGGATATCAATTGCCAGGCAAACATTCGTACAAAATCTTTGGTGCAGAAGCGAATGTTCGTCGATGTTTGATTGAAATCATGACTCGTATGTTTAAACAAACGACAAAAACTGAAAATGTATCCGAAAACAAATCTCCGTCAACCAATCCAACAGCGATTTTTGTTACAACAATCAATCCCGATTCATCGATTACTGAAGTGAAAAAAGATACTCAATCAAACACGAATGAAGAACAAGTGAAATACACACCTGTCGAACAAAAATCGACGTTTACATTGATCATGTTGATTACCAGTCAAGGACAAGAAGTTCTCAAAAGTAGGACAAAAAGGTTTGAAGAAAATCACTCGATGATGGTTTTTTTCTTTGTAGAAAATTGGAGTTTCTTTGGTGGTTTATTACAACAACGTTTGAATGTCGTTGTGACTAATGTGCGATGATAATTGATTAAAAAAATGAAAATTTGTTTTGTTTTGTTTTTAGCCTGTTAAACTACCGAAATTCGGTGACAAACAAGTTCAACATGAACTCACAATCACTGGTGAATTGATCGAAAATCTAGCCGATACTTCACTTCAAATTGCTGCTTTTATCAACGACGTTCTCGGTGTTGCCGTTCAACCATACAAATGTAAATTCTCATCTTTTAATTCGACAATTATTTTCGAAAAATGGATTTGTTTCAGATGATGAACCATCGACTTCAAATGAAACTAAACGAACCAAAAACGAAAATCAATCATCATCATCGTCTCAACAACAAGGTCGAACATTTGTCAATCGCAATCGTAGCGGTATTTTCGAGCAAACCATACTCATCCGTAATAGATTCGTTTCCCGAATCATCGGTAAATAGCTTGTCTATCCACATGACTCGATATTTTTTTGGTCAAATCTTAGGCACACGAGGTTCGAATCTCAAACGTATTCAAACAAAATGCCATCTACGTGATATGATCATCAGTCGGCAAGCAAACGAAAATGGTTATGTCGAATGTACATTAGCTTCTTATCAAGCACGAAATCTAAGCTTTGCTATTGATACAATTCGAAGTTTCCTACGTAATGAAGATGAAAGTGCTGTCATTGTACCGGAATCGAGTTCAACCGATACTCAAGTACAAGATTCACCTCATGTACAGGAATTAGCACCTCCTGAACAATCATCCAAAGGCACATTGGAATTGCCGTTGACAGGTTTTTTGACGAAGAACTTAGATTCTTATCCTCAACCGTCGTACAATTTTCAAAACGTTCCATCATTTGATTTTACTCATCAAGCTACATCGGCATCGCGAAAGACGGATAAACGTCGAGGTGATCTAACAGATTTAAATAAAACACCAACTGATCCAGCCAATTCAACGATTGATAAGTTTTCTCCAACAAATTATCTTTCGAATTCACCGAAACATAAATCGAAACGTTCGTGTCCGGAAACGAAAGAAATCGATTGTACAACTGACGAAGGTTTCTGGATTCAAAAACAATTCTACAATGCTTTGGATGATTCATCGAAACAATTATTCGATTCATTGATTGAAAAATTGGACAAAATTCGTATTGCCAATGAGGAGAATGCAGCTCGAAAACAACAACGACTTGTTGGACGAAATCGAGCGAATAAATCACGAGCTTATGCTCCGTCGATTTCGTATTTAACCGAAGATAATAATCGAAGCAATGAAAAAGAAACAACAACCAGTTCGACACAAGATGAAGTCATTACGAAAGTTAGTTTTCGAACGTCTTCGCTTTTTGTTTATCTATTGATTGATTTTCTTTTCAGCTCGAACCATTAAGTGATACAAGTGATGAAAAAGAAAACAAACAAGATCTATCAGTACCTGTAAACAATGAAAATTAAGGCTACACCGGTGAACAGATATCATATCAGATTTTCTTTTCTTTTTTTTTAAATAATTCCAATTTCTCTTCTTTCGATCCTTATACGGAAATAGTAATTATGTTCTTTTTCTTATTCTTATCTGAGATATGCGTATTAATTTTTTTTTGTCTAATAAAAGAAGAGAAAGGTGACTTTTTTGTTGGGAACGTTGCAGAGAAAAATATCAACGGTGATTAGCATCGAGTCAAAAGGAAATTGATGAAAACCTGTACAAAATCTTTGAAGGCAAACTTTTTTGAGCTTCGCCTTGTATTGTGATCTTTTTTAATAAGATAAAAGTTCTTGGGTCTTTCTTCTCTCACGCGAGTCGTTAGTTTTCTTCTGTCCTTTGATAATAACAAGAAGATATATAGAAGATTTTTGGCTTTGAGCAACAATTCATTCCTATTTTCAACATGCATCTATATTTAATACAAATATTGCTAAGTTTATTTGGGCTGCAAATAAAAGCAACGAATCAAGTAAGATATTCACCATTACGGAATTAGTTCCAAACGATTCTGAAACTTCTGAATTGCATGGAACTGATTCAGTAATTTGTAACATACCCAAGTACCTTATTTCTACCATGTTTTCATACTAAATGATATTTTGTATAGAATGGTTTTCTACTGGTCATTCATTTACATAGTACACGATTTTCTTACACGACAACAGTTCTAACCAATGGAAAAGTTCTAGTTACTGGTGGGATACGTATTGATGATGCAACTGTGAAGGGGTGTGAGTTATATGATTCGGCAACCAAAAAATGGGAAAAAAACTGGTAATATGCACTATTCACGGTGTGATCATACAGCATCGCTATTATCAAATGGAAAAGTGTTAGTTACTGGTGGAGAAAGCAATGAGGGCCCTGATGTAACTAGACTATGTGAATTGTATGACCCACTAACTGGAAATTGGACAAAAACTGGTAGTAAGCATATTCCACGGACTGGTCACACAGCATCGGTACTACTAGATGGAAAAGTATTGATTACAAGTGGAAATGGTATTCCAAATGAAGCATGTGAAGTATATGATCCATTAACTGAAAAATGGACATTAACCAGCAGTATGCATGATGGACGACAAGAACATACAGCAACTGTATTAAAAAATGGATCAGTCCTCGTCACTGGTGGAAAAGGCTATCGTCAGATACTGAACAGTAGTGAACTCTATGATCCATCAACACAAACATGGACATACAGCATCTTTATTATCCGATGGAATCGTATTAGTTACTGGAGGAGCTATAGATGATATCGATTCGACAACCAGTTCTGAATCGTATAATCCAACGACAGAAAAATGGAAGAATGAAGATAATATGGAAACGGATCGTGTATGGCACACTGCATCAATGTTAAAAGATGGAAATATATTGATTGCTGTCGGAAACGAAGCTGCCACTCTAGGAAACTCATTAAATACGGCTGAAATATACAATTCAACTATGAAGGGTTTTACACAATCTAATTCGCAATCTTCACGTCAAAAATCTATGGGACAGTTGACATGAACAACGCAGTACCGGACAAAATTATAAAAACAAACTTTTTCCATTATTTCTTTTTGCTTTTTTTCTCTACATAAGATATATTTCAATATGTCCTTTCAGAATAAACTAAAGAAAAGTTCAAATAACACATTGAAGTACATAGAAATTTAAATATCGCTCAATTCATTGTAAAATAGCATGTCTCATTCTTACTAAATGTATGGTTCTTGCATTCACCAATCAAGACGTTTATGCGTCATAGCAAATCAAATGAAATTCCCCCCTTCTGCTTCTTCTTCATCATCGTATCGTCTATACTTTCTTCCTTTCTTATATAAATTCGGTCATTACAATCTAATGTGAAATAAAACATTAGTTTTTGTTTTTTTTCTATTATTTGCAAGTACGGAATTTTACATATATCCCAATGGTCATTTGTCTTCGACTCGAGATAGATGATGCATTTGAATCTGATTTAGAAACATTGAAATATATTGTTTATCAGGGTGATTCTCGTTGTTTGGCTTATTTTTGTTCATCACATTGTATTGACATTCTATTTTAGCTCCTTTTCTCGAAGATTCTACTCAATCGCTACCTTCAACTTCAACTTCAACAAATCAAGATCTATCAGCAGTGAAAAAAGCGTGTACTGGTCAACGAGAAGCACGTGAACTTTTTGTTGAAACTTACATATTTGACGGTAAATTCAAAAAAAAAACTCCTTTTCATTTCTATTATCAATCGATTTGAATTCAGATTCATTAAAATTACCAACTCATCATTCCCTATCCTCAAGCGTAATGAGTGATGCAATTGAAATGACATATCTTGATCTATCAAAACGACGTCAACAACAAGAAACGAATAACAATAATCATTCTCAGAAAACTGAGCCAGATGCTATACCAAAATCAACTGTAAACATTGACGAATCCCAACAACAACAACAACAACAATTAACAACTCAATCGACGTTCAATGATGTCGGTGATTTGCCAACTATTAAAGATAATACTAAAACAAAAACCAATCGAAAAGTTTCGACAACAACGAATGATTCAAATCGTAAGTCAATTCAACAGAAAAAAACGAGAGAAAAACTTTGAATTTTCTTTCGAAAAGGTATCGAACTATCGACTCATGTCTCTTCAACTTCCGATCTACAAATTCCATTCTATTGTGGCAATCATCTTGTTGATATTACCCGAGGTATCTTACATCTATACAAAGACAAGTAAATCGAAAAATATTGTCCAACTTTTCGATTTTTATCATCGGAATTTTCTAGTAAAACCTTAGGAACAAATAGCGAACCAAAACATAGCGAAATGTTAGCAATGTTAGCCATACCAGCTGATGTTTCATGCCGCGAATTAATCGCATTTATCAATCCTGCTTAGTACGATCGTTAACTTCAATGTTAAAAATCTCATTTTGCTGGCTTTTCTTTCTCATAGTGACGGAATTGAATATCTACGGATCATTCGTGATCCAACTCCGAATCAATATATGTGCTTAATCAAATTCAAAACTCAAGTAAAATTTTTATTGTTTTCTTCTGCAACGAAAAGAAAAAGAATTGATTTTCAGAAAGCAGCTAATGAGTTTTATGATTATTACAACAATCGACAATATAATTCAATTGAAAAAGGTGTTTGTCATTTAGCATTTGTTGCTAAAGTTGATATAACTAGTACAGCCAAAGTAAAACTGACCGTTTTATTAAAATATATTTCCTATGGTTGATTTTCAGGAAGGATCCTGTCCTATTCCCGGTCTAACTGAGCTTCCGCCCTGTTACATTTGTTTAGAACGAATGGTAAACTTTGAATTTTCTGTAAAAAAAACCATCAATTTAAACTTGTTTTTCAGGACGAAAGTCTCTCCGGTGTGTTGACTATACTTTGTAACCATTCATTCCATGGCGATTGCCTGGTCAAATGGGGCGATAGTTGTTGTCCAGTCTGTCGATATGTTCAAACACCTGAAGTAATCGACGGTCAATCGTGTTTTGAATGCGGTTCACAAGAAGTAACGCTCTTCGTTCATGTAAATCATTCATTGATCCTCTTTTTTTCGATTCGTAGGATCTCTGGATTTGTTTAATTTGCGGACATGTTGGTTGTAGTCGGTTTAAACAGGGTCATGCTTTTGGGTAGAATAGATTTTTCTTGTCAAAAAAATGATCAATCAAATCTTTGTAGACATTTCGAATCAACACAACATACGTATACGATGGACTTGAAACGGCAACATGTTTGGGATTATGTCGGTGACAATTACGTTCATCGTCTTATCCAGAATAAAGGCGACGGAAAACTTGTTGAACTTCGTGGCGAAGGTGTTATCAATTACGATATAGTACGAGCCTTTGTTTTGAATTTTACGTCATCATTTCATTGATTTAGGATGATTTCACCGAAACTTCATCGAAAATCGACACAACTCAAGAGAAAATCGATTCGATGGAACTCGAAGTATTTGTCCAATCAATTCATATTGTCAAAAAAAAACTGTTCTCTTTAGTATACATATTTACTAACAAGTCAATTGGAATCGCAACGACGTTTTTTCGAAGATAAATTACAATTTGTCGAAGATGTGACACATGAAAAAATGGAAGAACTCGAACAATCGAATAAATTGCTGAAAGAACACGCGCAACAATTGCAAACAACACTCGAACTACTAACGAAAGAGAAACAACAAGCAGAAAAACGTTCGTCAGTTAAATTGAATAAAGTTCAACATGATTTCGAAGAAGAACGTCTCATGAACGAACAATTGAGACAAAATCAAAACTATTTTCAAAGTGAAATGCAAAAGCTCAAAGATGAATTCGAAAATACGATGAAAGCAAAAAGTCAAGTAAAAAAACAAAAGATTTTCAAATTGAACCGACAGAAAATTTCTTTAAATTCAATAGGAAATCGATGAATTAAAAGATCAACTACGTGATCTCATGTTCTTCATTGATGGTCAGCAGAAACTCAAGGAAATGACCGATGTATCTGTCGATGAACTTGAAAATAGTCAAGTCACCGTCAATAGTCCGACAACAGCCGTCGCCAGTTCAACTCCAACAACGAATGCAAATAAATCTCGACGAAAAAAAACGAAATAATCAAAAATATGTAGTTTCTGTTTGCTTGTTCTTTCACATTGTAAAATTGATTCTTTCTTTTTTTTTATTATTATATTGAGCGAAATCAGAGACAAATAAAATCGAGATAAAAACAGATGTTTTATTTATTAATGAGATGATTTTTGTTGAAATAACAAAATTAAACTGAACGACGACCGAGTCGAGGTGCGGCACGTTTATCATTGATAGCTGAGTCGATTTCTAAAGCATAATCATTCATGGCATCATCGTCACCGATGTAGTATCGGCCAGCATGATTTAAACGTGAGAGAACATAGGCTGGTGTTCGTCGGCCGAGTCGTGGCGATGCACGACCGAATCGTGGCGAAGCACGGCCAAGACGTGGAGCAGCTCGTTCGACAAGTTCATCACCATAGAAAAATGCGGGATAATAGCCATCGATAAGTTGATGTTCAGTTAGTTGTTCAGCATCTGTTGGTTTACATTGACTATAGGAACAGCAAACTAAAATTCGAAAACAATTTAAATCAACTTAAGGAGATTCGGTTTGTTCTACCGAAAAGAATTGTTGCCACGAAGAAAATCCAGTTGATTTTGAAAATATTCAATGACATTTTTTGACTAAAACTTGTTGGCAATGACATATTGTAAGTTGATGATCAAATATGAATAAATCCGCCTAGTTTCTTCTCGTTTTTATACATGTACTCGCTCTCTCTCATCGTGGGTGTCTATTTCCATTGAACAATTCAATCAATTGTTAATATTGATTTTCTATAGACAATTAAATTTCCTTTTTCGGGTCTTGCTATTCTTCAATAGACTCATCAAATCAATGACACTATATACAAACAAACAAATAAGACATTTTATATCTATTTCTTTATTAAAATAATAAAAAATATCGACCTTTTGTTTCGAATCTTTCTTTCTTCTATTATTCGATAGTAAATTGTGATATGCATATTGAGTGAGTGTCATATCCGGTCGTCGAAATTTTGTCCTTTTCGTACAATATAGATACTTGACATGTTAATTAATCTGCGACCTCTATTTTTATATTTAATTGTATTGGATTGTTAAACAGAAGTAGATGATTCATCATCTTCATGATTTTGGAAAAAAAAGAAACAAGGAAGTCAACTAAACGAACGAAATGATGGGGAATTCAGCGAATAATAAAATGATGCCAATGTATCAAAGATATTTTTCGAGAGAAGTCCCATTTCATATTCGAAATCCTGAATCACTTCGAGATCCAAACGAAAATGTCCTTTCAATAGAACAACTCGAACAAATGAGAGACATGAATGATGTAGCTAAATTGGCACTTGAATATCGACATAGTGATACGGCATTTGCAAAACTTTGGAAATCCGATCATATTCATCCAGAACATCGTCGTCTAATGCGAAAATTAGTACAAATGCAAACAATCAATGCTGTTTGTAATGGGTAGGAAACATGGAGAAATTTCATTGACTCAGATTTATTCGAGATATTCATTTAGTTTCTATCGACTTCCTGATGGTAAAAGAGTTGAATTAGATAATGATTCATTAGCGATAGCCGCTCGAGAAACAAAACAGTATACAGATAATTATCGATATAAAAAATCCACAACTTCAAATAATGATTCAGCAGAGATTATCATTGTAAATGGTGATTGTCTTGATGTTGCTCGACATTTCAAAAAGAAATATCCTGAATCAAACCCGGTAGTACTCAATATGGCCAATGCGGATACTCCAGGTGGTGGTTGGCGAAATGGTTCGTAATGAATTGAAAAAAGAAACATATTAAGTTTCATGTTCGTAGGTTGTGGAGCTCAAGAAGAGAATCTCCATCGTCGTTCGAATCTTTTTCAATGTCTCGAAGATTCGTATAATCAATTTCGAGATTCACGAACTTGGAGTTATCCAATACCAGAAGTAAATATCGTTTATAAACTAGAATTTGTTCTTCAATTATTTGATCATAGTTCGGTGGTCTTTATTCTCCAGCTGTGAGTGTATTTCGTGGTTCAGAAGTTGATGGTTATCCATTCTTCCCCGATGGTCCTGAGTACGTCTCGTTTATAGCTTGTGCAGCTTATGCACATCCTTCGACAAAAGTCGATCAAAATCATGAAGTCGTACTTTCGCGCGAGGATGACATTTCAAATACGAAGAAAAAGATGAAAGCTATTCTAAATATTGCAAATGAGAATAATCACGATACGGTTATACTCTCAGCTTTCGGATGGTGAGTTCGTTTTTTGATCGTTTGAATATTTTGAGAAAACGAAAAATATTTTAGTGGTGCTTTTCGAAATCCTCCAGGACATATCGGTAAAATTTTACTTTTCTTCTGAAATTCTATAGAAAAAAAAACGCAAGAAAATCTGTATCTATGTTTAGCGAGATTATTTCAACAAGTGATCAACGAACATTTTTCTCGTTCTTTTAAACGCATTGTTTTTGCAATTATCGAAGATCATAATTCGATGCAAGCACATAATTCTCAGGGGAATATTCGACCATTTGCTGATGTTTTCCGTGCACCGGTGACAATTTTAAGTCGCATTTGAACGTTGTTTTTTATTGACAATTTTTTGTTTATTCTTTTTTATAATTAAACCAGAATGATTGATTTTTCTTTTCAGATTTGTAAATACAGAAATGTCGGCTTTTACTGAATTACTTCGTAAGTGCAATTTAGATTATGCCGTTGCTCGAAAACCATTCAAAGTCGGTTCGAGAAGTGATGATATTATATTTGCATCATTTGTCGACACGAAAATAAAAAAATTACAAGTAATTCTTCGTCAATCATTTCAAATATCTATTTGAGAAACACAAAACAAATTCTAGTTAATCGCTTGTTTGGATAAGCCCGACTGTGTCACTGTCTGGTCGACATCATTAGACGAACGTGCATTTCAATTGAATGCTCGTCTATTAGACATTGCTGAATTGAGTGAAACAATGACATTTCTGAGCGAACGTATCAATGAAGCTGATTTTACGCTTGCTAAAGCAGCATCAACGAATAGCGATGGGCAATATGAAGTTTCACAAGTCAATGTAACATTTACACATCCGAAAAATAAACAATCGATTACGCTTCAACTCTATGAACATGTTGATGAAGGCGAAAAAGCATCGTTTTTAAGTAAAATTCTCTTGAATGTTTACAAACGAATGGAACAATTGACGAGCGAAGTTAAAACTCAGCAAATACAGATCAAAGAATTGTCGACAAAAGCTCAACGTGTTCAATCGAGATATAGTGGCGGATCAAATCGAAATACAGCAAATTTAACAATGAATAATAATTCTCAATCAAATGGAAATAAACAACCTGAACGTATTCAAATGAGTTTAATTAATCCGACAATAAAACGACGTAAACAAACAACAGGAATCAATTACGATGATGATGAAAGTGATTAGAATTAAAATCTCGTTTTTGTTTTTTGTTTTTTTTTGTAAATAAAGTCAGATAATCGATCGTATAAATCATCGAATTTAGCGTTCTGTGTTTTTTCTTCAGATTTATTATGAGTAAAACATCTTCAGCACCTTCGAATAAACAAATTCAGTACGATCGTCAACTTCGTCTTTGGGGCGATCATGGACAAAAATCTCTCGAATCAGCTCGAGTTTGTCTCATCGGTGCTAATGCTCTTGGTACAGAGATTCTTAAATCACTTGTCTTACCCGGTCTCGGCTCGTTTACAATCATCGATCATCAACTTGTCACATTAGATGATTGTGGTTCGAACTTTTTCGTTCATCCATCAACTATCAATCAGCCACGTGCACAAGTCACGTGTGATCTATTAACACAGCTCAATCCCGATGTCAACGGGCAATTTATCGATAAACCATCGATCGATGATTTATTAAAACAGAATACATTCGATTTTAGTCAATTTAATGTTGTTATTACGGCTAATCTACCGATTCAAACAGTTAATACACTTGCCAATCATCTATGGACATTGAAAGTACCTTTACTTGTTACTCGAGTTTACGGTTTTATCGGCGTCATACGATTGCAAATAGTCGAACATTATGTTATCGAAGCTCATCCCGATGATACAATTCCCGATCTTCGTTTAGATCGACCATTGACAAAATTTCTTGAATATTGTGATTCAATTAATTGGAATAATCTCACTCGTGACGAACATTTACATATGCCTTCATTAGTTATTCTTTATAAAACATTAGAATTCTGGCAAAAACAAACGAATCGAACTGACCTACCTCGTACACGTCAAGAAAAAGACGAGTTCAAACGTCTAGTCGATGATTTATCACATCATTCAGTATATGAGCAAAATGATTCGAATAAATTATTGGAAAATTTCGAAGAAGCTAAACGAACAATACCATCACGTTTAGTGACATGTAATATTCCATCGACAATTCAAGATTTATTTCAAGATCAATCATGTCTTGAATTGAACAAACAATCACACATTTTCTGGTTTATTCTTCATGCAATCAAATTATTTACTCAAAATCAAGGTCAAGGTCTTTTACCTGTACGTGGTGAAGTGCCTGATATGATTACGAATACAAATTCATATGTTAAACTTGTAGAAATCTATCAAGAACAAGCAAAAATTGATTGTGAACTCGTTCATAATTATCTAACGGATTTATTGGATAAATACGATTATCCATCGACGAGAAATTTCTATCATCTTGTTCAAATTTATTGTAAAAATGCATCGTTTCTACGAGTTCTACGAACGACAGCTATTAAAAATCAAGAAAATTTAATCGATGAAATCGATTCGGATTTATCTTGGTACATTGGTTTACATCTATGTGATTTATTCTACGAGAAATTTGCTCGTTATCCCGGTGAATTATTAACTGACGAAACACAATTAGAAATCGATGTTAATGATTTAAAACAAATCAATAAGAATCTTTCAAATAAAAATTCAATTAGTCATGATCGTGAAGAAATTCTCGAAGAATTAGGTCGATATGGCGCATCGGAACTTCATTCCGTTGCTGCTTTCATCGGAGGATGTTCTGCGCAAGAAGCAATTAAATTAATTACACATCAATATGTTCCGATTGATAATACATTGATTTATAATGGAATCAAACAGTCAACAACAGTATTAAAACTTTAAACAAACATCTATGTATTTGAGGGTGTTCTTTCTTTTTGCGTTTAATAAAATTAAACTTGAGTTTTTCTACTTCTTATGATCGAAAATGAAGAGTCCAATGTTTTATCCTGTTTTTCTTCTGTTTTGCAGGAAAAGCAATCTCATCTTTTCAACACTCTAAAGGCTGTTGAAATGGCGACTTTAGAAAAGAACTTACTCTCAACTAAAATCGAAGTAAATAACACACAAAAATATAACGAAGACAACTCTCTCTTTAAAGATAAAACACACGGTGTCATTTCGAAAAATGTTTATCAACAAATGTATTCTAACAATGCTTCTATGCATCATTCTTTTTGTTTGTTCTGTATATCTTTCATCAGCACCGAAATCAGCTACTGATGATTCTATTGCCATTGAAGTATCGTGGTCATCCGTTGATTATCCTCTTCATACCATTCCAACCATTCAAATTGTTACTAATCCACTCGTATCACGAGAATTTTCGCCAGTCAGTAAAACCATCTTCGAAAATTTGAAACAACTCAACACTGAATATGCTCGATATGCTGTTTGGTTTCCATATCCCAAACTAGCAGTTGCTGAACTCGATCCACCATCTGGTATTTATCAGTGTGCAAATGTAGGTGAAGGTTTTTTTGCTGATCTTTCTTGTGAACGTGGTGGTGGTGTTATTAGTAAAGTTGATTTTGCATCATTCGGTAATGCCACTGGAGTATGTGGCAAAATGAACATAAGTTCATGTCATTCAAGTACTAGTTCATCTGTTGTTGAAGCAGCTTGTCTTGGCAAACCGAAATGTAGTATCAATGCATCCGATGTTCTATTCGGAGATCCATGTTAGTATTTTTACCATTTCATAATCTTTATAGAGAAGCTTCGTTTGATTGTAGGTTATGGAATTGTGAAACGATTGTTAGTACAAATCGAATGTAATCCTCCTCAAAATAATACCTATTGGAATTTTACTTATATGGACCCATTGTTCGAAGATTATCTTACAGCAACTGAAGGTCATTCTCGTGTTGTCGCATTTTCAACACAACCTGCTTGGCTTTTTGAACAAAATACACCACATATCTATCCAGATAATGCTACAGCTGTTGATTGGGGATATAATGTTGGGAAAATATTTGTCGATGATTCAATGAAAGCACTCGGTGATTATTATGGTCGATTATTTGCGTGGTATTCTCGAGGTGGAATGTTCGATGAAT